>Ga0307414_10000039_pt1 | contig 150013 bp, 137 predicted proteins | sample DK1Ometagenome_FD_203804 | JGI IMG/M metagenome (GOLD analysis project Ga0307414, IMG submission 203804) | Maize rhizosphere microbial communities from greenhouse at UC Davis, California, United States - DK15-O-3 | ecosystem: Host-associated > Plants > Roots > Rhizosphere > Soil | place: USA...
TGACCCCATCGACTGCTGACCCCATCGACTGCTGACCCCATCGACTGCTGACCCCATCGACTGCTGACCCCATCGACTGCTGACCCCATCGACTGCTGACCCCATCGACTGCTGACCCCATCGACTGCTGACCCCATCGACTGGCCAAACGCCTCGCCAAGGAGGAATCCGGGTTCGAACCAGCCAAGCTCGACGAGTTCTTTCAGCAGTGGCTTTATGGTGTAGGCAAACCCGCCTTGACCCCGACAACCTTCTTCCTGGATCTACCACCTCGATTGGCCATCCGCCTGCTCGGTGTGAGTGTGAGTGAAGTGGAACTCTTCTGGTCTCCGGCCAGCATTGGGTGGTCTCTGGAAGAGTCCAATGATTTGGGAAGCGGCTTATGGATCCCGGTCCTGTCACTCCCGGTCGTGGCCAACGGAGAAACCACGGTCACGCTCGAGCGGCAGCCGGCCAGTCACTTCTACCGCTTGAGAAGAGACTGAGTGCGTACCTTTATCGCCGCGATGCTCACGACCGGCGCGCGACTTTCGTCCTCAGCCCCGGCAGGGGCGGCCGAGATTAGCCGGTGCGCGTAAGCCACCGGTATAGCCCGACGAACGCTCCGCGTCCCGGCAAGGCCGCCACCCGAAGCAACCTTCCGGGAGAGGCTCAACTCCCGTCGCCGCAGATGCCTCCGAGGGCGGATTCAAGATCCTAGGACTGACCCCGATCAGTGTGAGTTTTCATCACGAGCAGGATCGCCCCCCTTATTGAGCGAGAACCAACTCTCGTAACTGAGTCCATACTCCAGGGACCACACGCCATCAGATCGCTTCGCGTAAATTCTTTCGACGAATTGACGATGACCATCCGGGCTTGTGCCAGAAACATCCATCCAGTAGTAGCCGGACTTTCCCAGGCCCGTGCGACTCACCTCAAAACTCTTGTATGCGGCAATCTGATCACACCAGTGTTCAAAGCTGCCCTCCCATGCCGCAATATTCGTCAATTGGTGACTGGAGAAAAACGTCCTTGCCTTAGCGTGGTCTCGATTCTGGACAGAGGCGAGAAAGCCTTCGATCAGATCGGATGGCCGTTGCCACTTTCGATCATAGAGGGCGATCCACCATAGCCAAGCCACAACCAGCGATAGCAATATTCCTGTTAATGCCGCGATCCCAACTACACGAACCCAATAGCTTGAAGGCTTCATTAGCGTGGGGCTTTGGTTCTGCCTAACATCGCGATGGTCTGCAAATTTGCATCAAAGCACAAGCCCTCCATGGATGGGTCTCCGGATGGGGTGGATGGGGCCAGTCCTTGAATTTTGCAGGAAGGAGGACAGCCATCTTCCTTGGTCTCGGAGATGAATTCAAGATTCAAGGACTGACCCCGCCGACGACTCCTACGCCTTGTTGGACTTGTCTTTCTTACGGTGCTCCCAGTAGATCGCGTTGAGTTGCCCCTCTTGGGGAATCAGCTTGTCCCTGCGTTCGGAAGGCTGCTTCCTGGTAACGATGTCATACCACACCTCGTCCGCTTGGGACTCGACTCCCAACTCGAGGAGATCCATGACGCCAACAAACTCGAAATGAATTGGATTGCCTGCCTCGGCGGTGAGGTCGAATTCCTCGCGCTTCCCGTATGCCTTCGCCTTTCGGAGCGCCGAGGTGGCGTTCTTGGCAGTAATGACAACGATGCGCTCTTCGCAACGCCGCATGACGTCGCTACATCCATTACCCAGATCTGCCCGATACTGGAAAAGCATCTTTGCTGAATAACGGTTCATCTTCCTAGGCCCAAGGGACTCAAGCTTGGCGACAGAGGCTGGCGGAGCAAGACGAAACGTGGGGCACTGCATCCCAACCTCGAAGTTGAGCCGCGACAGTCAGTGGCGTGGGTGTCCTTGAATTTTGCAGGAAGGAGGACAGCCATCTTCCTTGGTCTCGGAGATGGATTCAAAATTCAAGGACTGACCCCATTCATGCACCTTGCGGATTTCTCGTTCAGCAGGATTCATGGGCTACTCCTTCGCCCAACATATGATCACCCGGCAATCCAATTGCCAAGGCTGTTCATGTGGAGGCGTGGATGCCTAGTACCGGTCTAGGCGGCCTGATGAAAACACTCCAACGAGATTTCAGCTTCCGTCAGAACGCTCAAAAATGCCGAGTCCAATCTGAGGACATGCACAGATGAAGCCCACCCAACGAACAACGTCGCCTCCGCTCCGGCCTCACGCATCTGTCTCAGTAGCCCGGTATGTTTGCTGAGAACCTCTTCCGTGCGAGCGCACCAACTGACCACGTCATCGTTCAAGCCTAGCTCCAAGACGAAAAAATCCATCTCCTTGTTGGGACGTTCGAACGGTGACGGAGGTTCTCCTGTCACCCCGTTAATTCGCAGCAGGGAATTGGTGATTACCGGCGACGTCATAGCGGCCAAGAGAACAGCTGCCTCATCTCATGCCATACTGGAGGCGTTGTCGACTGCTGAGGAAGGCTATCGACAGGATCCCTAGTGGAAGGCCTGCCACACTCCTTGAATCTTGTAGGAGAAGGCAGCCAAGCCCCCCAACTGGTCGTAGCGTCGGCGTGAGTTCAAAGACTGACCCCATTGACCAACCCGTGACTTGTTAGCCGGTTGATTTCTGGGGTGGGGCTCACATCCTAGAAAACAGATTTCCACAGGATGATCGCCAGGATCCCCGCTGCGATCAGATAGGGAAGAATCGCCCGCAGGAGCACCCACCTAGGGGTAGTGAACCGCATCGCAAACCTTCCGTGTGCGAACGCCGCCAATTAGTATTGATCGCCGTCCGGGTGCGCTCGCGTCCCCATCACTCTGGATTGAACGCCACACTTGAAGCCGTCGCGGACCGAACCCAGGATGCTTGGAGCCTCTGAAGGACTGGCCCCCGCCGAAACCAATTTCCTGGCGATAGCCTCATCAGTCTCCTTCGCCTCGATTGCGCCAAGGGTGACTGCAACAGCCTTCTTGGGAGTGATCGTGTGCACGAATCAGATTCTTTGGCCAACATCAAGTATCAGACACCGGCGGGACTTTAGTTGCTTTAGCGGCCGCCCTCAAGGATCGTGGAACGCCGAATGAGCGATGCGGTGGTATCCAGTTCTTCGGAGTTCGTGAGGGTGCCAAATCGACGCCACCCGAAATCGTCTCCGGAAGATCGAGGGATGACGTGGAAGTGCGCATGAGGCACCTCCTGCCCTGCTGCGTCTCCGTCTGCGGCAGACAGAGTGATTCCTGTGCATTCGGAAAGTTCCGACCTGAGAGCAAATGCAACCTCCTGAATGAGCCGGAACACGGCGCTGGATTCCGAACCGGCAAGATCGGCAAAGGAGGGAACATGGCGACGAGGAACCACAAGCGTATGTCCTCGATTGATGGGGCGAATGTCGAGAAAAGCAACCGCCAGCTCATTCTCGCCCACGCGGGCTGCGCTGAGTTCCTGTGAAATGATCCGGCAGAATGTGCAAGGAGTCATGGAGTATTCAGGATGGCGCGGCCGGATTCAAAATTCAAGGACTGACCCCTTTCAGAGACTGACCCCTTTCAGAGACCCTGACCCCTTTCAGAGACCCTGACCCCTTTCAGAGACCCTGACCCCTTTCAGAGACCTCTTTCAGTGGATTCAACGGGTGGAGACGAGGACATGAAGGATCCCACTCTTCCGGTTATAGCCGAACCAGCCGTCAGTGCGACCGCGGGACCAGGACAAGCGATCAAGCTCGGCTGCCGACGAGCCCTCCCACCAATCCGGGATGCGGATGTCTCCGCGTTCGGCAGATTTCGTGGTGGCAATGTCGAAAGGGCGCATGAGGTTTTCGCCTTGATCGTCGATCTCGATTCCCTCCGTCTTGGAGGCCAGCACGGATTGGCGCAGATCGTCGAATATCTCCGGCGCGATCTTAACGCGGAGGAGCCAGATGTGGTCCTGGAAGCCATTGCTCCAGGCGCGCTCGAGCGATGACGGGGGTAGGCCGGTCCAGCCGAAGGACTCGCTCAGGAGACCTTCGAACCAAGCTTGCTGCTCCGCGGCGGGATATTCCGCGCCTTGTTCGGCTTGCTTGAAGCCATCCGCGAACGAGCGGATCTTGTAGAGGCAGACGGAGGCGAGGACAACCAGAAGGAGCCCCGTAATCCATGCCCCGGTTTTCGCGGTGAATTGCATAAATTGCTTCGCCGGATCCAATAGGTGGGGTCAGTTGTTGAATTTCGAGTTCAAGAGCCGGAACCATCGACTGTTAGATGGATTTTGTTAGAGCCGGATCATTCCCAGTTCGGGCGGCATCCTAGCGCTCAAGGAAATAGAGGTCTGGCTTGTCGATGACCCCGGCATTGCGCATGGCGTCGCGAAGCGAGGGTGAGTCGGCAAACTCTTTTGCCTTCTGGAGGTCGGAGACCTCGAAGAGGAGAACGATCTGATTCGGGTCGTCGAGCTCGCGCAGCAAGTCCACGTCCGTGAGACCGGCCGCAGCGCGGGCAAGAGCGTGTGCGTCGTAGACAGGCTTCCACGTGGCGAAATCGGCTACCCGATGACGAATGAGCAGGTAAGTCATGGCGTTTATGGGGGCGGGGGTTCTTGCCTGGGGAATCATGACAAGTGGTCCAAGGTAGACGACGAGCCGGTCGAAGGGCGAGCCGGAAGTTAATCCGGCGGCCTGTCCGCGGCAGCGGGCTAGGTTGTCGCCGCGATGCCTAGGAACGACCTTACCAGCCTAGGCCCGAGGCATGGAAATGGCCGGAAAATCGTGATGAGACCAAAGGTCCGACCTATCCGAAGCAGCTCCAGGCGGCCGGACGCGGCGAGATGCGGGCACTATCGATCGGACCTTTGGTCCTCCTTGATCTTTGGGGGGCATCTTACCTAGGCCTTCAGTCTAGGCTGGTATAGGTCGCGCCTTTGGCGCTGAAGGAACGGTGAACCGGCTAAATTTAAACGGATAGAGCGGCAACACGAAGATCTCCCATCCCGTCTCGCCCGAGGGAACCCCTTCGAGGTTCGACCATGATCAGCGGGCTTTCCCAAGGTAGCCGCTCCTTCGTCGCGGCAACCTTGGGCTATAGGAGGGAACGGCCTTGCCGTTCGAGATCCGGTGCGACCAGAAGCCGTTTCCCGGCCATCGTGTGTGAGGACAATTTTTTGGCCCCGACGAAGCACAAAAAACCCCCGCCGTTTCCGGCGGGGGTCTTTTAAATCAGTCTCTCGACGTGAAGCTTACTCGGCTGCTTCGTCAGCGGCCTTGGCCTTCTTTGCCGCCTTTTTCTTGGCAGGCTTGGCTTCGGCGGCAGGAGCTTCTTCCGCGGCGACTGCCACGGGTTCAGCAACGGCGGCAGGAGCCTCGATGGCGGCCACTTCGTCGGCCACTTCAGGCTGGTCCACCCACTCGATCACGGCCATCGGCGCGGAATCGGTCATGCGGGGCCCGAGCTTGGTGATCCGGCAGTAGCCACCCTGGCGGTCCTTCGACAGCGGGGCAACTTCTTCGAAGAGCTTCTTGGCGATGTCCTTCTGGCGAAGGAAAGCGACAGCCTGACGGCGGGCGTGGAGATCTCCACGCTTGCCGAGGCCGATCATTTTCTCGGCGACCGGGCGCAGGGCCTTGGCTTTCGCGAGCGTGGTGCGGATGCGGCCATGCTCGATCAGGCTGCAGGCGAGGTTGGCAAGCAGCGAGCGCCGGTGGGCGGCGGTGCGTTTGAGCTTGGTGGTATTGCGGCGATGTCTCATCGGGTGCGGTCCCTTTCTTAATTAGTCGTCGAGGTTCTGGGCGATCAGGTCGGCAAGGCCCACCGGAGCTTCTTCTTCCACGCCGAGGCGCGGTCCGCGAACGGCCGGCACGGGGCCGGAGAGGAGCGACGGATCGAGCGACATTCCGAGGCCGAGGCCGAGTTCGGAAAGCTTGTCCTTGATCTCGTTGAGCGACTTCTTGCCGAAGTTGCGGTACTTGAGCATCTCCGCTTCCGACTTCATGGCCAGCTGGCCGACGGAGGTGATGTTCGCGTTGTTGAGGCAGTTGGCGGCGCGGACCGAAAGCTCGATCTCGTTCACGCTCATGTTGAGAAGCTTCTTCAGCGCGGCGTTCTCTTCGTTCGACTCGGTCGGAGCCGCTTCGAAGTCCACGGCGTTTTCGTCGTAGTTGACGAAGACGTCCAGGTGGTGGCGCATGATCGCGGAGGATTGGAGCAGCGCGTCCTGCGGGGAAATGCGGCCGTCCGTCCAGATGTCCAGCACCAGCTTGTCGTAATCGGTCATCTGGCCGACGCGGGTGGTGTCCACGGCGTATTTCACGCGGGTGACGGGCGAGAAGATCGAGTCAATGGCGATGACGCCGATCGGCTGGTCCTTACGCTTGTTTTCGTCGCCGGTGGAGAAACCACGGCCCACGCGGACCTCGAATTCGCAGTCGAACTTCACCTTCTTGTCGAGGGTGCAGATCACCTGGTCCTTGTTGACCACTTCGTAAAGATTGTCGTCCTGAATGTCGCCAGCGGTCACGACGCCTTCCTTTTCGACCTTGATGGTCAGGATGCGGGCTTCCTTGTCGTGGTGCTTAAACTTCACCTTTTTCAGGTTGAGGATGATGTCGGTGACATCTTCCACCACGCCCGGGAGGCTGGAGAACTCGTGCTGCACGCCGGCGATGCGGACGGACGTGATGGCGGCACCTTCAAGGGAACCGAGCAAAACGCGACGCAGCGAGTTGCCGAGGGTGTGCCCGTAACCGCGCTCGAAAGGCTCGGCGGTGAACTGGGCATAGGTCTCGGTGGCGGTGTCCTCGTGCTTGACGAGGCGGTTCGGGAGCTCGAATCGAGCAAGTTTCGTGGCGGACATGGTATTTGGTAGTAGCCGGGTTACCCTCCTGCGAGCATGGCACGGACGCTTTCGCGAAATGCCAGGAGGACCGACGGCGGCTTTGCGGGGCTCGCGCGGGCGGGGACTTAAGTGGAACGATTCCGCCTTGGCAACGAATTTTTTTCGCCCACTGAAAGCGGGGAAAAGCCCTCAAATACGGCGTTTTCCCCAGTCTCTAACATTGCTCAAACAAAAATGGTGTGGCCAGAATGCCTATTCGGTGACATCTTAAAAAATGAATGCTCTCGAAATTGGTCCTGCAATGAAATCGAAGCGTAACCTGACTCGGTTCACCTACGAGAACACGGCGTTCCAAGGCTGGAGGCTCTGCCTCAGCCGCGGGGGTGTCACGTTTACCAAGTATTTCTCGGACAAGCAATACGGAGGCGGCCGCAAGGCGCTGGACGTGGCTGAGAAAACCCTCTCCGACCTGAAGAGCCTGTTGGAAGGCTCCAAGCGGGTGAACGGAAGGCTCAGCAACGTCACCGTAAAGAAGGCCGAGAAACTGTTGGGCGGCACCTGACGTCGGATCGGTTTATGCTCGAAATTCCCCCCGATCGGCCGGTTTTCGTCCGGCAGGGAGGTTTACAAGCTTCCCGCGACTTGCCTGGAAGGGCCGCCGCGCTTTGTTAGCGGCCATGTCCTCCCTCTACCGCCTCGCGATCCATTGGTTCCGGCGCGATCTGCGGATTTTGGACAATACCGCGCTCCATCACGCGGCGGCATGCTCGGAATCGGCCCTTCCCGTCTACATTCTCAGCGATTGGAAAAAGGAGCACCCGTGGACGGGGCCGAAGCGCCAGGCATTTCTGTGCGGCAGCCTCGCGGCGCTGGCAAAAAACCTAGAAACCGTTGACGGCAAACTTGTTATCCGTTGTGGATCGGCGGAGGAGGTCTTGGAAAGACTGATCAAGGAGACCGGGGCCGACGCGCTCTTTTTCAACCGGGACCCCGATCCTTTCGGGCGGGCGATGGAGGCGAGGGTCGAAACCATGGCGAGGAAGCTGGGCATCGTCTGCGCGGGATTCCACGACGTCACTCTCCATGGGCCCAATGAGGCTCTCACTCAGGACGGGAAGCCTTACCGTGTCTTCACCCCCTACAGCAAATGCTGGCTTTCGCTCGAAAAGCCGGAGCCCTTGCCAAAACCGCGAAATCTAAGATCCCCCCAAGGCATTTCCTCGTTGGATCTTCCCGCAAATGACCACTGGCAGCTGCCCGAGCCGGGCGCAGGCATCATGGCGTCCGGAGAAAGGGCGGCGCTGGACCGTTTGAAAAAGGCCGCGGCAGGGAGGATTCAGGATTACCGGCTGAAGCGGGATTTTCCGGGCGAACCCGGCACCTCCCGGTTATCGCAGGATCTCCGTTTCGGCCTACTTTCGCCCCGCACCGTCTACGCGAAGGCAGCGCAGGCGCAGGCGGAAGCCCGCTCAGTGCAAGCGAGGGAGGGCATCGATACCTTCATCAAGGAACTTGCATGGCGGGAATTCTACATGGCGATCCTCTGGCATTTCCCGAACGTGCTGGAGGAGGAGTTCAATTCCGAGTGGCGGGGCCTCTGGTGGGCGGAGCCCGACGAGCGCTTCGAGGCTTGGAAGCACGGCCGCACCGGGTTTCCTCTGGTGGACGCGGGCATGCGCGAACTTTTGGCTACCGGGCACATGCACAACCGGCTGAGGATGATCACCGCCATGTTCCTTACGAAGGATCTGCACATCGATTGGCGGCTCGGGGAGCAGTTCTTTCTGCAACACCTGGTGGATGGCGAGATCGCCTCGAACAACGGCGGCTGGCAATGGAGCGCGGGAACCGGCGCCGACGCTGCTCCTTATTTCCGGATCCAGAACCCCTGGTCGCAGGCGAAGCGGCATGACCCGGACGGGACCTACACCAAAAAGTGGGTGCCCGAACTGGCGGACGTACCTGCTGGAAAGCTCTTCGAGCCACCCAAAGACGGGAAGCCGATCGCAGAAGGATATCCCCTACCCTGCGTCAACCACCACGAGGAGCGCGAACGCACGCTCGCCATTTTCAAGAAACACAAGGAGCGGAAAAGGTAGCCCGAGGGGCTCTTCCTTACTTCGCTGTCGCCTGTGTGATCAGCCGGTCGGCCAAGCTCCGCAAATCCCCTGCGGGAATTGCAAAGGTCTCACAGCGGTTCGCGCGCGCGATATTCATGCCCAAGCAGCGGCCATCAAGATCCAGGAGCGGGCCGCCCATTCCTGCGCTGTTGGCCACGATGTCGTGCTGAATGATCCGCGGAAACCCGCTTCGCCGCACGGAGAAGTTGCCACTCATCACGTCGTTGCGGGATTTCTCTTCGCCGAAGAGATCCACGCGCCCGGCGAGGCGCACCTTCAGATCGATCTTCGCTCCGTCCCGCTCCACCGTGAGTTCCAGATCATCGCCCACCCGATGTTTTTCCATGGCTTCAGCCAGCTCCTTGCGGTTGGAAATCTTCTGGCCGGAGACGGCGGCGATCACGTCGTCCTTCTTCATCCCTGCCTTTTCCGCGCCGCTCTTTTCGTGAACTTCGGTAACGACCAGCTTCTTCGACTTCTCTTCGAGGCTGACGCCGAGAACCGCGCCTCCGGCGGGCAAGATCTCACGTGGGGTGGCGGCGATGATTCCGACCTGAGGGCGACGCTTGGTCCGGCTGGTGGCACCGTTCGCCACCACCCACGTCCCGCGCTCGGCATCGGGGCTGTCCAAGGCTAGCTTCACGGGAACCAGTCCCGTCGCCTGGACTTTCAGCAGCGCCACATCCCAGCTGCTGTCGACGGAAAGGAGCGCTGCATCCTTGAAGGTCTTTTCATCAACAATCACCGTCAATCCGGTCCCATCGCCGATCTCGCTCGCCTTCGTCAAGATATAGCCGTCCTCCGAAACCACCGTCCCGTAAGAGATCTCCTTCGGTCCACGCTTGATGACGGCACTGCTGGTTTGAAGCGCCATCCTCACGGACTCGAATGCCGCTTGCACCGTCGCCCCGTTCGTCCGGTAGGTGGTCTCAAGCGTTTGGGCTCGGGAAACCATGCTGGAGACCAGCAGCAGCGCGACGGAAATGGATCGTCTAGCGTTCACCGAGGCGGAGAGTGAGAGTTTCGAGCTTCCCCTCCCGGAGCAGTTCGAGGGCCACCCGGTCATCGGGGGCCTTTTCCTTCAGCATATCCTGAAATTGCTCCTTTGTCTTCAATTCCACCCCGTCCATCTTCAGGAGGATATCGCCGGCCTTCATGCCGGCTTTTTCGGCGGGCGATTCGCGTCCCACCTTGTCCACGCTCAAGCCTCCCTCCGAACGGGATTTGGTGCCCAGGCCGAGAAAGCCTTTTCCTTTCTCCGGTCTTTTGGCGAAAGGCCCGTCCCCCACGAATTCACTTCGCGAAAGGGCATCCCAATTCTTCACGAATTCGCGAAGCGGAACGTGCATGTTTTCCGGAACGCGCATGCCGACGCGGGAATGGATGCCGACCAGCTTTCCATTGAGATCAAAAAGCGGTCCGCCGGAATCACCGCCGATCAGCGAGCAGTCCGACTGAAACGTGGAATCCTTCACCTGAACGATCCGCCCGAGCCGCACGACAACGCCGCGCTCCTTGTCGAAGCCTCCGGAGTGGCCGAGCGAATAGACCCAATCGCCAAGCTGCGTGGTGTCATCCCGGTCCATCTCCACGTGCGGCCAAGTTCCGGGCTCGATGATTTTCGCCATCGCGCAATCGCTGGTGGAAATGAGTCCCAGCGACTCGGCCTTTGCCTTGCGTCCGTCTTCAAAAATAACCGTGAACTCCTTTCCTACCCCACCTGTCACGTGCGCGGCGGTAAGGATGAGGCCATCTGCCGTCACCACCACGCCACTGCCGGAGCCCTCTCCCAGATCGATGCAGACCGTGGCACGGCGGTTGGCGGGAAGTGTTTCCGTCAGGTGCTTTTGGATCACGTCCAGATCATGCCGACTGTCGGGAGCCTTTTTGTCGTTGATGTAAGGACGCTCCGCATTGACTTGAGCCGGCATCAGCAGAATGCAGGCAAACAAACCGGTGAGGGCAGCAGTGCGGACTTCCGTCATTCGGGGAAACACTTTGTATTCTAGACAGATCGACCCGCTTCCGCAACTCCGGGGTTGAGTCGATCCCGACGCTCGAAAATGGCAAGCCATTCGCGACCCTCTCTCCCGGGATACGCACGACCCGGCACGCGGTCTTTCCGCAGCTCGAACCACGGGGAGAAAAGCCCGGTGATTTCTTCGCGCGAAGCACCGAACGGCGGGCTTTCCACGACCTCGCCGGGATCCCAAGGCGTCAGATAGAAAACAGCGACAAGATGTCCTCCCGGAGGAAGGATCTCCGCCATGGCTTTCGCATAAGCGGGCCGCATCGAGGGATCGATCGCGCAAAAACACGTATGCTCCCAGACCGCGTCGAAGGCGTGGGTGCCGCGCCAAGCATCCGAAAAAAGATCCGCACAGAGGTAGTCCTCGTTCCCCGAGGGAGCGGTGGCATGGGCCACCTCGATCGCCTTTGGCGAAATATCGAGGCCTGTAGCTGCGATCCCGTGTCGCGCCAACTCCCTCACATCATGGCCGCTGCCACATCCGGGCACCAGCACGCGGAGGGCGCGACTCAACTCGTTGTCAGCCTCTTCGAGATACTCGCTGAGTGGCGGGGCCGCGTAGCCCTTTTCCCACGGAGTCTCGTTCCGTATCCAGCGCTCGTCCCAATCGATCATCGATTCAGAGACCGAGGTAGTCCGGGACGTCATTCCTCTGCGAGGAAGGAGACTGGGTGGTGCTTCCAAAAGAAATCACGGCACCGATTCCCGCCGCATGAGCTCCGCCGAGACGCGGCGGGACGTCGAACACCGGGAAACGGTACTTCGCCTTTCTCCGTGCGAACCAGACACCGGATACGACGGTGAGCACGGAAGCCGTCATGATCGCTGCAGAAGCCCCCCATTGCGCCACGACTTCGTGGATCTTTGCCGCGATCTTGCCGTGCTTCCCTTCCGGTTCGGCGACCGGGGAAACCTCCGGACGGGTCACGGGCTGGGATGGGACGTCCCTGACCAGGCCGGCGGCCCGCTCCATCCAGTAGATGCGGATCGCAAGCTGCACGCAGAAGGCCTCGAACTGGGCGAGCTTGTCCGGCTTCTCCAAGGCCTCCTCCACCGAACTTGCCAAGGCCCGCCGTTGCTCCGCCGCGGACACGACATCGCTGATCAAGGGGCTCACGTAGATGTCCGACTTCTGGGGGGCGCCGAGGTAGTAGTAAACGACAACCGCCGGTTTCCCGGAGGAGAAATGCCTCTCGACGATCTCCTCTTCACGGACTTCGGAGGGGATCTCCTGATGCCCGTCGAAGAGGTAAACGAACAGATCGATTTCGGAATCCCCGGAGTGATATTTGAGGAAGTTCTCGCGATCGCGGAAATCCTTCGCACCGAGCAGACCCTGTGGATCCACGAGAAATTTTTCCGGGCGCGCGCCGAAGTAGGCCTCCAGATACTGCTCCGCCACCTCGGGTGCCGGCTTGGCAGCTTCCGCGATTTCCTCCGCGGGAGGCGCGGGCACCTCGGGTGCCGGTGACTCCGGTGTGGCGTCTTCGGTCAAGAGCAGAAGGCCAGGGATCAGTTCGCCACTTTTCAGCGCCTTCAGGTCATCCGGCTGCCATGCCGGAATCGGAGGCTGGGCAGCCCCGAAAGCCATGCCGGCCGAAAGGATCCATGCCGCGATTTTCACCGCGCCACCTCCGTGGTTTTCGCCGCCGCGTGCTTGTGCCCTTCCCGGATACGGCGCGCGATTTCTCCGGTACGCTGGGGCGGGGCCACCTTGCGTTCAAAGCGTTCGGGATCGCGGCGCGCTTGGGCAGCCTTCTTCTTCAGCACCTTTTCGAGCTGTGCAATCACCCGGACCGTCCCGTCCGCATAGCGGCCCTCCAGCCAGTAAGCATGGGCGCGGCTCAGGCACTGGAAGGTGTCTTCCTCCGTAAGGAAAGGATCAAGCATGTAACCCCAAGTCACGGACGCCGACTTTGAATCGGCATCGATCACCAGCAGGATGCCCGCTTCATTCGGCCGGTCCACCGGAACGTCCTCGAAAGCCGCACGGTTCATTAGCCAGAAGCCGAACTGCCGGAGATTTCCCCCGCCTTGGCCGGAGCCGGTATAAACCGCGAAAAAGAGCTGCGGAAATTTGCGGCTGAAGCCGTCCAAGGCAGCCGAAACTTTTCCTCGTTCACGATTGCGGATCAGCCCGGCAACATCGGCCAAGCGGCGCAAAGAAACGTCCTCCCCGCCATACTTGGCATCCACCTCCGCGAGCCCGAACCCGCAATGTGGACAGACAGTTGCCCCGCGATGGATCACTTGCACGCAGCGGGGGCACTTCATGGGGTGAAGGGACCTTACGTAAGTGTGGATATTTCGTCAAAACGAAATATCTAACGATCCCGAGCATTCGTGGGGAGAACCGTGTACCTCGATGAGTGCGATTCGTCATCCCCCTTGCAGGAAGGGCTTTCTTCCCGTTAATCACCCGGGGTGGCCATTGATGTCGGGTTCATTGCCAAGGTGGATTCACCGCGCTTCTGCGAACGTTTGTTCGCGGTGCTGCCGGACGTGATGTTCTGCCTGAAGGATACGAATCGCTGCTATCGAGCGGTGAACCAAGCCTTCGTCGAGCGCTGCGGGCTCAAGGACACGCGGCGGCTGATTGGCCGACATGCGGAAGAATTCTTCCCGGCGGCATTGGCGGAGACCTATCGTGAACAGGATGAGCATGTGCTCGGCACCGGCACGGAGATCGTGGACCAACTCGAGCTTTCGCTGAATCGCGACGGGACCCAGGGCTGGTACTTGGCCACCAAGGTTCCTCTTCACGATCGGGCGGGGAAGATCATCGGCCTTGCCTCCGTTTCACGTGACCTCCGGGCCCCACGGGAGGGTGATGCAGAACTGGCAGGCATCGCGAAAGTGGTGGAACATGTGCGGGATCATCTGGACGAGCCGCTGCGGGCAGCCGAGCTGGCCGCCATCGCCGGACTCTCGCCCACCCAGCTCGAACGACGGATGCATCGTGTCTTCCAGCTCAGCACGACCCAGTTCGTCCGGAAAAACCGCATCGAAAACGCCGCGCGCCTGCTGCGCGACACGCCGATGGCGATCGCGGATGTCGCCTTGGAATGTGGCTACGGAGACCAGACGGCTTTGACCCGGCAGTTCCGCAGCATGGTCGGCATGCCTCCCGCGGCTTACCGCGACCATGTCCGTAAAAAGGCCATCCCATGAGTGAGGAACCGCCCCGGCGCATTGCCCTGTTTGGCGGCACCTTCGATCCGATCCATCTGGGTCATCTTGAGATCGCACGCCGGGCGAAGGACGCGCTGTTCCTCGATGAGCTGTTCTTCCTGCCCTGCCATATCTCACCGCACAAAGTCGGTGTGTTGACCGCGCCGCCGGAGCACCGGATGGAAATGGTCCGGCTCGCGACGAGCGATTTACCGTGGGCCATCGCGGATGACCACGACCTGCGAGCCCCGCAACCCGCCTACTCCTATCGCACCGCGGAGGAAATGGCGCAGCGCTTTCCCGGGGCACGGCTTTTCTGGCTGATGGGAGCGGACCAGTGGCGCGCCCTGCCCCGGTGGAAAGAGCCCGGACGCCTCGCCGCAGCGGTCGAGTTCATCGTCTTCGCCCGCGACGGCGTGCCCGAGGCCCACCCTGGCTGGCGCATGCATTTCGTCGATGGCACGCATCCCGCGTCCGCGACCGCCATCCGCCACGAGCTTTCGCAAGGCAATCCATCACCATGGTTGCCTCCGCGGGTGGCGGATTACATCGAACGGCACGGCCTGTACAAACCTTGAACCCCGGCTTGCAGGCTTTCCATCAAGCCTCTAGCTTCAGAAGCAATTCCCCGATCATGAAGCCCACCTTCCGCGCCATCCTTTTCTGTCTGCTGCCGCTTTCCGCGCTCCGCGCCGAGGAACCTGCCGCCCCGGTGCAGAAGCAACTCCCCTATCAGATCGAATTCTCCAACCTCCCGGAAGAGAAGCGCAATGCCTACGGGACAGCCCTCGCCGAAGCTCAGAGACTCTTCGGAGAGAAGCGCGTTTTCGAAGCGGTGGAAAAAGCAGGCGCGGCCCGCGCGATCTTCGAGAACGATCCGACCCTCCTCACCCTCATGGGCGCTTGTCAGGTGGAGTTCCGCAACTTCGACAAGGCGATGGAATATTTCAAGAAGGCGGATTCGCTCACGCCCGACCAGCCCTCCATCATTTTCAACATCGCGGAGCTCAACTTCGTGACCAAGGATTGGGAAGCGGCGGAGACCAATCTCAGCAAGGTGATCCGGCTGTCGGAAGCCAACGTCACCAAGGGGGACATCCAGCTTTCCCGTTTGGTGGAGTTCAAGCTCTTGCTGACAAAGCTGAAGCTCGGGAAAAAGGACGAGGCCGCCCAGCTGGCGAAAAAGTACGATTTCCTCGATGACTCCCCTTATCCCTACTATGCGGAAGCGGCCATCCTGTTCTCCGAGGAAAAGGACGTCGCCGCCGAGGCAGCGATCGCCCGCGCCAACCGCATTTTCCGGAATCCCGGGATCCTCTCCCCTTGGCAAGATACGATGGTGGAGTTCGGCTACGTCAAAGGCTTCTTCGGCGGCGACGAAGATCCGGGAGCCACGAAGTAAGCATTGGTCTCAGAGCGGTCCGGGCACGCCCTCGAAAGGAGTGAACTCCACCTGCTCCAGCTTTACTCCATAAAGGCGGGCGATCTCCGGCGCATCCGACGTGTGATAGACGTCGCGGTAGTAGATCTCGCGGACGCCGTTCGCACAGAGGGTCTGCATGCAGGCGGTGCAAGGCATCGTGGTGGTGGCCACCAGCTTCGCCTCCCCCCGCCGGAAAAGGCTGCAAAGGTTCACCTCGGCGTGGAGCATGAACTTCTGCCGGGCCTCCCGGTCATCCCAGAACCCTTCCGGCGCGTTGAAACCCGGTGCGAGGCCGTTGTAGGCCGTGCCAATGACCCGGTTATCCGAATCGAGTGCGGCAGCACCCACCTTCCGGTAGGGATCCTCCGAGCGCATGCTCGCCACATGGGCCAGGGCCATCGCGTATTCAGGAATCGTAAGCCGGGACACGCAGCGGAATGAATCCGCACCCTCTTCGCGAGTCAACGCTTGGCCGCGGCAATCCCCAGCGCCTCGCGCACCAAGCGGCGTGAATCGGCCCATGCCGGGTTCGATTCGTCGCCCGCGGCCACCAGAATCTCCTTCAAGCGGGAGTCGTCGATGCCCTCGCCGCGGAGCCACATGCCAAAAGCAGCAACCAAAGCGGCTTGCTTGAGGGATGAATCCTTCGACTCGATGGCCGGGAAGCGCTTGCTGCGGCCGCCCGAGGCGACCACGAGTTCCCCTGCTTCACCGGCTGCCGAGGCCAGCTCGATGAGAACCAAGGTCCGGCGACCGGGAGGAAGAACCGAACTACCCTGTCCTCCCGAGCCCGTGGAGGCCAGCACGCGGACCCCGCCCTCGCGAGAACCTGGTGCCGGACTGAACGACCAAGTGACCTCGCGGGAATCCTTCGTTTCATTCGCGATCTGCACGCCGACCAAGCGCCCGGGGCCCGACCAGAGGGAAGCCATCGACACGCAGGCGACGCGCAAGCCCGCAAACTCCCGGGTTTCCTCGACGGCCGGGAGAGGAAAGGCATTGGCGAGTTCTTCGATCCGCACCGCGTCCTTCGGCGGAAGTTCGTTTTTCTCCCGGATCCAGCCGCGCACCCAATCGTAGCTGGCACGTCCGACCAGCACCGGAAGCTCAATCTCGGAGACTTGCTGGAGCGGCTGAAGCGGCGAGGTGGCAGGGAGCTTGGAGGACTCCGGAAGCGGTTGCCCCGCCAAGTCCTCCGGCAGCGAATCCAGAAGCGGAGCCGGACCTTCCCGGATGGACCGGGCCAAGGGATGACTGGAAGGAGTATCGCCCGCCTTGGCAGGGAGAATCCGCGGACCGGGCAGAGGAAGCAGCGTGGCGTCCCCATTCGCGGGAGCAGCGGTGTGTCTGGCCACCGGCGGCGGTCCCTCCGTTTCGAAGCGGGAGGCAAGGAAGATCCCTACCGCAACGACGGCGGCTGCGGCGGCAATCGCAGGCCACGCACGGTGCGGCTTCTTGCTCACCGGGAACTCGATGACATTGGCAGCGGCAGCCCTGCCAGCACGGCGGACGGCCTCCCGTTGCTCGGGGCGAAGGGCGGATGCCGCGAGTGCGCTCGAAAGGAATTCCCCTACGCCGCGCAGCTCCGCGGCGGCCTCCTGCAGGGCAGGATCCGCAGCCACGGCGCGTTCCACCTCCTCCGCTTCGGGTGCGGGAAGTTCGCCGAGCACCCAGGCACTCAGGCGCAGATCGTCAGGTTCAAGTTTCATGATTGAGGAGAGGTGGAATCGAGAAGATCGGGAGGAAGGAGTTCGCGGAGCCGTTTCAGGCCGGTGTGGATGAGGAAGCCGACATTCCCGCTGCCAAGTCCGGTGGCGTCACAGATTTCCTGATAGCTGCACCCGTCGCGGAATTTCATGAGAATAACCGTCTGCTGGTTCTCCGGCAGCCGTCCCAGATAACGCATCACCTGATCGAGCCTTTCGGCGTGATCGAGGGACCGGTCCGGGCTGAGTGCTTCGCTTTCACGGGAGAGGAGTTGCTGTTCGTCGATGCTGGTGAGGCGGGATTCCTTGCGGAGGACATCCAGCGCGCGGTTCCGGCAGACAGTGAAGAGCCAGGTTTTCAGCCCGTCCTTCACCTTCGCCACATCCTGCTGGCAGAGGCGGATGAAAGTGTCCTGAACGATGTCACGGGCACGCTCCAGATCGTGGACGAACCCGTAAGCGTAGCCGACGAGCGGGGACTCGAACTCGGCGAGCGCCCTTTCGACGAACTGTTCGCGGGTTTCCAACATGTCCGGCGAAATCGGCACCATTCTCACAAATGGAACGGGCGGCTCCGGAAAATCTTGGGGAAAATTCGGATCCATCCCCGGAATAGCCGCCGAAAGGGCCGGTTAGCGCACGAAGAAACTGAGATGCTCCAGTTCCAAGGCGAGATCGACGTTGTTCACGACGACCTCTTGCGGAACTTCCAGCACCACAGGAGAGAAGTTCAGGATCCCCTGGATGCCCGCCGCCACCAGCCGATTGGCCACGGCTTGGGCAAATCCGGCCGGAACACAGAGAATGGCCAGCTTCACGTTCTCGGCTTTGACGAACTCGTCGATCTCCTTGTCCGATTTGACAGGAATGGCGACTCCGCGGCGGACCGCGCCTTCCGGGTCGGCATCGAAGGCGCAGATGACCTCAAAACCCTCCTTTTGGAAACCCTGGTAGCGCAAAAGCGCGGAGCCGAGATTACCGGCACCGACGAGCACCACCGGCTGGAGGCGCTCCCGTCCCAGCACGTCCCGGATCATGGAACCGAGCATTTCCACCGGATAACCGAGCCCGCGGGTGCCGAATTGGCCGAAGTAAGCCAAATCCTTGCGAAGCTGTGCCGGTTTCACGCCGGCAGCCTTTGCGAGCGCGGTGGAACTCACCGTCTCCTGACCGTTGTCCTGCAGACGCTGGAGGCAACGGTGATAGATCGAGAGACGATAAATCGCCTTTTTGGGGATATCGATCTTTTCCACGCGCGGCGGCAGGAAACGCGGGGAATCCTCCCGGGTCAAGCCCGGGTGGGAGAACCGGCGGCGGAGGAGGAATTCGGAGCCCTCTTCCTGAACAAGGAGCGGGCGCATTCTGTCCCCCGAAAGGACCTTCACGGTGCGCTCAGCGAGTTACGGATCGCCCCACCCCGGCTGTCGGGAGCTACCGCGATCGGGGGCAGCTCGCACCTTGGCCGGCGACGAGCTTTGCCATCTCCTCGCTCGCGCCCTCCCGCAGGAGTCCTTCGTAGACGCCATTGCGATCGGCTTCGCTCCGGTTCTGGCTCACCTTCCATTTTCCTTCGATTGCGGCGATGGGAATCTCGACTCCCACGATTCCGTCCAACAGGGCCGAGATAAAGCTATCAGGAGCATCACCGACCTCCCAAGGAGCCGCCCGCGAGGCTTCCTGCGCCTTTGTGAGATCTTCGATCTGGTCCCTCAGCCAGCCGTGGTCGTCGGTGACGCGGGGCACCCCCCTAGCGTGAATGACGACATAGTTCCAAGTGGGCACGACTTTTCCGTGCTCCGCCTTCGAGAGATACCATGAGGGAGTGATGTAAGCTTCCGGGCCTTGGAAGATGACGAGGACCTCCTTTCCTTCGCCAAGGTCAGCGACCTGATCATTTGCCTTTGCCAAATGAACACGTAGAACGCCTTTCCGACCATCCGGGATCACACTGAACGGAAGAAGGCTTGCCTTGATCCCACCGGACCCGGCCGAGACCAAGGTCGCAAGCGGATGAGCGCGCATCAGGGAATGCAAGACCTCCAGGCTGTCTTCGCGGAAAATCTGCGGTGAATACATGAGATGTGTCGCCCGGCATGGTTGCATGCCGGACCCGGAAGCTAGCTCCGAGCCGAGCCTAGATCCGGGAGTCCGTGCGTCAAGCGAGCCTGGCAGTGCCAAGCCCTCCCGATTTCCGGGTTCTCTAGCAAACGCTCCCGGGCGGCTTGAGCGCGACGACGAATGCACGCCCACCCTAGCGCAGTTGCCTGCCCGCCAGAGGCATCACCCACCGAAGGGAAGCCACTGATAATGCACATCCGTTGCCTCGATCACCCAGCGCGCTGTATCCACGGTGCCACACCATTCAATTTCGTGAATGACTCCGCCTTCGTCGGAAAGCCTGAATTCATCATAGCGCCAGTCCTTGTGCCCCCCGGCAGCATCGATCGCGTCAATACGGTATCGGCTCACGCACGGATAATAGAACTCGATGAAGCCATCATGACGTGCCCCGAGAAGCCGGATGCGGATCGATGTGGCCCGTTCCTCATCCCGCCGCCCCGACGAGGGTTCGGAAATTATGATGCTCTCCAGCCAAGCATCGTGGGGACAACGATGGTCGTTGAAATTGAAATACCAATCGGACGAAGCCAAGCCATAGGCCGAGGCAGGCATCTGATGGCGCACCTGATCCAGATAGGCGCGATAGCGGGCAAAGGCGCCACTCACATCGGCCCGGCGTTGAGCATCGAGAATAAAGGACATGATGCGAAGGCTTTCGTGTCCCTACGGCTTCCGTTTTTCCTCGCTGCGGAACCCCGCGGCGATGTCGGGAGAGCCAGATCCAATCAGAGCTTCTCCGGCTCCTGGAGCAATTGTGCGACGCGGCTGAGCAGCATGCCGGCACCGCCGCCATCGACCACGCGATGGTCGAAGGTGACGACGAGTTCCGCTTCGGTCATCGGGATGAAGGCTTCCACCTGATCGCTCCAGACGGGCTTCTTCACGCCGGCACCGAGGCCGAGGATGAGAGTCTCATTCGGCAGCGGAATGGGCGTGCCTGAGGTGAGACCAAAGGTGCCGAAGTTCGTGACGGTCGCGATGCCGCCCTTGAGGTCGTCTTCGGAAAGACGGCGACGGCGGGCGCGTTCGACCATCTGGGTATATTCGTTGGTGAGATCGAAGAGAGACTTCTGGTCGACCTTGCGCAGGACGGGAACGACCACGCCGTCCTCCACCTGAACCGCGACGCCGATATCAAAGGCGCGCGGGTGAACGACCTTGTGCCCCATGAGGAAACCGGAGCTTGCGGGGTCTTCGACAAGAGCCAAAGCGAAGGCACGGAGCACGTAAAGGGTGAGGCCGGGCTTCGGCTCCTGATTGCGGCGGTGCTCCAGCACGCGATCGAGTCGCACGGGCAGACCTACCGTCGCAAGCGGACGGGTCCAGCTGCGGCGCATGGCATCCGCCACCGCCAGGCGCATCGGCGAGGCATTGCTGCTCGGCCAAGTCTGGATGTAGTCGATGAACTTCTCGAGGTCCGCGACGGTGACCCGGCCACCGGCACCGGTACCGGCGATGGCGGAGATGTCCGCTTCGCGCAGGCCCATGTCGTCCATGCGGGCGCGCATGCGGGGCGAAATGTAGTGAGCTCCCATCGTGCCCGTCGGCACCGGCAAACCCTTCACGCTCGGCACTACGGCTGGCGCTTCCTCGTAGCTATCATCATCGAGGGCGAAGTGCAGGTTCTTCTCCTCCTCCGGAGCCGCCGCGGCAGCGGTGCGGCGATCGGCGGCGGCCTCCATGGTATCCACACCTGTCCTCGCGATCTCCTCCTCGGTTACTTCCAGCAGTCCGAGCAGGGTGCCCACCGAGTAAGTGACACCTTCTTCCGCAAGGATTTCCTTCACCGTGCCACAGCACAGGGTGGTCACCCCCATCGTGGCCTTGCTGGTTTCCACCTCGATGATCTCCTGATCCGTCTGCACCGTGGCACCGGGCACGATGCCGATGCGAACGACGGTCGCTTCGGCGATCGATTCACCGAGCTGCGGCATGAGGATGGGTACGGTGGGCATGGCAGGGAATTGGAGATTGACTACTGTAGATTGACGATTGGTTAGATCCGGAGGTCAGAGGCCTTTCAATTTACAATAATAACTACTCAGTAATCATTCAGAAGTTCAGGAGTTCCCGTAGTGCGATGCAGATGGACTCGGGAGTCGGACGGTGCGCGGCCCAGAGTTTGGGATGATAAGGCACCGGGGTATCGCGGGAGTTCAGGCGGCGCGGCGGGGCGTCGAGAAGATGGAAGCCCTCGGCACAAACGCGGGCGACGACTTCGGCGGTGACACCGCCCCAAGGGAAGGCTTCGCCCAAGGCTAACAGACGGCCGGTGCGAGCCACGCTGGCCAACACGGTATCCATATCCAGAGGCTTCACGGAGCGCAGGTCCACGACCTCGATCTCCCAGCTGCCTTCTTCCTTCAGACGCTCGGCGGCGCGCACGGCCTCATGGACCATCGCGCTGTAGGCCACCACGGTGGCGTGCTTGCCGGGCCGGGTGATGCGGGCCTTGCCAATGGGCAGGTGGTCGCCATTGATGCGCGGGGCCTTCAGCCAGCGGTAGAGGAACTTGTGCTCGCAGTAGATGACGGGATCATCCAGCGCCACCGCGTCCAGCAGCATGTGATAGGCGTCGGATACCGTCGCCGGGGTCACCACGATCAGGCCGGGATAGTGAGCATAGAGCGACTCCATGCTCTGGCTGTGGAAGGGTCCCGAGCCGGGGGTTCCTCCTGAGGGCAGCCGGACTGTTAGAGGAACCGGCACGCCGGTGCGATAGAAGTGGGTGGCGGCTTGGTTGACGATCTGATTGAAAGCAATCGAGGAGAAATCCGCGAACTGCATTTCGACGATCGGCCGCATGCCTTCGATCGCCGCGCCAACCGCCATGCCGATCATGGCGTCCTCGCTGATGGGCGAATCCAACACGCGCCCCGGGAATGCCTCGGCGAGCCCTTTGGTCGCTTTGAAGGCGCCTCCAAATTGGGAAATGTCCTGTCCGTAAAGGAAGACGCGCGGGTCATCGCGCAGCAGCTTTTCCTGCGCATCCCGGATCGCATCCACGTAAGTCACGCTCATCGTCAAATATTCCCTCCCGGTTCGCTCGAGCAGGCGCGCCAATCTTCGACCCATGGATCGGGTGTGGGCTCCTGCTGGGCCTGCGCGACGGCGGCCTGCACTTCAGCGGTAAAATCGATTTTCCAGCGCTCCACCTCATCGACCGTGGCGAAGCCGTTTTCGATCATCTGGGCGATGCCGGTTTCCAAGCAATCGCGGCCGAGATGACCGGTTTTCAGCACTGGAGGAACGTAGCTGCCGTCATCGTGCTCGCCGTGACCGCTGAGCCGCAGCAGGCGGGCGACGACCATCTGCGGTCCGCCGCCTTCACGTGCAAGTTCCACGGCGCGGCCGATGACTTTTGCACAGGCAAGCATGTCGGTGCCGTCGACAGAATGACCCGCGACGCCATAGCCCTTCGCTCGGTCGAGCAGATCATCGCAGGCAAATTGCCGGTCGGTCGGCGTGGAGTAGGCGAACTGGTTGTTCCCGACGAGGACGACCATTGGCAGGTTTTCCACCGCCGCCATGTTGAGACCTTCGTGGAAAGAGCCGGTCGAAGTCGCACCATCGCCGACGCAGGTTGCTCCGACCACGCCTTGCAACACCCCTTTCAAGCGGCGCGCCACCAGCATTCCGGCCACGACAGAGACTTCCGCTCCGAGGTGGCTGATCATGGCGGGCATGCCCTCGAGCGGCCGGCCGCGGTGAATATTGCCATCCCGGCCACGCATCGGACCCAAGACGGAACCGAGGTAGGTGCGGGTGCAGTCGATCATCGGCTCGCCAAAGGCGGTGCGGCCCGCTTGGTCGCGAATCAGGGGGGCGAAGATGTCCCGGCCTTTCACCAGGGAGGCACCCAGCGAGGCGCTCACGGCTTCCTGGCCCTTTCCGATATAGACGCCGCCGACGATTTTGCCCGCCTTGTAGAGGCTGGAGAGCTTGTTTTCAAGGAGTCGCGCCCGGAGCATCGCCCGGAAGACATCGCGGATATAATCGCGATTCAATCCTACGGCGGTCCTTGCGGCTTCCTCGGTCTCGGGCACGGAGGGGAGGCTAAACAGGCCGCACGAAGGGGGGCAACCGCTTTCCGGCAATGTCGCCGGGAAAGGGCCGATCCGGTGGGTGACGACGGATTTTGGGATGGCATCCGGCTTGGAGGGACCGTTCCATCGACAGGAGTGTCGATGCTCCTTATGGATGTCGCCGAAATTCCCGCCCGATGGCCAAATCCCTCGTAGCTACCCGCATCCGCGCCGAAGTGATCCGGCTGGTCGCCTTGATCCCCAAGGGCAGGTTCACCACTTACGGTTCCATCGCCGTGCATATGAATGTCACGCCACGCCAGGTCGCGAGGGTGCTGAGCCATTTGACCGACGAGGAGGCGAAGGCCCTGCCGTGGCACCGGGTGGTGGCGGCAGATGCCAGGATCAGCCGGGGGATGGATCCGGAGCTGGCGGACCGGCAGCGTGCGAGATTGAAACGAGAGGGCATGAAGGTGGATGCGCGGGGCTTCATCGTCGATGCAGACGAGCATTTTCATGTGATCGGGATCCGGAGGGATATCCGATGGGACAAGGACTGATCGGCCCCTTTTCGCCCTTCCGCAGCGGTCATGCGCCATTCCGCATTGCCCCCGGTGGCCGGGGCGCTCATAACCCCGCCGCATTTTCAGACCAACCTTGAATGAAACCGACTCTCCTTGTTCTCGCCGCAGGCATGGGCTCCCGCTACGGCGGCCTCAAGCAGATGGACCCGATGGGCCCCAACGGGGAAACCGTGCTGGATTACTCCGTCTTTGACGCGATCCGTGCGGGCTTCGGCAAGGTGGTCTTCATCATCCGCGAGGATTTCGCCGATGCCTTCAAGAGCAGCGTGGGCGCCCGCTTCGCCGGGAAGATCGAGGTGGACTACGCCTTCCAGAAGCTGGAAGACCTGCCGGAAGGCTTCAGCGTGCCGGAAGGCCGGACGAAGCCCTGGGGCACGGCTCATGCGGTGCGCGCCGCCCGGCACGTGGTGGACGGCCCCTTCGCGGTGATCAATGCGGACGACTTCTACGGCGCGGATGCCTATCAATCCATCGCGCGCTGGTTCGCCGCTGGATCCCCGGATTCCAAGAAGGATCACTACTCGATGGTCGGCTACCCGCTGCGCAACACGCTTTCCGAGCACGGTTCGGTGAATCGCGGGATCTGCCAGACGGATGCCGCCAAGCATCTGACCGACGTGGAGGAGGTGGTAGACATCGCCCGTGACGCCGATGGCATCGTGCGCGGAACCGCCCTCGACGGCAGCCGCCGCGAAATCGTGGACATCTGCCCGGTCTCGATGAATTTCTGGGGTTTCACCCGCAGCTTCTTCGACCAGATCGAAGAGCATTTCACCGCTTTCCTCCGGGAGAAGGGCAGCGAACAGAAGTCCGAGTGCTACATCCCGACCGTGGTGGACGATTTGATCCGCCACGACAAGGCCGACTGCCTGGTGCTCGACACGACGTCATCCTGGTTCGGCGTGACCTACCCGGACGACAAGCCGCATGTGGTGGCCTCGATCGCGAAGCTCGTCGAGGCCGGAGAATATCCGAGCCCGCTGGGCTGAGGAGTTCCGGCAAAAATCTTGGCCCGGGCTGCCGCATGGGCGGGGTCCGGGCTTTTTTTGGGCTCCTTCGTGCGGAAGATTCGGCCTTCGCCCAAGCCATCATGCTTCGGGAACCCTGATGAATAAATGAGTTCCGATTTTTCGATTCTCAAAGGCAGTCCCGGCAGGCAAGCTCCGCGCCCATGACCCTGCCGCGCCTTTTCGCCGTCGCCGTGCTTGCCCTGAGCCCCGGCCTTTCCGCCCACGCCAGCGGCAAGAAAGGAGAGACTTCCGGCCTCTCTTTCCACGTCCAGGCCGAGGAAACGGATAACCCGAAGCTCGTCTTCCCCCAAGAAACCGCGGGCAAGCGGGTGTTCTATCGGCGCTCGCCCGAGGTGATCACCAAGGACATCGCCGCCTTCAATCCCTTCCCTTCCCAAGACGGTGAAGGCTTCGGCGTGGTACTCCAGCTCACACCGAATGCGAAGAGCCGCTTCGCCGCGATCTCCAACTCCAGCGTGAACCGCTGGATGGTGGCGATGGTGAACGGTCGCATCGTCGATGCGGTGATCATCGACAAGGAGGTGAACGATGGCTACCTGGTGATCTGGAAGGGCATCGGAGCGGCCGAGATTGACGCTTTCGACCAGAAGGTTCCCCGGTTCGGGGAGAAAAAGCCCCGCAAAAAGTGATTCCGACATGCGCCGCACTCTCGCACTCGCCGCAGCCCTCCTGTCCCCCTTCATCGTTTCCGCCGTGGACCTCCAGCTCCCGACGGAGAATCACCATCTCTTTTCCGCGGAGCCGGAGAAGTTTTACATGTACGTGGACCGCACCTTCGAGGGCGAGACCACGAAGCCGTGGGAAGGCGGCAGCTTCGGCTTCGTGCGGACGCCGATCCGGGTCGGGCAGGATGTGGTGCTGACGAAGTTCCACGAGGGAATCGACATCGCGCCGATCAAGCGGGACAAGGCGGGCAATCCGCTGGACCTCGTGATGGCGGTCACGGATGGCACCGTGATCCACACCAGCAATGTGGCCGGGCGCTCGAACTACGGGAAGTATGTCGTGGTGGAGCACAAGCTGGATGGAGATCCGTTTTACAGCGTCTATGCCCACCTCGCGGAAGTGACGGCCCAGCCGGGTGACGGGGTGAAGCCGGGTTCCGTGCTCGGGCGGATGGGATACACGGGTGCGGGGCTGAACCGCACGCGGGCCCACGTCCATCTGGAAATGTGCCTGCTGATGAGCCGGCATTTCGAAGGCTGGCATCACGCCTTCTCGGGCGGCACGAATTTCCACGGCAACTTCAACGGAATGAACCTCGCCGGGATGGATGTCGCGACCCTCTTCCTGGAGCATAAGAAAAACCCGCAATTGCGCGTCCAGGACTTCGTGCTGGCATCGCCGGCTTACTTCAAGGTGACGGTGCCGCGCCATGGCGCGTGGGATTTCGCCGAGCGGCACAAGTGGATGGTGAAGGGCGACATGACCACGCCATCGCCGTCATGGGAAATTTCCTTCACCGCGACTGGCCTCACGGTGGGTATCTCGCCGAGCGATCGCGAGGTGGCCGAGCCAATCGTAAGCGCGGTCCGGAATTCGCGGATCTCGCACCGCCATCTCACGCGCGGTCTCATCGATGGGAATGGCACGAACGCCACGCTGACGCGGTCGGGCAAGCAATTGATCGCGCTGCTGACCGATAGTTTCCCGATGCCTCAGGAGCAGCCGAAGCATTGATTCAGATCGCCCGTCCGTTCCGCCCGAGGCAACCTCTTTGGGGTTGATGGGATTAGCTTGGGCTACTTCACACGACGCGGCCTTGGCGAATGAGTTCCTGATACCCGCGGAAGCTTTGCTTCGGCGTGCGCTTCCGGGTTTCGAAATCCACGCGGGTCAGGCCGCAGCGGCGGGTGTAGCCGCCCTTCAAAGGGTATCTCTTGTCGATCGCGCGGCTGGCCTGGCGGAGGTAAACGCCTTAGTCAACCGTGCCGAATCGGCATCACCTCACGTTGCTTCGTTCGCTCAGAGGACTGAGTGGGCTACTTTAAAGCCTTATCAGGCCCCGCTGTAAGGACACCGCGACCGCTTCCGCGCGATCATGGACGTCGAGCTTCAGGAAGAGCGATTTCATGTGAGTCTTCACCGTTTCCTCCGAAATAAACATCGCCGAGGCCATCTCCTTGTTCGTGCGTCCGCGTGAAACAAGACGCAGCACATCGAGCTCCCGCGGCGTGAGGCTGGGCCGTACCAAACGGTCCGCCAGACGAGCCGCTACGGCCTGAGGAAGATAGCGCTCTCCTTGGTGAATCTGGCGCACCGCCGCAATGATCTCCTCCTTGGTCGTGTCCTTCAACAAATAGCCACGCGCTCCGGATTCCAAGGCATGGAAAATGTCTTCCTCGTTGTCGTAGGTCGTGAGGACGAGCACCTTTACCGCGGGATCGCGGGCGACGAGGGCCTTGATCGTTTGAAGGCCGTCGCCCTCCGGCATGCGGAGATCGAGGATATAAAGGTCCGCCTCCTCCTTGAGCGCCATCACCTCGCGGCCACTGCCCGCTTCCGCGACGACCTTGAGGCCCGGGTGACTGTTCAAGATCGCCGCGAGCCCGGCCCGGAGCGGCGGATGATCGTCGGCAAGAATAATTCGGATGGGTTTCATCAGGTGGGTAAGGTCGCGGAAACTTCTGCCCCTTCGCCGGGTTTGCTATCGATGGAGAGGCTGCCACCGAGAGCTTCGACTCTTTCGTGCATACCCGTAAGACCGAAGCCTTTGCCAACCCGTTCCGCAACATCGAATCCCTTTCCATCGTCGCGCACGGAAAGCGTGACCCAGCCGTCGCCGAAGCGGAGCCTCACCGCCACGCGTGCGGCACCCGCATGGCGGACCGCATTCGTCAACGACTCCTGCCCGATGCGAAGCAGTGCCGCTTCGTGTGCTGCGGACAGCGGGCGGGGCGTGCCTTCGATTTGCTGGCTGCACACCGTTTTCCCATCGCGGGTGAGATCGGTGGCGAACCGCTGCAGCGCCGTCGCGAGATCCGCCTCGCCCAAGGCAAGGGGCCGGAGATTCCACACCGTGCGGCGTGCTTCCCGCATGCTATCGCGCACCAGTCCGCGGGCCGTTTCCAAGTGAGTGCGGGCGCGCGAAGGATCGCCGGAGATTTCGTCGCGCACGCATTCGAGCTGCAGTGAAATGGAGGTGAGACCTTGCGCGAGGGAATCGTGGATCTCACGGGCGAAGCGGCCCCGCTCGGCAAGCACCGCCTCAAACTCACGGCGCTGCGTCTCCTGCTCTCCGCGGCGCTTCGCGCGGGCGATGGCATAGATGGCGAGCATCCCCGCGATGATCAGAGCAGCGGCGATAATCACCCGCCGGGTGGTCCACCAGGGAGGCAAGGAGGTGATCTCGATATCATCCGGCGACCGCAAGCGGAGGAGCAGCTTGTCTTCCTCCTGCAGCGGGGCAAAGGCCCCCGCAGATGTGATCTGAGCGATCCCGGAAACCTTGAGCTTCGATCCCGGGACGAAGTCCGGCAAGGTGCCATCGCTACCGGCCAGCAAGCCGCGGAACACCATCCCCCCATCGCGAAGTTCGAGCGTGGTGCCGTCTTCCCCGCGGAAGACATCGAGCAACTCCGCATCAAGCGAGACGAGTTCCGACTCGTGCCGTGCATGCAGGACCTCGCGCGCTTGCAGGCGCAAAGGCGGCGGCACCGCTCCTTCACCGATGACCTTTGCGCCCCGCGCCCGGATGATCGGTTTCATCGCGCCCGCCCGCGGCCAACCTTCCACCTCGACCAAGGTGCCCGGCTTCGCATCCACCGGTTGGGCGGTCTGGACCCAGAGGCCGCCGCCATCCGTACGGAGGAAGAGCCCGCGGCCCGGCACCGCGAGCATGGCAGTGCCGCGTATGCGTACCAGATCCTGGGGACCGACACCATTCAGGCGGAAAAGTTCATCGGCACGGACAAGACGCGGAACGCCCTTCCCTGCTTCCAGATCGAGCGGCCGGACATCATCCAAGGTGTTTACCCGAATGAAGCGCCGCGTCATCTGCCGGCTGGCATTGAAGATGGTAGCCGCCACACCGCGGATGCGCACACGGCTTTCCGCCAAGCCCCAAGGCACCGACTCGGGTGGCAAGGGGCCTTCAATCAACACGTGAAACTCGCAAGTCCCCGCCTGGCATTCGACGACGACGTCGCCATCACTCATCAGCACCTCCCTCACCTGCGCCTCCACCGAGACCCAATCGCAATCGAGATCCGGCTGCGCCAGTTCTTCGCCGCTTACCTGCCGCGGCTCGGGCAGGGCGTTCCTCCCGATCACCACGATTCCCGGCGACTTTCCTCCGACGCCGGTGATGACCGGAGCGAAGAGCCCCTTTCCCGTGATCCCCGTGACTTCCACACGATCCCCCGTGAGCGGCCATAGGTTCGCTCCTCCCCACGGCTGTTCGACGAAGACACCCGACTCACCGTCGTGAATGAAAAGCGTGAGCGCCGGCTCATTGACAAAGGTCACCACGCCGCGGATCGCGACTGACAGGCCGCTGGCGGCGGCATCGGGGGACAAGGCACGGATTTCTTTCGCGGTCGAAAGCGGAGCACCGCCCGCCTGCCGCGACATGAGGACGCCGATGACGAGTGCCACGGCGAGCATGCGCGGAGAAAACTGCATGCTCGCACTCACACCCGAAGCCGTCGCAGGATGCAAGAACGCGTTGAGACACATCCGGGCGGCTTTGAAGCGGGATGCCCAGCGGGCCGGGAGATTCCTGTTAGATTGCCTGCCTTCGGTGAACTCCATGGTGGAAAAGTAAGGCTCCATGCAGGACGAAAAGCGGCAACACCTTGCGGCCGGATTCCATTTTCCGGAGAGAAAAGGTGATCGCAGCATCCCATGGAAAGTTCGGGGTCGTGCCGCGGGAGGGAGGTTTCCGGAAGTTTTTTACCATCCTTGGAGCAGGGGGAAAGACAGCTGCGGACCTTCTTAAAAATTTCCCTTCATATCCCCCGACCATTTGGGGCGATCTACTAAATCTTGCGTAGTTTTCAAATTGACTGGGCCACTGGTGGTATCTTACCTTCCGCGGCATCGTTTTTAGGACTCATGCGGTGTGTGCAATGCGGCTCATTCAAGGACAAGGTGCTCGACTCCCGGATGTCGAAGGACGGCACCACCATTCGCCGCCGCCGCGAGTGCCTGGGCTGCACCTACCGCTATACGACCTACGAACAGATCGAGCGCACCGAGCTGCGGGTGGTGAAACGCGATGGCACCCGCGAGGCGATTCACCGCGAGAAGATCATCAGCGGCATGATCAAGGCCTGCGAGAAGCGTCCGGTCTCAATGGACCGCCTCGACCGCGCGGTGGAGGAGATCCTCACCGAACTCCATCAGGATCACCTTTCGGAAGTCCCCTCCTCCGTGATCGGTGCCAAGGTGATGGACAAGCTCCACCAGATCGATCCCGTCGCCTACGTCCGTTACGTCTCGGTCTATCGCCAGTTCGAAGACGTGGGCGAATTCATCCGTGAAATCCAAGCCTTGGAACGCCGTCCCTCCCGCGATCCCATGCAACGCCGCCTCTTCAAAGACTAAAACTTTCCCTTGCCCTTGCTGTTCAAACCCTCAACCCCGTGCACACCCGCCCCCACCCTGATTTAAATCCCACGTGATCTCTCTTATCGGCTCCCGTCCCGCCATCCAGGTCGGACGCCATCAAGTGATCCAGTACGACACGCTGTGGCTGGCTACGGCGTTGCGCCGTGCCGCATTGGCAGCGGAACGGGAAGACTTCCCGTTCGTCGATGACATCCGAATGGGCATCGAGAAATACCTCGAGACGAAGTGCCCGTTGAATCTGCTCACCTTGTCCGAGCTCTTCGACCGCATGCGGCATATGCTGGTGCGAATCGGCTGTGAAACCATCGCGGAGAAACTCGAACCTCTGGCACCGCCGGTGACCATCTCCCTGATGCGGCTGGCAAAGGAGGCGGGCAGCGGCTACGAGCTCGCGTTCTTCAGCTTGCTCCGGGAAGAACTCGCCGACCTGCAAGCTGCCGGTGCCGAGGAGATCCGCTTCAGCGGCCTGCGCGAGGCGTCGCAACTCCTCTGCTGCGCGGAGAAATGGGACGCCCGCTGCGACGCGGTACTCGCCGATATCCGGAGCTTCCTCCGCGATCTCGACCGCGACCGCCATCCGTTCCGGCGCCCGCTCCGTTTCCGCGTCGATTCGGATAGATGATCGGACAAGATCGAATGACGGACTTCCGAATGTCGAAAGGTCGGGCCCTTTGAATTCCTCATTCTCCAACCATGTCCAAAACGCTCTTTGAAAAGATCTGCGACCACGAGATCCCGGCAGACATCGTGCACGAGGACGAGCTCTGCGTCTGCTTCCGCGACATCGCCCCGCAGGCGCCGGTGCATCTGTTGCTTGTGCCGCGAAAGGCCATCGCCCGCATCGCCGAAGCCGGTGATGAAGACCAGGCACTGATCGGCCACCTCTTCCTCACGGCACGACGGATCGCAAAGGAGCAAGGTCTCGGGGACAATGGTTTCCGTCTCGTAGTGAACAACGGCCCCGATGGGGGTGAAGCGGTGCCTCACCTGCACATCCACATTCTGGGTGGCCGCCAGATGAAATGGCCCCCGGGCTAAGGCGGCGATTGCCAAGCTCATTGCCTCCTTTGGCCTCTTGCGGCCGCCAGAGGAAGAGGCGCAACAGCCCCTGTAATTACCATGTGATTCCGACGTCTAATTGAGTCGGATCCGGGGTGGCGACGCGTGACTTGCGGTAAGCGAAATCCCTACCGCAAGGCACTTTGCAATAGGCGTAATTCACTGAATTTTCATGTAGTGAAGAAAGGCACGGACGGTTCTAATTCTGCCGAAGTTTTTTAATCGCCACAGTTGAACAATTAAGTCATGCAGCGTCCTACCAACCTGCATACCCTATACCCATGGAACCCTCTCGCTCCCGGAGGTGGATTGTGCCTGCGCTGCTGGCAACCGCCGCTTTGACTACCGTCCTCCTTCATGACGATATCCCCGGTCTTTCCGGCTCACGGGATCGAAAGATCTCCGCAACACCAAGCAACGGCGCCACCAAGGACGGGGTGTCGGATCGCGCTGCAGATTCTGCAGGAGGTGAAAACACCGATGGGGTCGCCGGAGCTACCAAGTCTTCGGAACGCAGCGACACGACGGTCGCCGGCCAAGACAAGAAAGCCGCGCCGGTTCCTGGCGGTGTCGCGGCTCTTTTCGACCGCACCTTCAAACTGAAGCAGGGAGGTCGCGAGGCGAATTGGGCGATCGCGCTCGATGAGATCTCGGTCATCGATGCCGATGGCAAGGAGCACGTTCATCGTCTTGAGCCGGCCGCCACACCGGACACCTACGAGCAGCGCCTCGCCGAATTCGAGGGGGAGGGCCGCGTATTGCCGGTCGTCTACCCGGAAGGAGAAGACCGCAACGAAGGAAACCGGCTTTTGGTCACGAAGGACATGATGGTCGAGGTTCCGGCAGGCCTTGACCGCGCTGCGGTCGTTGGCTCGCTGGATTTTCCCGCGAAGGCCCTCCCGACATGGGCGCCCCACCTTGCCTTGGTGACCGCAGACTCGCCGCTGGCTGCGCTGGCGTCAATCGACGGTCTCCGGAAGGAAAAGGACGTCGCTTCCGCGCAGGTCATGCTCGCTTTCCAGATGAGCAAGCGCGCGATGCCGAATGACCCCTTGGTCAACAACCAGTGGCACCTGAAATACAATTCCGCCACCAACGTTGTCCAGGGAACGGACATCAACGTGGAGAGCGTCTGGAACTATCCTGAGACCACGAATGTCACCCGCGGTACCGGCGTGCTCGTGGGTATCGTCGATGACGGTCTGCAAACGAACCACCCTGACTTCGTCGGCAACATCAACACCGCGATCGACTACGACTTCAACGGCAACGACGCCGATCCGAGTCCGGGAGCAAACGACGATCACGGCACGGCTTGCGGTGGTGACGTGGCGGCTCGCGGCAACAATGGAGTGGGCGTCTGCGGATCCGCTCCGGAAGCAACCCTGGTGGGCCTCCGACTGATCGCCGGCCCGATTTCCGACTTCGATATCGCCGATGCGATCGCCCACGAAAGCCAGGCGATCCACGTGAAGTCCAACAGCTGGGGTCCAACGGACTACCTGCTGCTGAAGATGGGGCCGGATGCCTTCGAGCAAGCTGCTCTGGTCGACAGCGCCACAAATGGCCGGGGAGGAAAAGGCACGGTCTATCTCTGGGCGGGTGGCAATGGTTTCGACTACGGTGATAACTCCAACTACGACGGCTTTTCCAACAGCATCTACGCCATCGGCGTCGGTGCCATGGACAGCCTGATGCGCCGCTCCTATTACAGCGAACGGGGGGCAAACCTCCTCGTCACCGCTCCGTCGAACGGCCAGTCTCCGGCCCGGGGAAAAACCACGACGGACCGCACCGGCAGCAACGGCTACTCGTCGGGTGACTACACGGACACGTTCGGCGGCACCTCTTCCGCGACTCCCACCACGTCGGGGATTGTCGCACTGATGCTCCAAAAGAACCCGGCCCTTAGTTACCGGGACGTCCAGGAAATCCTCGCCACCACGGCGAAGAAGATCAACCCATCCGATCTTGGATGGGTGACGAACAGCGCCGGCTTCCACTTCCACCACGAATATGGCGCGGGCCTTGTGGATGCCGCCGCGGCCGTGACGGCTGCCGGGACATGGACACTGCTTGGGCCTTCGGTCTCGGAGCCCCACCAGACCACCGGCGGGACAATCCCTGAAAGCGATGCGAATGGCTTGGTCCGCACCTTTGACCTGAGCAACTCCGAAGTCCGGATCGAGCACGTGACGGTGTCCGTGACCATCGATCACAGCGCCCGCGGCAATTTGGAGATCACGCTCACTTCGCCCAGCGGCGTGGTCAGCAATCTCGCCGAAGTGCATGGTGATTCGGCCGACGACTACAACTGGACCTTCATGACCACCCACAACTGGGGTGAGCGCTCCACGGGAACATGGACGCTCAAGATCGCCGACCGCTCCACCATGAGCAATACGAGCGGCGGCACGCTCCAGTCAGCGGTTCTCACGGTCCAAGGCACCGTGGCCCCGCCACTGAATCCGGCACCACTCGTCCAGATCACCTCTCCGGCCAATGGCGCGGTGTTCAGCCCGGGCAGCACCGTGACGGTGGACGTCAACGCGACCGATCTCGATCAAGCGGGAAATGCGGGGACCGTTGCCAAGGTGGAGCTGTTTGACAACGACGTGCTGGTGGACACCGACACCACCGAGCCCTATTCGTTCCAGATCTCTCCGACGGATGGCGAGCATGAGCTGATAGCTCGCGCCACCGATAGCGAGGCCACACCCGGCGTCGCCGATTCTGCTACGGTGAACATCGTAATGGAGAACAGCCCGCCGGTAATCACGGCGGCCTCCATCGGAGTCTCGCCCGCTTATGCGGACGTGGCGCTTGCCGTCTCGGGCATCGTGGCGACCGACCCGGACGGGGACATGCCTACCTTCAGCTACCTCTGGCAGAAGAGTTCCGACGGGCGCAACTACACGGATGCGAGCGGGATGACCTCGGCCACGCTGCCCGCGGCGGCGCAGAATGCCGGGCTGCTGTGGCGCTGCAAGGTCACTCCGAGCGATGGCGACGACCAGGGAACTCCGTTCCTGACAAACATCGTCAATATCGTCGACCGCCCGCAGACGCTGGCGGCGCCCGGAACTGCCTACAGCTATCAGAGCGGTCTTGTTCTCAAGAACAACGGCAACCCGATCACCCGGGATGCGATCATCAACGAATTCAGCCAAGGACCGATGGCCAATGGCGTCAGCGGATTCTCCGAATGGGTGGAAATCCTTACCCTCCGCACCGCGGACCTGCGGAACTGGAGCCTGAAGGAAAGCTCCGGCCATCGCCTGACATTCCAGAACGCCGCGGTTTGGAATAATATTCCCGCTGGAACCCGTATCATCATCTACGTGGGCGGCCTCACGAAGGATAGCTTGCTCCCGGCGGACGATACCAACGCAGCGGACCGTACCTTGGTAATTCCGAGCACCAACGCTACCTACTTCACCCAATCTCCCACCAGCGTGTGGCCGCCCCTCGCGAACAGCGGTGACGTCCTTTCCCTGCGCAACGCGGCGGATCAGATGGTCTCCGAGATCGGTTACGGCCTGTCGAGCGAAGGCTTCATCAACATCGGTGAAGTGGACGACGGGCAATCCGCCTACTTCACGGGCGATAGCGACGAAGGCTCGAATCTCGCCGACAACTGGCTTCCGACGAGCTCCATGATCTCGCGCAACGACATCAGCCCGATGGCCGCTGGCGACATCTTCATGTCGGAATACATCAACGGCACCGCGGCAGGCGACAAGGGCATCGAGCTCTACAACCCGACCTCGAGTCCGGTGAATCTCGCGACCGCAGGATACAAGCTGCAGATCTATCCGAACGGATTGTCCTCCCCTACGTTGAACCTCTCGCTCACCGGTACCATCCCGGCTGGCGGCACCTTCCTGGTGCGGAAAAACACGGCCTCCTTCTCGGCGCCCGGTCGCGAGCAGACGAGCAATAGCGCCGACTTCACCTGGACAGGAGACGACGTGATCATCCTGCGGAAAAACACCACCACCGCCGTTGACTCGATCGGTGAAATCGGAGTGGACCCCGGAGCCGGGTGGCCCACGGCAGCCGCCAATACCAGCAACCGGAGCATGCGCCGCAACGCGAACATCCTTACGGGAGACGCTGATCCTGACGATGCTTACACCACTCCTTTGGGTGAATGGACCTTCTTCACCCAGAGTGATTTCAGCAATGTCGGCAAACACGAGACCAACCCGAAGCACTTCGGCCTCGGCGCAACACCGACGACCTTCGCTGAAACGGCAGGAGCGGGAGCATCGACCGGAACGATTACCTTGGCCCAAGCGGCTGCCGCGAACGTCGTCTTCACGCTGAACTCCAGTGAAACGGATACGGTGACCGTGCCGGCGACCGCCACGATCCTCGCCGGTCAAACCAGCGTCACCTTCCCGATCAATGCCATCAATGACACGATCTCGGATGGCACCCAGAACGTCACGGTCGAGGTATCAGCCACCGGCTATCAGAATGCGAGCATCGCACTGACCATCACGGACGACGAGGTCTCGATCGTCGGAGTGACGCCCGGCAAGGGCAACAATGCCGCTAATACCGAGTGGATCGCCGCGCTCGTGGCAGGAACGGAAGATGCGCCTTCGGTCTTCCGCTTGGCCACGGGAAGCACGCTCCCCACCGGTCTGACGCTCAATCCCACCACCGGTCTCATCTCCGGCACCGTGGATGGAGCCGCCACCGGCACCTTCAACGTGGTGATCGAGCGCTATAACGTGGATGGAGACCTCACGAGCCAGAGCTTCACGCTCACCATCGGCACGGAAATCACCTACGCCTCCTGGATCACGGGATTCCCCGGTCTTTCCAGCACGGCACCCGGCGATGACCCGGAAAGCGACGGCCTGAAGAACCTCGTCGAATTCTATCTGGGGCTCAATCCCGGCACCATGAACTCCGGCGCGATCACCACCGAGCGCACTGCCTCGACCCTGAGCATCACCTTCCGGCGCGCGAAGGGTGTCGGCGGTGTCACCGGTGGAGCCCAATGGAGTGACGACCTCGGCGAGACCTGGTCCTCGACGGGCGTCACCGAGGAAATCCTGGAGAACAATACCAACGACCAGTTGGTAAAGGCCTCGGTTGCCATCAACGGAGCGGACTCGAAGAAATTCATCCGTCTCAACGTGACGCAGACGTTCTGATCAGGGCTGACCGCCTTTCACCGGCTTGCAGGGCCGCGGGATTGCTCCCGCGGCCCTTTTTCTTACATCCGTGGCCGACCTGCTTGCGGGATGGCGGAATCTCCTGTTGGATCCACGCCCATGAGAGGGGTGATCCTTTGTTTACTCGCCGCCATTTCCATGGCCAGTGCCCGTGAGAACGCGTCCCCGGCGTCGATCCCGACCACGCGGGTCGTGATGGTCCATGGAATCTTCCAGGCCGAATGGCGTTGTTTCGGTTTCCTGCGGAGAGACTTGGAAGCCCGCGGGGTCGAATGCCTTGTCCCCTCCCTCAATCCTGCAGACGGGCGCAAGGGATTGGCGGTACTGGCGCAGCAGTTGAAGCGGGAGATCGATGTCCGCTTCGGCGCTGACGAGCGGATCGTGCTCGTCGGCTTCAGCATGGGCGGGCTGGTGAGCCGCTACTACTTGCAGGAACTCGGCGGTGCGAAGCGTTGCGACGCTTTCTTTACGATCTCCACCCCGCATCATGGCACTGCCATGGCTCACCTTTGCTATGGGGAAGGGGCAAAGCAAATGCGCCGTGGCAGCCCATGGCTCGCCCGCCTTGAGTCCACGGAAAACCGGCTGGGCAAGCTCCCCATTGTCTCCTACCGCACTCCGGCCGATCTGATCATCATTCCGTCCCTCAGCTCCGAGTGGGATCGCGCGGAAAACATCACCATCCCCTGCCCGCTTCATCCGATGATGACGGCATCGCCCCGGGTCAGGCAGGATATCCTATCGAGATTGGTGACGCCCTCATGATCGTTTTCCATGCAAGATGCGGCTCTGCAAAATCCCGCACCTGAGTCTGTCGTGCGGGAGTTCTGGCGACTCATGGCGACGAACGATTTCCATTCGGTCGGAGCCGTGCTTGCGCCGGAGTTCGTCCTCGAATGGCCCCAATCAAAGGAACGGATTCGCGGAGGAGAGAGCTTCGCTCGCATGAACGGGGAATACCCTGCGAACGGCCCCTGGAGATTCTCGGTGAATCGCATCGTGTCCGGTAAAACGGAAGTGGTCACCGATGTCTCCGTCACGGACGGAGTCCAGAGTGCACGGGCGGTTTCCTTCTTCACCGTCGAGCAAGGTCTCATTACCCGGCTTGTCGAATTTTGGCCGGAGCCTTATCCCGCTCCCACGAACCGCGCGCATCTTACGGAGCCTTTGGAAGCTTAGTCCCCATGTTCGAGATTGCCTACTTGGAGGACACCGGTAATGGACGCCTGAGGCACGAGGAAAAGCTAGTCCGCACTGAGTGTGAACGACGGGGCATCCCCGTGCAGCTCTTTACCGCCAAGCGGATCCACCGGCGGCAGCTTCCCTTGGGACCACATGCCTTCATCTGCGGCGATGCCGACGCGATGCACGGGGCCATGCGGCAATTGAAGATCTCCGTTCCGACGTGCCACGACTATCCGACTTCACTGACGCCCTATCTCAAACGGCGAACGTGGAAGTCGGATCTTGGATCGGTCGAGGAAAGCATTCTCCACCGAGGAGCACCCGCGGTCTTTGCGAAGCCTGCAGGTCGCATTAAGTGCTTCACGGGACGTGTCATTGAGCACGGCGACGATTTCTATTCCGCAGCGAATGTAAGCCGCCGGGAGCCGGTCTGGTGCTCCGAAGTCGTAACGTGGTTGTCGGAGTACCGCGCCTATGTGATTGGAGAAGAGATCGTGGGACTGGACTTCTATCACGGAGACGAGTCCGTGAAACCTTGCCTCGATACGATCCGGGCGGCCTTGAGGGACTACCGGGCTGCGGGAGAAGCACCGTCCGCCTATGGGATCGATTTCGGGGTTTTGGGAAGCGGCGAGACGGCCTTGATCGAGGCGAATGAAGGATACTCGCTAGGGGCGTATCGGATCGAAGCCCGACCTTATACCGAGCTTCTCTTCGCCAGATGGGCGGAGTTGTTGGGGAAAAGCGAGGGCGGATAGATGAATGGCATCAGGCGTCCCCTGTGGGATGGCATCCCGCACACAAAGGGTGATGTCCTAGCGGAACGAAACCTCGTATCCGTGTTCCTTCCGGAACTTTTTGGCGAAACGCGGCAGCCACGTCGGCTGGCGCAGGCGGCGGCGGATGCGATGTCGTGCCGTGACCCAATCCAGCAGCCCGGGCACAAGTCCCAAGGGTCCGCTTTTCACGACATCATCCGGCAAGTCATAGCCGAGTTCCTTCATCGCGACGGCGCGGGATCCGGAAACGTAGTCCCGCGCCCAAGCCCGGCGATACCAGTTCGAGATCTCGTTTTTCCATGCGTCCCGCCCCGCGGGAGAGATCTTCGTGTAGCGCTTCACGCCGGTGGGATCACCCAGGGTGCCGCCAGTGCTGGTCACCAGCTCGCGCTCCAGAACCCCGGCGAGGTTTTCAATCCCCAGGAACTCCCCGAGCCGGGCCAGTTCCTTTTCCGGCTCCGTCACCAGATCCTCGTAGCGGACTTGATGGATGGCGTTGTGATGCCGTTTGCAGAATTCCTGAAGGCGGCGCTGCCCTTCATACAGATCGATGCCGAACTCATCGGGACACCAGCGCCCCTTGCGGAAAGTTGAGGAGATCGAGGAAGCGACCGCGACCGGATGTCGCCACAGCACGATGAACTTCGCCTCCGGAAAGGTCGCGAAGATCTCGTCCGCGATCAGTGAATAGCGGGGCGTCTTGTCGATGAAGAACTCCTTCCCGTCCGCCAAGCCGTCATAGACGCGCTGCATCAGCTCGCGGACCCCCGTGCGGTATTCCGCGTCGAAACCCGGCCACTTTTTGCGGATGTCCACGGTGGAGGTCTCGATCAGGGATTCCCAGTAGGTGGCCTTCCGCGCCATTTCCGGTCCCTCGCCCAAGAAGCGCAGCAGCAAGCTCGGCTCCCCCAAGGTGGCGCAGCGATCCGTCATTAGCAGCAGCCGCTGCAAAAGCGTGGATCCCGCGCGCGGAAGGGAGAGGAGGAAGACCGGACGCGTCATGAGGGTTCGCCCGGACTGTTTGGAATTGGCCCACCCGGGTCAAGAGCGCGTGCCGCCCCCCGGAAACTGACACGGCGCCGCGAGCCGCGCCGCCCTACCCTGCGGGCCACCACGCCCGAGACTTGCACACCCCTCCCATCCCACGGAGGATTCCGCCCCCAAACCTTTCACATGCCGCCCGAGACCCCGATCACCGACCCGCCCGCTGGAAATCCCGCGTGCCCGCCGGTGTTGATGATCTGGTTCAATCGTCCGGCACTCGCGGCGCAGGTGCTGGACCGCGTGCGCCTCGCCCGGCCCGCGAGGCTCTACATCGCGGTCGATGGAGCACGGCATGCGGAGCGCCATCCCAAGGATGCGGACCTCATCCGCCAGTGTCAGGATCTCGCCGGGACCATCGATTGGGCCTGCGAGGTAAAGACCCGTTTTTCCGAAGAGAACCAAGGCTGCGGCCGCGGCCCAAGCAATGCGATCTCGTGGTTTTTCTCGCAGGAGGAAAGCGGCATCATCCTGGAAGACGATTGCCTGCCGGACGAGAGCTTCTTTCCTTTCTGCTCTGACTTGCTGGCACGTTATGCGGGCCATGCCGACGTGATGCACATCAACGGCAACAACTTCGCGCCGGAGAATCCCGGGAGCATCTACGAGAGACATAGTTACGGCTTCTGCCGTTACGCGCAGGCATGGGGCTGGGCCTCGTGGTCGCGGGCTTGGAAGCATTTCGACTACGATGTCACCGGCATCCTTCAGGATGGCCTCGCCGTTTTCAAAACGGAAGGCATCGATCGCTATCGCCAGGAAGCCCATCGCGAGCGGGTGCTCTCCACCCTTGGCGAGCACCATCACGATGTATGGGACTACCAGTGGCAGTACGCCGTGCTGAAGCATCGCGGCCTCTGCATTTCCCCGGCGGTGAACCTCATTTCGAATCTCGGCTTCGGCGATGACGCGACGCATACGAAGGACCCGGGTTCCATCGTCGCCTACGCCAGCACGGCGCGGATGGATTTCCCGCTGAAGCATCCGCCGGAGCGGAAAGCCTCTCCCGCCATCAACCGCGTCTATGCGGGCAAGATGCTCGGGGATACGGGGCGCTACCGGAAAAAGGCCTTCAAGCGCTGGCTCCGCGGGCTCTTCGGCATCAAAAAGGCTGCGAAATGAAGTCCACCCGTCAGACCCGGCGCTACGCGGGCATCATGCTTGCGGGAGCGGCAACGGCGACCTTGTTGGCTGCCGCGGTGAACACGTGGGTGGATCCTTTGCGCGTTACTGGCGCGCCATGGGCAAGCACGGCGGTCGATCCGTACCGTGACATCTCCGCCAGCACCCGCACGGGTAAGGCCGGCTTGATCCGTTCGCACGACGATTGGCAGGTCGGGATTTTCGGTTCCTCACGGGTGATCAGTTCGCTTGATCCCGATGCCACCGGCTGGGGCGGAAAAAAGGTGGTGAACCTCGGTATGCCGGGGGCCTTCCTCTACGAGAACATCGCGATGGCCGACTACTTCATCGGCCGCCAGAAATCCGCGGAGCTTCTCGTCTTCGGCATCGATCCCGGAGATCTCACCAATTCCCGGGATACCCGTCCCATGGTCGACTACATGGCCTCCCCGCTGAACCCGGATGGCGTGCTGGACCGCGAGCTGCGCTACATTTTCGGGATGTCCACCTTCGAGACCTCCGTCGAGACCCTCGGCCTGCAGTGGGAGAAGAAGCCAGCCGAATACAACTCCCGCGGCTTCCGCGATCGCCCCGGGCATGCGGGCGGCGGTGGTGCCGCAGCGCCAGGAGCGGGACAGCTCAATTTCATCAAGAACCGCTTCGTCGACGACGCCCGTGTCCCGCCCAAGCCCGGCGATGGCACGAAGGTCCATCCGGAGAAGGCCACACAGCTGGAAGCGCTAATGACCAAGTGCCGGAAGAACGGCGCACGCCTCGTCCTCTTCCTCCATCCGAATCACGTGCTGCTTCAGGCCAAATCCGCGGACCTCGGCAAAGCGGAAGTCCCCTTCGAAGCCGAACGCCATGCACTCGCCGAAATGGTCGAGCGCGTGAACCGCATCGATGCCGGACAGACGCAGGTGGAGCTTTGGGATTTCTACTCCTACCACCCCTACAATCGCGAACGCGTGCGGCCGATCGAGGGAGAGCCGAGTGCGCTGCTGCACTGGAGGGATCTCGAGCACTTCACGAAGGACGTCGGTGAAGGCATGCTTTCCATCATGATGGGCTGGCCTGTCGAGAACCCCGATCTGCGCGGCTACGGGGAAAGGCTCATGCCGGACAATGTGGAGTCGCGGATTTCCATGCTCCGGGAAGCTTATCAGGCGTACCTTCAGGAGGAGGGTAACGGCGATGTGGCGTGGAAGGAGAAGCTGATCGAGGAGGGGTTGCGGAAGTAAGCCCTAGCAAGTATAGCGGCGGTCCAGGACCGTCGGAAGATAGCGGCATAGGCCGCATCCTTGTGCTTCCCCTTTCTCTATCCCAAGCCCGCCGCTGCATCCCAATGGAAGCTCTTCGCCAATAAGGGACAACGGGGAAGCCTTCATCCGCCCACGGCGTGTGCGGACTACTTTGCGAGGCTTTAGCGATACACCACGTGGTATCCACGCTTCGCAGCCGCCTTCTTCATCCTCCGCTTTGATCCCAGCGGCCTCAGCACACGGCGATTCATCACGCGCGAGCTGTAGAGCCAGTCCTTGATGCCATCGATCAAGCCGAAGGGCACCTTCCCCTCTTTCATGTTCTTCGGGAGATCGTATCCCATCGAGCGGAAAAACTCCGCCCGTTCGCCGCTGAAGTATTTCTTCACCCAAGCTTCGCGGTACCAGTTCCGGATGCCTTTCTCCCACTCGGCAATGCTGTCCGGCGAAACCTTCGAGTACTTCTTCACTCCGGTGGGATCGCCGAGCTGGCCGTCGTTGCCTTTCTTCAGCTCCTTATCCGCAACGTCCGCGAGATTGGGGATGCCGAGGTATGCGCCCAGCTTCGCCAGCTCAGCCGCCGGATCCGCGGCCAGGTCCTCATATTTCACCTGATGGACCCTCGATCCGTGCTTCTGGCAGATGGAGCGCAATTGATCCATTCCCCAACAGAGATCGAGCTCGAAGGAATGCGGCTCCCATTTCCCGTCGCGGAAGGTCGTGCTCATCGAGTTCGCCACCGCGAGGGGGTGCCGCCACAGGACGATGAATTTCGCCTCCGGGAAAAGCTCGACCAATTCCTCCGCGATCAGGCTGTAGCGGGGCGTTTTGTCGATGAAGTAGGGGAAGCCGTCCGCCAGACCATTGTAGATCGAAACCGCCAGATCGTGGACCCCGCGGCGGTAGGCGGAATCGAAGCCGCTCCACGATTTCCGCATGTCCTGGATGGCCGTTTCCACCAGCGCTTCGGAGTAGGTGGAGGCCCGCAGGATCGGGTCGCCCTCGCCGAGGAACCGCAGCAGGAAGCTCGGCTCGCCGACCGATTTGCAGACCCCGCTGCCCATCAGCAGCCGCTGCAGCAGGGTTGAGCCCGCGCGCGGCATCGAAAGAAGGAAGACGATCTGGGTATCAGGCACGCCGGGGAGGGATATGGTCGTGGTGAGGAGGGGGGTGCAAGGGCGAAATCCGGTAGAAATTATCAGTCACCAATCCTCCAATCATCAATCGGTGAGCGCTGCGCGAAAGAAGTAGGGAGCGGGAATGCCTTTGGCCGATCGAAAATTGTGTCGGGATTGCCGGACCGCTCGCGGACAAGCGAGGGCGTTTGTCCCCACCAAATCTCCCGCGAAGCGCTCACCGATTGATGATTGGAGGATTGGTGACTGATGATTTCCCCTCTCCCCTCCGGCGTTGACTTGCCGATCCCTCCTCATAGACCCTCCCGCATGCATTCCGGGCGGCGCTACAACTTCCTCGTCATGGGAGGAGCTCTGCTCGCGTGCCTCGTTTTTGCGGTGGCAAATACCACCATCGACCCCTTCCGCGTGACGCCCGCGCCGTGGCGGTCACAGGTGCTGGAGCCCTACCGGGACATCGCCAGCCAGATTCGGACCGGAAAGGCCGGGCTGATCCGCTCCGGACAGTGGCAGGTCGGGCTTTTCGGCTCCTCCCGGGTGGACAATGCTTGGAACCCGGACGCCGCCGGTTGGCAGGGCAAGCGCGCCGTGAATGTCGGTGCCAGCGGCGGTTTCATTTACGAAACGGTGGGAATCGCGCGGTATTTCCTCGCCCACCAGAAGCCGGAACTGCTGGTGATCGGCATCGACCCCGGGGACCTCGGCAATGCCAATGACACCCGGCCGAAGTCGGACTACTACAGCTCGCCCTTTGCCGGGACGGATACCCTGAACCGCGAGATCCGCTACGTGGCCGGGCTCTCCACCTTCGAGGCCTCCATGGAAGTCCTCCAGCGGGCCGGCCAAAACAAGCCGGGCGAATACACCCCGCACGGCCTGCGCCTGCGTCCGGAAGTGGCGAAATCCCGCTCGCAGATGAAATTCATCCGCGATCAGCTCCGCAGCGAGCGCGAGGACAGCACGACCGGAGTGGACAAGGACAAGGCCGCCCTGCTCCGCGAGTTCCTGACCGAGTGCTCCCGTGGCAATTTTCAGGTGGTGCTCATCGTCCACCCGGTGCACGCGCTGATGCATGCGCGGACGGAGGATCTCGCGAACCCGCCCGCGCCCTTCGAGGACATCCGCCGCTTCCTCCTGGGACTGACGGAGGAAATGAACGCCCTGCGCCCCGGCTTCCTGAGCTATTACGATTTCTGCAATTTCCACCCCGTGAACTGCGAGGTATTGCCCGAGGACAAGAAGGGCCTCGATCGCATGAAGCACTGGAACGACCTCGGCCACTACGATGTGGAGCTGGGCGAGTCCGTGCTGGGCCAAGCGCTCGGCTGGCCGATTACCCATCCGGAATGGCAGGGCCAGGGCTGGAAGATCACCCGGGAAAACATCGACGAGTATCTGACCTTTATCCGGAAGGGCTATCACGATTACCTCTCCGGCCCCGGGGCGGCGGATGTCGCATGGAAGGAATCCCTTCTCCGACTGACGCCCTGAACGCGCCTCTTTCCTCTCATCCATGACCTCGCATCAATTCGTCTTCATCGGGGGCCTGCATCGCAGCGGGACCTCGCTGGTGCATGAAATCCTCCGCGGCAGCCCGGTGGCCACCGGCTTCATCAATACCGGCTTCCCGCAAGACGAGGGGCAATTCCTCCAGACCGTGTACCCGCGCGCCAGTGTCTACGGTGGACCGGGGCGCTTCGGCTTCGACAAGGGCTCGCACATGGACGAGAACCACGAATTAGCCACTCCGGCGAATGCCGACAAGCTCTTCCAAGAGTGGTCGAAGCACTGGGACATGTCGAAGGAGTTCCTGCTGGAGAAGTCCCCGCCGAACATCGTTCGCCTGCGCTTCTTCCAAGCGCTCTACCCCGGCTCCCGCTTCATCGTCATCCTGCGCCATCCGCTGGCCGTTTCCTACGCCACCCGGAAATGGAGCAAGACGACCATCCCCGAGTTGTTGGAGCACTCGATCCTCTGCTACGAGCGCTTCCTCAGCGACATGAGCCACCTGAAGCACCTCGCGGTCTTCCGCTATGAGGAGTTCGTGCAGAGCCCGAAGCCCACGCTCGATCTGATCACGGACTGGCTCGGCATGCCGCGCGTGGAGCTGAAGCACGAAGTGCGGCCGGACGTGAATGGCAAGTATTTCGAGACTTTCCGCGAGGAGCAGCGCTCGTTACTCAGCCGCTTGAAGCCGTCCTTCGCCAACATGCCCGAGAAGTTCGAGGCCCGCGCCAATGCGCTCGGGTACAGCATCGAGGAACCCGAAAAACTCCTGCCTGTCCCATGGCTCGGCCTGCACGGATGAAGACCACGAGCCATCGTGCCACCCGCCGCTACGTCTATGCCGTGATCGGCATCGCGGGAATCTGCACCCTCATTTCCGGGATCACGAATACCACCGTGAATCCCCTGCGCGCGACGCCGGTGCCTTGGGAGTCGCAGGCGCTCGAGCCCTATCGCGGGGACACCAAACAACTCCGCACCGTCAAGGCGGGGATCCTGCGGGAAAGCGATTGGAAGGTCGCGATGGTCGGATCCTCCCGCGTGGCGAATGCGCTCGACCCCCTGCTTCCCCAGTGGGGGCGTAAGGACGTGGTGAACCTCGGGGTCAATGCCGGCTTCCTGCAGGAATCCACCGCCATCGCCCGCTATTTCCTCGCGCACGAGCCTGCGGAAATCCTGCTCATCGGCGTGGACCCGGGCGACATGACTTCGCGGGTGGACACGCGCCCGATGTTCGACTTCGAGACCTCGCCCTTCGCCCATGATTTCAACATGGACGACGAGCTGCGGTACATTTTCGGGGTCTCCACCTTCGATTCCTCCCGCAAGACCCTGGTCGCGGCGTCCAAGAAAATTCCGGCCGAATTCGACGGGTCCGGCATGCGCCGCAAGCCAAAGATCCACAAGGGCAGCCAGGTCAAGTTCATCGGCACGGCCATCGTCGCGAAGATCGAACTCGAAACCGCCGACGCCGGAGGACCGGAGCGGGCCTTCAACGAGGACAAAGTAACGAAACTCAGGGAGCTGTTGGAAGACGCCCGCCGCCGCAATTGCCGGACGATCGTCTTTTTCCAGTCCAACCACGCCCTGATGCACGCCGAGGCGAAGCACATCGGCACCAGCGTGGTCCCCTTTGAAAAAGAGCGCCGCGCCCTCGTCTCGATGGTCGCCGACGTGAACTCGCAGACCTCCGGCGGCCCCGGAGTCGAGCTCTGGGATTTCTGCAACTACCACCTGCTCAACTGCGAGCCGATCCCCCTCGACGATCCCGAAAAGGGCCGCCTGAAGGACTGGAACGACCTCGGCCACTTCTCCCCGGAGATGGGTACCCAGATGCTGGCAATGATGCTCGGCTGGACCCAGCCCCGCCCCGAGTGGTCGGAGATCGGCGTGAAGCTGGATGCCGCCAACCTGGAGGACTACCTCGCCACCGTCCGCACCGGCTACCAGCGCTACATGACGCAGGATGGCGCCCGCGACGTCGCGTGGAAAGAAGACCTGAAGGCCAAGGCTGCTGCCAAGGCGGCCCGTTGAAACTGAAGAATTTAATCCGCGAATCGACGCGAATGGACACCAATCCAAGAGAAACCCGGATCGACCACCCCTCGGAATTTGGGGTACTCCGCATGCCAAGCCTTCATTATCAACCTCATTCGCGTCCATTCGCGTCCATTCGCGGTTAAACTCCCGCCTTTTCCTCTAACCCTTTCACTCTCGACAAAGACTCCCCCCGATTGGAAAAACCCGGCCCCAGCCAACGGCATGCTTTTCAATTCGTACACCTACCTCCTGCTTTTCCTGCCGCTGGTGGCGCTGGGTTTTCACCTGCTCCGGGGAAGCAAGCTGAGGCTCTCCCTCGGCTGGCTGGTGGTGATGTCACTGGTCTTTTACGGCGTCTGGAATCCGGATCCGACCAAGCCGTGGAGCCCGAAGTATGTGCTGATGATCCTCGGATCTTGCACCTTCAACTACTTCCTCGGGCGGAAACTCTCCGTCCTGAAGCACACCCATCGCGGAAAGGTGATGCTCGGTCTTGGCATCGGGCTGAACCTCGCGACGCTCGCCTACTTCAAATATGCCGGATTCCTCGCCGGAATCGCCACCGATCTGACGGGCTGGCCCGGGTCGATCCCGGTGATCATCCTGCCGCTGGCGATCTCCTTCTTCACCTTCCTTCAGATCGCCTATCTGGTGGATGCGTGGAAGGGCCTGACGGAGGAATACCACTTCACGGACTACCTGCTGTTCGTAACTTTCTTCCCGCACCTCATCGCGGGTCCGCTGATCCACCACCGGGAAATGATGCCGCAGTTCGCGCGCAGCAAGCACCGGGGCCTGCATTCGAACGACATGTCGGTGGGTGTCACTCTACTGGCGCTGGGTCTCTTCAAGAAGGTCGTGGTCGCGGACTACCTGGCGCGCACCGCATCTCCCATTTTCGACATGGCAGCCGCGGATGGCCGCGACCCGACGATGCTGGAGGCATGGGCGGGCGCCGTCGCCTACACGCTGCAGCTCTACTTCGACTTCTCCGGCTACTCGGACATGGCGCTCGGTTCCGCGCGCATCTTCGGCATCCGTTTCCCCCTGAATTTCCACTCTCCCTACAAGGCGGTCTCGGTAGTCGATTTCTGGCGCCGCTGGCACATCACCCTGTCCCGCTTTCTGCGCGACTACCTCTACATCCCGCTGGGTGGCAACCGGAAGGGCTCGGCCCGCCGCTACATCAATCTCTTCGTCACCATGCTGCTCGGCGGCCTCTGGCATGGTGCCGGCTGGACCTTCATCGTCTGGGGAGCCCTGCACGGGGCCCTGCTCTGCGTGAACCACGCCTGGTTCGCCCTCCGCAAGAAGATGTCCCTGCCGAAGATCCCGAAGCCCATCGCCATCGGGATGACCTTCTTCGTGGTGATGATCGGCTGGGTCTTCTTCCGTGCGCATGATTTCGACACCGCCAAAACCATGCTGGCCTCCATGTTCGGCTTCAACGGCTGGAGCGGCTGGCCGCCGGACTCGATGATGGTCGTGAAGGAAAGCCGCGCTCGGACCCCGATCATCCTCGCCCTCATCCTCTGCTGGTGCTTCCCGAATACCCAGCAGTTCATGAAGCGCTACCTGCCCGCGCTGGGTCTCCGCGAGTTCCCCGAGCTCAAGCCGGGCCCGCGCCGCTGGTGGCACTGGCGCCCCACCGTGCCCTGGGCGCTTTTCACCTTGGCCATTCTCTACGGAGTCGGCCGTGAATTCGACAAGGTCAGCGAGTTCATCTACTTCCAGTTCTAACAGCCGATCCCGGCTCCGGATTCTCTCATGCTTTTCAATAGCTACACCTTCCTGGTGGCCTTCCTGCCGCTGACCCTGATGGTGTTCCAGATCCTGCGCCGCAGCAGCCAGCGCATGGCCATGGGATGGCTGGTGCTGATGAGCCTCGTTTACTACGGCTGGTGGAATCCGGATCCCAGCAAGCCGTGGACGCCGTTCTTCCTGATTCTGATCTGCACCTCGTGCCTGATCAACTTCGTCATCGGCCGCTATCTCGCGGCCCACACCTTCACGGCGAAAGGAAGGGGCATCCTCGCCATAGGTCTCGTCGCGAACCTCTCGGTCCTCTTTTACTACAAGTACATCGGCCTCTTCGAGCGGACGATGGAGGCGATCACCGGCGGGCGGTTCTCCATTCCTGACGTGGTCCTTCCCCTGGGGCTCTCGTTCTTCACCTTCCAGAAGATCGCCTTCCTCGTCGATGCCTACCGCGGCAAGACGAAGAAGTACAACTTCCTCGATTTCCTCCTCTTCGTCACTTTCTTCCCCCAGCTGATCGCGGGACCGATCGTCCACCACAACGAGATCATGCCGCAGATCCAGCGGACCGTGAGTCCCTCGCGGCGCTCGATGGATCTCTCCGCCGGCATCTCGCTCTTCGCGATGGGCCTCTTCAAGAAAGTGGTCATCGCGGATAACCTCGCCCCGATCGCGAACTCCTTCTTCCTGCTGGCCTCCCGCGGCGAGCGGGACCTGACGATGATGGAAGCGTGGGTCGCCGCGATTTCCTACGGCCTCCAGCTCTACTTCGACTTCTCCGGCTACTCGGACATGGCCATCGGCGCGGCCCGCATGTTCGGCATCCGCCTGCCGGTGAATTTCCACTCGCCCTACAAGGCCACCTCCATCGTCGATTTCTGGCGGCGCTGGCACATCACGCTGTCCCGGTTCCTGCGCGACTATGTTTACTTCTCGCTCGGCGGCAACCGGAAGGGCCCCTTCCTGCGCTACGCGAACCTACTGATCACCATGCTCCTTGGCGGCCTCTGGCACGGCGCCGGATGGACCTACATCATCTGGGGCGGCCTGCACGGATTCTTCCTCTGCGTGAACCATGCGTGGTTCGCGGTCCGAAAGAAGTTCTCCATCCCGTCCATCCCGAAGCCAGTCGCGATCCTGATGACTTTCATCGTCGTCATCGTGGCTTGGGTTCCGTTCCGCGCCGGTGCGCTGGAACTTCAAGCCGGTGGCTCTGCGCAAGCTGCGCTCGGCGCGACAAAATCGATCCTCGCGTCGATGTTCGGCTTCAATGGTTGGGCCGACTGGCCGGACCGCAGTGCGATGGCCGTGAAGGCCAGCCACGGCCTGCGTGCGGTGCTCTGTGTGTTCCTTGTCTGGCTGCTGCCGAATTCGCAGGAGATCATGCGCCGCTACCAGCCGATGGTCGGCCTGAAGGGACTCACCGGAAAGACGAATGCCCCCGGACCGCGCCGCTTCTGGCAATGGCGCCCCACGCCGCTCTGGACCGCCTTCATTCTCGTGCTGGTCATCGGTTCGCTCTACCAGTTCGACAAGGTCAGCGAGTTCATCTATTTCCAATTCTGATCCGGAATGCCCGCGCTGCGACCCAAGCCTTACCGCACCTTCAACCGCGTGATCCTCGGATTTGCGGGTGCGCTGCTCCTTGTCTTCGTGGCCTTCAATACCTGGATCAATCCGCTCTTGGTCACGCCCACACCGTGGACGAACGAGAAATTCGCCGAGTATCGCCCGATCTACCGCCACCAGCGCACGGGCAAGGCCGGCATCGTCCGCTCACATCCTTGGGAGATTGCGTTCTTCGGCTCCTCCCGCGTGGACATCGCCTTTGATCCCCTGCTTCCCGGCTGGGGCGGCAAGCCCGCGGTGAATCTCGCCGTGAGCGCCGGCACCCTGCCGGAGACCGCGAACATCCTCCGCTACACCGTGGAGAAGTGCCCGATCGAACTCGCTATCGTCGGCATCGACCTCGGCGACCTCAGCGGCCCGGGCTCCGGCTGGAAGACCACGGGCTTCATGGAATCGCCCTTCAACCCGAAGGGCGAAGTCGTCGAGCGCGAGCTGCGCTATCTCGGCGGCGTCTCCACCTTCGAGACCGCGGTCAAGACGCTCATGAACTGGACCGAGCGCGACAAGCCCGGCTTCAAGCTTCCGGAATACACGCCACAGGGCCATCGCCTGCGCCACCAGGACAAGCCGGACGTCCGCCAGATCATCCATCACGACGCCATCCCGCACGCGATGCGCGGCACCATGCGCCGCAAGCACGCCATCGAGGAAAGCCAGTGGAAGATTGGCTTCGTCCAGCAGATCCTGGACGACACGAAGAAGCACAAGGTGAAGCTGAAGATCGCGATCCCGCCGAACCACGCGACCTACATCAGCGTGTATCGCTATCTCGGCGATCCGGACCCCGGTTTCTCGATCGACCGCAAGGCACTCGCCCGCTTGGTCGCGAAGTCGAACGCCGATCATCCCGACGCCCCGCCCGCGGAGATCTGGGATTTCAACGACTATCACCCGCTGAACTGCGAACCGATCCCGCCGCCGAAGACCCGCATGCACTGGTGGCTCGATGGCACCCACGCCCGCAAGGCGCTCGGCGATGTCATGCTCGCCCGCATGATGGGCTGGCCGCTCGAAGGCGAGCCCAAGGACTACGGCTTCCAGCTCACGCAGGACAATGTCCAGCAGCGGCTGGATGGCTTGCAGGAAGCTTACGAGCGGTTCCAGAAGGAGCACGCCGACCAGTTCCAATGGATGGTCGAGAGCATCAACTCTTACAACGCCAGCGGCCGAGCCAACGAAGCCGAGCCCGAAGGCGCGCAGGAGTTTTGAGGTAGGCACAGCGCCGTCGGCCAAGGGCGTCCGCCGCTACCATCCCACCGTCCCCTGATTCAGCGCGGCAATATTTCCCCACGCGAGCGAGCCTTCGAGCGTCTTGCCGAGATAATCCTTCGCCTTGATCACGGCATCATGGAGGTCTTCGCCTTTCGCCAAGCCCGCGGCAATGGCGGCTGAAAGGGTGCAGCCCGTTCCATGGGAGGCCGCAGCTTCGATGCGTGGAGCGCGGAACCATGCGGGCAAATCACTTTCCCACAGGAGATCCGCACACTCCGGAGCAGCCAAGTGCCCCCCTTTCAATAGCACCGCACAACCATGTCGCGCGGCGAGTTCGGAAGCCGCCCGCTCCATGGCCGCCTCATCGCGGACCGGCGAGCCCCACAAAACCTCCGCCTCATCGAGATTCGGCGTGATGACCCGGGCGAGCGGAAAGAGCCGCTCCTTATAGGCGGTGATCGCATTCACCTCCAAAAGCGGAGCACCGGTCGAAGCGATCATCACCGGATCGATCACCAGGGGGATATGGCGGAACTTCGAGAGAATCTCCGTCACGGCAACGATATGCGCTTTGGAAAAGAGCATCCCCGTCTTGATGGCCGAGATCGGGAAGGTCTCCAAAAGCACGTGCAGCTGATCCTGCAGGATCGCCGGAGGAACCGCGTGCACCGAGCGCACCACTGCGGGCGTTTCCGCCACCACACAGGTGACCGCCGTGAGCCCGAAAACCCCGAAGTATTGGAAGGTCTTCAGGTCCGCCTGCAATCCCGCCCCCGACGAGCAATCGGAGCCGGCAATCGTCAGCGCGACCGGTGGGGAGGATATCATCGACCGATGTTAGGCATATTTGCCGCCGCGACAAAAGCGCAAAGCGCACCTCATCTCCTCATCTCCTCATCTGCGGCGAGCCATCGCCCAGATGTCCCTTCAGGATGCGCTTCACCTCCACCGCGCATTCGGGGCAAGCCGGCACGCTATGATTGAAGGGAACGATCTTTTCGCTCTCCACACCATCGAGGTGTGACGACCAATAGGGCACGATCCCGTCCGAGCTGTCCGGAGTGTCTCCCCTGCCCCGGTCACCGATCACGGAGTGCTCCTTCAGCCCGTTGCGGAAAGGCACCTCTCGCAGCGCCTCATAGGCCGGATAGCTGGGCGACAGCGAGCCGATGCTGGTGAACCAACCCTTCGACGAGCCCTTCCCGGAAGTGGCCAGGCTGGTGAAGTCGTTCAAGGTGAAGTCCACCAGATCGACTGTCAGAGTCTTCGGCAGCCGGATCATGTGCCTCAGCATTGCGGAAAAGAAGCGGTCCGCCGCGGGCGAGCCGCGATGAGGAGCGGCAAGGAACACCACGCGATCCGGCGGCTGAAGAGGTTCATACATCGTCAGGACGCGGATGGCCTCGCGGGTCTTCTCGTTGGTCGTAAGCTGATCAAGGGGCCGCTTCGCGAAAGCCTGATAGATCGCCTCGCCCGGTTTCTTGAGCGAAGCATGGGAAATCACGCCTCCCATCGAGTGCCCGACCACCACCATCCGCTCCCATTGGTCGACCGGACCTTTTCGCCGGGCGAACTCGTCCGCCTTCTTCATCTCCTGGCGGAACCGCGCGGCGCTGAACAGCCAGTTGTTTCCCGTGGGATAGCTATAAACCCAGACCTGGAAGTGGTCGCGGAACCAAGGCTCCCGGTTCAACTCGTTGTAGAGGCGCTTGAAGGTTCCCGGGCTGGAGTTGAGCCCATGCACCAGCACCAGCGGAATGCGTTTCGGGTCGTAGGGAGAGACGACGTAGAGAGCGGTCTCGTCGCTGAAACGGCTCGGCAAGAAGACCTTTTCCAGATCGAAGTCGTCCAAGTCCGTCATTTGCCAGTAAAGCGCGGCCGGCGCGGACCAATCGGCAGCCATCGTCCATTCGCGGGTGCCGACCTTCACCGTCTTTGCCCGCCCCGGATAGACGAAGATCCACTCCGGCTGCCGGCTTGGGGGAAACCGGAGCACTGCCGTCAAATTGAGCGGAATGCCCGTGGGCGGCTCGAATTCCCAGCGCGGCTTTCCTTCCTCCGCGGTCTTCTTCCATCCCACCACCGGCACCCCCAGGCCGCCGACGAGATGGCGTTCCCCAACGTCCTTCGTCGAGACCGAGGAGGCAGGCACCAGGGCATCCAGATCCACCAGGCGGATTCCAGCACCGAGCGAGTGGGTCTCGTCGATGGTCGTCCCCATCGCCGCGGCTTTTTCGTGCACGCTTCCCTTCCCGCAATGGATGCGGTTCACCAGTTTCGCGACCGCATCGTTGTACAAAGCCACCGCGGTATCCCGATCGGCAGCGGAAGCACCGGAAGCCATCACCTGCCACGCACGCCGGGCCTGATCCAGATGCACGTTCACATCTCCCCGTGAGGCCCGCGAAAGCATCCGGCAGCGTGGCGGCGAGGGCGTGCCGCACTGGCAGAGCACCAACGCGGCCACCAAGGCCATGGAATGGACCCATCTCATGTAAAACGGGCTCTTGCCGGTGTTCAATTCCTCTCGCGGATGGCCGCCAGCGCCTTGTCGATCAGCACCCCCAGCTCGGGGTCGGCATTGGCGCGCGCCGCCTCAAGCACCGGAAGGCTCTTGGCGGTTCCGTTCTTCGCGAGCAGGCGCGCCGCGGAACGCTTCATGGACAGGGTGCCATTGGAAAAATGGGCCAGCACCTTGTCCTCGATCGCGGGTCCAAAGTCCCCGTATAGCTCCTCCCACTTCGTGAGATCAACCACCCACAAGGCATCAACGAAGGGAATCGCTTCCACGTCTTTCCTGATCGAGAGGAATTTCACCAGGCTTTCCGGGACCTCGGTGGCGGAGATCTTCTCAAGGGCCTTCCTCACCACCGCTTCCGAGCCGTCCCCTTCCTGGCCCCAAACCATCAGCGCGCGGCCGATGCCTGCCTGGAGTTCGCCGCCGAGTGTCGTTTGGGGATCCGCTTCCTTGAGAAGCTGCTGCATGCGCCGGATGATGTCCGTCCGGTAAAGTCTGGGCTCTGCCTCGGCCAAGCGGATCACGGCATTCTTCGCACGCTCCAGATCGATGCTCTCCAGCTCGCGCCGGTTCAGCTCGTAGTAAGCGGGATCCTCCCGGTCGGTCAGTTTCTTGAAATCTCCTTCGACGAACTTCCGGTCATCCACCGTCACTTCAATCACCCGGAGCGGATCGATGATCCGTTTCACCTCGCCGAAGCGTTCGCACAGGCGGGCGAGCTCGGCCAGATCCTCGGTCACGCCGGAGACTACCATCAGGTAACCTCCCGTGCGGGGATACATGTGCGAGCTATCGGGATCCGCCCCCGTGACGCGCTCGATATAACTCTCAATCTGCCGTTTCTGGTACTCTCGGACTTCGCGCAGCCAGACGCCCGCGGCACTGCGTCCGGCAGTTGCCGGATTGTCCGCAAGTTTCGCGATTTCGCGTTCCAGTGGCTCGCAGCCGATTTCGTTTTTCAGCCCGTCGATATTTTCTCCGGCGGAGGGAAAGCTTTTATCGCCGCCGTGGTTTCCGGGGGAACTTTCGCCATCCAATCCCTCAGCGGCCTCGACCGGCTTGTTTCCCTCCGTAAAGATGAAAGGGAGGGAAAGCAGCAGTGCCGCGGAAACGATCGCACCGAAGATCGCCTGCATGCGGGCCCGCGGATTCGCCGCGATCAGGAAGATCGCCGCGATCAGCGCCGTGAAGCCGGCCAACGCCAGCCGCTTCGATTGCGCCGCGCCATCCAGCATGCCTCCCGGAGAACCGCCGAAGGCAAGGATGAGCGCCACGATCACCACCGCCGCAACGGCCACAAACCCGAATACCAGCCGGACCGGCGAAGCCGGTTGGACGTCGCTCTGTACCGGATCCGGTGAATACTGGATGGTTTGGAAATTCGAGGGGAGCGGGGTACCCTTCGGGACGCGGGAAAACCGCTCCAACGAGGTATCGCGACGCTCGCCGGGATAGAACTTCTTCTGGCGGACCACCACCTCGTCATTCACCCGGAAACGATGCTCGCAGGTTCCGCATTCCACCATCCGGTCCTTCAACTCCAGGCCTACTTTGAAGCGCTGGCCACAACCCGGACAACGGATCGGAAGTTTCTCGGGGTCGCTGTGTCGGTCATCCATGAGATGGGGGATGATTGGCGGAAGATGCTGGCTTGGCAACCCACGATCCCGGCAAGCGACAGGGCTTGCAGCCGCGGAACCGCGCGGCTAACAACGGGCATGTCGCCAAATATCCAAGCCTTGCTGGTGCTCCAGGACCGTGACCGCCGCCTGCGTGCCTTGGCCGAGGATCTGGACCGAGTCCCCCGCGACGAAGCAAGGGCGAAGGAACGCCTCGCCGGAGATGAAGCTGCCGTGCGCAAGGCCAGGGAGGATCTGATGGCCAACGAGGTCGAGATCAAGAAGGTGGAGCTCGATGTCGGCACCCGCCGCACCACCATCGCCCGCCTGAAGACCCAGCAATTCGAAACCCGCAAGAACGACGAATACCAGGCGCTGGGGAATGAGATCATCCGCTACGAAAAGGATGTGGACGGCTTGGAAACGAAGGAGCTGGAGCTGATGGAGCGTGCGGACGCCCTGCGCGCCACGCTGGCCCAAGCCGAACAGTCCCTCGCGAAGACGAAAGGGCTCGTCGATGAAGATCTCGCCACGCTCGCCGAACGCCGGAAACGTGTCGGTGCCGAAGCTGCCGAGGTGAAGGCGGAGCGGGAGCGTCTCGCCGCGGAAGCTCCCGAAACCCTCATGCCGCTCTATGAGCGCCTGCTGAAGACCAAGAACGGCGTCGCCGTGGTACCGGTGTCCGGCGGGAAATGCAGCGGCTGCCACATCAAACTCGTGGCATCCACCCTCGTGAAGGTGAACTCCGGCACCGAAGGCGTGCAGTGTGAAAGCTGCGGACGCCTCCTCTATAACGAGGAGTGATCCCGACCGGGCAGGGCCTCTACCCTGCCCCCCGTTCAACCGTCAGGCCGGTTTCAAGAGATCCTCTCAGTTCGTCCCGTTGCCGGTGTAGAACTCCTTGTGGCGTTCTTCCACGACGACCAGCCAGTTCATCATCGTGATGGGTGGCAGCTCGGCCGGATGGGTGATCGGCTTGAGGTTCACGTTAATCCGGTCCTTCGCCGTTTCTGTCTCGCTGCCATTTTTCAGGTCAAGCAGGTGCACCTTGCTACCGCTGGCGCCCGTATCTCCGCCGAGGTGACCGAGCTGACCGGTGATCTTCACCTCGAAGGGGTCCAGATCCGTCCCGTAGCGCTTCTCCGGAGCGAACAGCGAAGCCGCCGGATAGTACGGCGAGGGAAGCCCCGAGTTCGTGGGTGCTGTGGTCGAAACAACGTTGAAGTCGTCCCCGATATACAAGCGCATGTTCGTCACGAGCGAAAAGCCCTTCTCCTTGAAGTCCGTCAGGTCATCGCACTCGTAGAGCAGCACGGCATAGTCATTCGCCGCGGCAGGGAAGGACGGCGGGTAAAGATTGGTTTGGGTATAGTCCACGTTCACCACCAGCGAGGGGTTGAGAGCGCAGGCGTATAAGGGGCTTGCAGGGTTGCTTTCGGTGAGTCCGAAATGCTCCAGCATCCTCTGGATGCGTTCCGGATACACCGCGATCGAGTATCTGGTGCCGTGCAGCATCTTGACCTCCCAAGGGCTTTGCGGCCGCCAGTACGCGAGGTTCGCGGTATTTGACTCGGGATTCGGATCGCCGCCGAAGTAGGCGTCGTCGAAGGTGACGAATCCGGTGACGCCATACTTGACCGCCCATTTGCCTCCGGTTCCATAGACGAGATCCACCGGTTCGGTGAAGGTTCTGCTGCCCGAAATCCCGGCGAATCCAGCCTGCATGCCCATAAACGAACTAACTTCCGAGAATTCCAGCGGCCACTGGATCGGTACCCGCGTGCCGCTGGCGTTCGTGTAGCTGAACTGCAGCTTGGTTGGCAGAGGGTTGGTCGAGCTCGCCACCTTGGTGATGTCCAGGCGCATCGCGCACTGCATTGCCCCGGAGGAATAGGTGTTCCATGTCGTCGGCGACAGGGTGTTGGCTTCCGTGACCCGGTTCGCGGTGGTAAAGCGATCGAAAAATTCCGCGCCTCGGTTGATCGGGATGAAGGCGGCACGACCCGCCTCGGAAGCCATGGTCACCGGCTGGAAAGTGCCGTTCTCGAGTTCGAATTTCTCGCGCTCGCCGGGCTTGAAGGGATTCTCGCCCATGTCCTTGCCCCCCACCGTGACGTTGCTGCCAAGCGTCATCCCGCGGCGGCTGGAGAGCCGGTCGAGCTCCATCCCGCTGGTCACCGCAGCGCGGGTGGAGTAGATTCCGCCCTCGATGGTGGCGTGCTTCCATACCGTGCCGTCGGCATGGGCGCCGAGGCTGGTGAACGCTTCCGCGGAGATCGCAAGCTGCGAGGGGATTTCATAAATCGACAGGATGAAGTCGCGCTCACCTTCGCTACCGCCATTGCGGGCGAAGCTATTGAGAAGCGCGTCGTTTTCCCCGAGCTGCAATGAAAATGCCCACCAGTTCCGCTTCGCCACGAAGGGCTGGCCCGGTGCGCAATAGCCAAAGCGGATGTTCGGGTACGGGATCTTGTTGAACTTTGTGTAACCCGTTGCGTCGTCGGTGGACAGCAGGACCTTGCCTTGGGCGAGGGCACCGTACTTCTTGTCGTACGATATGATCGGGTAAACGGCGTCGTTGGCGGCGACCGTCGTGGTGGTGTTCAGCGGGACTGGGAAGCCGGTGCCCAGCGAGCGGTTCACGCCCGGAGACATGTAGCCCGGCTCCGGCTCGATCGCATCAAACATCGAATTGACGTTGGTAAGGGTCGAGTCGCCTACATTGGCGGTGATGCCTGTAGCGCTTCCCATGCTGCTTTTCAGCGAGGCGGAGATCGAATCGCGGGCATTCGCCTGGTCGAGTGCCTCCGAAAAGATGTTCTGCCAGCGCAAGGGGTCTCTTGATGAGGAGGTTGCGTTGGCACCGCTCTTCATCGCACGAATGGCGCGGTTCGGCGCGATATTGATGATCGAGCGAATTACCGCTTCCTCCTTCTGCGCATAATCCACGCGAATCTGCGTCTCCTTTTGCACCACCTGCGCGGACGCTGCCCGTTTATAGGCGCTAAGCATCAGAATCGTCAGGACGACGCCCGTGGTTAGCACGAGCACGTAGGATACGAATCCCCGTGGAAACCTCTTGGATAAGCGTGCCGCCTTCATAGCTGTTGCGCTCCGGAATAAACGATTTGTTCTTGATTGGGGCCCGTCAGCCGGACCCTCAGGACACCTTCTTGAACGTAAAAATTCACGGCATCCACCTCCTTGCTCAGGACCCACTCGGGATCGCTGATCGTACCGTTGGTGGTGACGCGGCGAAAGTAGAGGCCGTCCCCGGTGCCGGGATTTTCAAACGAAAGAATCGAAGCGCGGGAAGTTCCGTCCGGCTCCTTGAACAGGAGGAGTAGTACCGGCGCGTCTTCCAAGACCGGCGATCCTCCTCCCTGGAGCGTGGTCATGTTCGGGTAGAGCTGGTAGCCCTCCGCCGAGCCGATCACCTTGCTGAGATAGTTGTTTATGATCGGCGCCTCCGACGTCAGGAAGGACTGCGCGCTAAAGATCTTCAGGAAGGCAACCTGCTGGTTGAAGATCGCCAGCAACATCGCGGCGATCATCATCCCGGTCATCATGGCCAGCGAAAGCTCCACCAGCGTGTAACCGCGGCGGAACCGGGAGAGGCGGACAAAGGGAGCTTTCATTGCGAGCGGACCACGGTGCGGGATTTCAGATAGGTGCGGCCGCCGACGGTGTAGCGGACCACACTTTGAAGCTTCCAAACCTGCATTCCGGCGGGGTTGTTGGTTGCGTTGGCGTTGTTCGCATCCGGCGTACGCGTGCGCGTCACCGTGCCGGTGATCTGCCGGCCGCCAGGCAGCACGCCGAAAACGACATTCGTCGTCGCCACGGTCGGAGAGACGGGCCACAGCGAGTCCGGACCCGTGAGGTTCTCGAAGGTCTGGCGCTGCGCTGAGGCTTTTTCGAAGGTGAGGTAGGCGTCGGTGATGGCCTGTTGCAGCGTCCACTGCCGCGGGGCCGTGATGTTCAGCGAAAGCTTCAACATGGTGAGCCCCAGCACGCTCAACATCGTCATCGCCATGGTCGCCTCGATGAGCACCGACCCGCGACCGAAACGTCCGTGCTTGCGGGCGGATCGGAAAAACCGGAACCTGCGCCCGTGTTCACCGCGATCCGACGGCTTGCTCTGGCGATTCTCAGCCTTTGGCTCGGAGCCTCCGCCGCGAAGGGTCAAGCGGTCCTTGAGCCACCCTTTGGCCTGCGCTGGGGCGATACTCCGGAAAAATTGATTACCTGGGCATCCCGACATGCCTTGGACGTTAACATTTCGCTCCCGGGAGATCAACCGGCGCTTCGCGTTGTAAAAATTTCGGCCCGCAAGGGAAATCTCCCGGGTGCGGCGGCACAGGCGGTGGAAGGGCGTTTCCATACCGGACGACTTTTCGAGGTGACGGTTCATTACCGGGATTCCGAGGTGAGCGCCGATGAAATGGAGGCGAGATTCAACAAGCTGAAACTGGAGTTAACCGGCGAGTACGGGGCCTTGGCAGCCAACCGGCAGGACCGGACAATCAAGGATCACTTTGCGACCCGGAGCCTCTCCTTCCACCGGGAGCCGGTGAAGGGATTGTTCCTGCTGCTGGCCTACACCGAGGTGGAAGACCAGCTCCGGAAGACCCGGGAAGCGACTTTCTCCCTGCTCTACCGGAACGACAATCTCCGGCAGGATCTGGAGAAGCTTCTGGAGCCCCAGGCCCCCGTCGGCGGAGGCTTGGGAAAATGAGAGATTGCCGGTGAATTCCATGAGGAGGGGGAGAGGTTCAGGGGACAAGGCCGATGCCCCCGTAAGCGAGGCGATCCAGACCGACAGCGCGCGCGCGGTGCGACTACACCGGCTGTAAGAAGGAGTGCCGCGAAGCAGCCAATCGGCTGGTTTCGGGTGAACAGGGTGGAGCGGCCTCCTGGCCCTTCCTTACTCCCCAAGCCGTGGGACTTGCTCGGGAGGAAGGGCCCCGGAAACGCGCCGGACTTCGACAGGGAACTTACTCTTGGCTGGTTATGGAACCGTTGAACTCGATGGTGCGGTCGAGATTGAAGCTGACGTAGGACAGCCGTTCCAAGCCGAAGGGTGTCTTCGTCACCAGCTCCATGGTCCACTGGCCGTCTTCGTCGAAGGCGTCATCATAGTCGACCAGCGTGAGCACACGGCTCTGAGGCACGGTATCGTTGACGACCAAGGAGGATCCCGGGATAATCTTCCCCGTCTTCCCGAGTTGAGGTCCGCCTTTGTAAACTTGGGCGTAGGTGTGGCTATCCGGATACAGGTCATTCAGGGTCAGCGTCACCGTCGGCAATTTGAAACGGATCAGCTCGCCAGAGGTGATTCCGCTCAAGGAGCCATCGGCGATCGGCCAAATCTGGATGAACTGGGAGGCAAGCTGGGATTCGGGCGCTTGGTAGTCCTCCAGAGAGAAGACGGAGAAGCGCTCTTCGCCGCGCACCTTCGTGCGATCCGCACCGGGCACGGAGTTGATCGAGTAGTTGAGGATCTCGGTACCATTGGTCTCGATATAGGTTTGCGACTTAAGGGTCGCAGCCGTCCGGTCGATGCCGAAGCCGGTGCCCCCTGTTCCATAGGACTGCACGTGGCGAAGGAACTGGACCTTGGTCGCGGCCTCCGGAGCTTCCGGATTACCCAACTGCAAGCCGTCAACCATGACCGTGACGTTGAACGGACGATCCGCCCGAGTACGCGGGATCACATCGTAAGGATCTTCCGAGGTGATGGCCACCGTGGCAACCGGCACGTAGGCACCCACATACCGGGAGTCGAGAAGATAGTCGGCTGAGGTGATACCATTGACGGTCCAGAGTTCGAACTGGGCGCCGCCGGGATTGATGGCCATCGGCGACTGGTCTTCCCCCATCGAGTTCACCGGCATGTCCCACTGGACACCGGAGGGCAACTGCTTCTGGCGGATAAAGTTCGTGTAATTGGTGGTCTGGGCTCCGACCGTGGCGAGCACGGCCAGGGAAATGCCGAGAATGAAAGGCGACACATTCATGGCTTTTTAGGGGCTGGGGTTGCAGGGGTCTTGGCACCGGCGGTCGCGGTGGCGTCCGGCGGGGTCTTCAGGGGCAGCACGGAGATGGGGCCGCCCTTGAAAACGGCGACGACGAGATTGGAGCTCTTTTGAAAGCGCTTGATCACGTCCTCGGGCAAAGGCTGGTTGCCTTCGGCTTGGGCGCGGGTCACTTCAAAGGTGGTCACCCAACCGCGGTTCATGGCGAAGAAATCACCGAAGGGCATCAGCTGATTGCCCGACACGAACTTCACCCGGTCCGCCATGTTGGCGGGCACGTGAAGGATCGCGCGCTTCGGCACCAGGGTGGCCCGGCCTGCAAAGGACAGGAAGTCCGAGCTTTTCACGATGCTTTCGGGGCGGTTGACCTTGGTCGGATCCGGTCCCTCGGAAGGGCGGAGCTTGACGGTCGGGTTCTCTTTCGCGGCAGCACGAAGCTTTTCGGTCAATTGGTCATGCGTCGCGACATCCCGCATCTCCGGCTCCTCCGCTCCAAGCGGGGCCGCAGCCAGGACAACGAGCGAGACTCCCAAGGTGCGGGAAATCCATTTCATTTTCATCACGGTGTGCGGTTGGAGCTCAGCGGGCCTCGTCGTCGAAGCCGCCGGAAGGATCGACATCGCCGTTCGGACCGCCTTGGCCATTCCCCGGGTTCGACGAGTCGACACCGTCCAGGTTGTTACCGTGACCGTTGTTCGGATGCTTGCGGCTCAGGGTCACGAGCACGACCTGATCCTGATAGTCAAAGCAGGGCGTGCTGTGGTTGGTCTGGCCGAGTTCCATCAACACCAGGATGCTCAGCGGCCCGATCTTCACCCGGTTGCTGGCATCGAGATAGGGCTTGAGATAGCCCGCCATCGTATTTAGCCCTTGGAACTTCGAGGAACTCGGGAGCATCTCCCCGTTGACCAGCGAGACCACTTGGAGATTCGAGCTGCGGGTCGTGTAGAAGGGACTCCAGCCGTTGCCGCTCACGAAGCGTCCGCCAAGGTCCACGGTTTGACCGGCGTACACCTTCTTGGTGTAGAGGCGCTGGGACGAATTCACTTCATCCTGTGTCCCGTAGAAGAGCTGAACATACTGGCCGCCGCCAAGACTAAGGCGAAGGTCGGTGGGCGGCGGTGCGAGCGAACCGCCCTGGCAGGCGGTGACTCCCGTTCCGATGATCTGCACGGTGACGAACAGATCCTGGGTCGGAATGATGGTACCGGGAGGATTGATCACCGCGGCAGTTTCGGTTCCACTGGATCCCCCGCTGCTACTCAAGCTGCCCGTCACCTTCGACGGATGCATGATGTTCCAAGTCAGGGTGGGATGGGTCCCCGTCTGGACCAAGGTGGGGAACGCGGTCAACACTCCCACCGGAACGATGGGATCGCTTTCCGGGTAAGTTTGCGCGCGGGCAGCGCCACAAACGAACACGGAGGTGCTGGTTATAGCTATCGCAAGGGATGCTAGTCGGCTGGTTTTCATGGCTGGTTTCGGGTGGACAGGTGTGGCGACCTCCTCAGCCCTTCCTTGCTTCCCAAGCCGTGGGACTTGCCTGGGAGGAGGGGGACCCGGCGGAGGTGCCGGGCATGGATCGGCCAAAATGGCCCAGCCATGCCCGCTCGGGACAGAGTCCCCCGCCGGGTCTCCGGAGAAACGATCGGGACATCGCCTCTCCGGACAGATTCAGTTTATGTAAGGTGGACGATCGCTCGTCCGGGTGTGTGTGGGTGTGGGTAACAGCAATTGTCAGGTTGCTTGTCAGGGAGAGTCTTTCTAGCGCCCGGGGAGTCCGCCGTCCCATCCGGCCCAAGGACCGGAAGGCACGTCACGGGCTTCAACGAAGCGCCATTGGACGCGTTCGCCGCTGCGGAAACCGAGGAAATCACGGACGGCGGGGCTGAAGTCGATGCCCGCCGCATCGTTGCGGTTTGCGCGCGGGCCTTCATCGCCGAAAACATACTGCCAGTGGTCCACCTCGAAGGGGCCCACGTCTTCCCACTGCGCGTAGCAAACCTTGCCCTCGCGGTGGATCGCTACCCAGCGGCCTTTGCACACCGAGATCCCCTCGCCGCGATAATCGCGCCAGAACCATGGGATCACGTCGGAAGCCTCCGGGCGGTGACGCCCATCCTTCCCGATGTCATTGTAAGGAAGGGCGATGTAAAAAGGATTCTGCTTCGGCACGAAGCCGGCGGGCAGGTAGCCATTGCGGCGGTCCGGGTGATCGTAGCCACCGAAATTCGCCTGCCAGTTCATATCCCAAGCGCTCGCGGTGTTCGGCACCGGGTTGTTCTGCGTCGGCAGCTCGCCCACCCAGAAAACCGTGCCCACCACATTGCTGCGCCAGCCGCGGAAGAGGCGGAGAGCTTCCGCGGATTCCTCAATGACGAGCCGTGCGCGGTCAGGAGTTCCAAAGGGATCGCTCAAGCCCGGCAATGCGTCGCGGCGATTGTCCAAGAGCGAACCATGCAGTTCTTCCAAGCGGTCGCCCAGAAGCGACGACCCCATTGCAACCGGCATCAGCACCGGCACAACGGCAAAGAAGATGGAGCAGGGCAGCTTCACGGACGTTTTTTCAAAAACTCATTACCCCAGAGGGGCTCTTCGCCGGGCAGTATGGACCATCAGGAGATTCAAACAAGAAATTTCCGATGAATTTTTGAACGTCCTGAAAAACTTGCTGTCTAAGGGACTTTCCAAAGACGCATGCATTGAAAATCAATCGCTTCCACCGTGTCAAATTTGCGGGCGCAGCCTGAAAAACCTGCGAAGAAAGTCGCAAAATCGGCCATTAAAAAGCGCCATCCCAACGTCATTCCCCCGCCCCGCCAAAAAAGCGCGGACGGGGAAATGGCGCGGAACGATCGAACTCATGGACCCGCATACCAAAGCAGGGCGGAAGGCCCCAAACAATGAAATTTTTAGGTTATCTGACCAAATGGATACCCAAACAACTCACCCTGAGGGAGTTTTTAAAACATTCCCGATTTTCCACCCGCAAACCGCCGCTCCAAGTCCCGCATCGAGAACTCGCTGAGAGTCGGCCGACCGTCCGGCGCGCAATAGGGCAGCTCGCAGCCGAAGAGGATTTCGAGCACTTTCATCGCCTCCTGCGGGCGCGGGGACTCCGCAATCGCCGCCCGCCGGGCAAGCATCCTGGCCAGGACCTCGAACGCGAACCGGGCTCCGGGCGCCTGCCCCGCGGCCAGTTCGTCGATCAACTCCACGACAAAGCCCCGGGGATCGGAAAGCTTGAGGAAATCCGGCAGGGAACCGATCCGGAGGGTCCCGGATCCAAAGTCTTCCAGGTCGATTCCCGCCTTCGCGAACTCCTCTCGGTGCCTTAGGGCCAACTCGCACTCCCGCGGACCCGGCTCGATCAGGACGGGCACGAGGAGCGTCTGGCTCTCGACCGGATGTCCGCCGGTGCCATCCAGCCAGCGCTCGTAGAGGATCCGCTCCCGCGCGGCACGGGGATCGAGCAAAACGAGGCCGTCCGCCGATTCGAGAATCGCGAAGCGCTCCAGCAAGGCCCCGATGTAGCGAAAAGGCAGTTCCTTTTTCGGCTCGGGCGGAATTTCCGGATTCCCGGAGGTCGTGACCGGCGGCTGAACCAACACCTCAAAATGGCGCTGGACCGGAATCGCCGCGGGCCAAGATCGCGCAACGGGTGAGACCACGGGATCGGCGATGATGGGCCGCGACGAGGGAGTGGCCACCGGCCTTCGGGCGGCGTCCGCACGGGCCAGGCCTTCCTTAACCGCCTCGGTAAGCACATCCCGGAGTTCGTGCGGCCTGTGGAGGCGGATCTCCCGCTTGGCAGGGTGGACATTCACGTCCACCAGCGCGGGCTCCATGTCGATCCACAACCAGGCGCTCGGATGCATCCCGTCCGCCAGCGCGCCGCGGAACCCCTCGGCGAGACCCCGGGATATTGCGGAGTCTTCGACCGGACGCCCGTTCAGGAAAACACATTGGTGACGTCTCCCCTTTCTCGCATGGGCGGCGGGGAGGATGAAGCCCTCGACCGAAATGCCATTGCCGTGGGTAAGCGGCAGGATCACGAGTTCGCGGCCCAGATCGGTTCCAGTCATCCAGCGCACGCGGTCCAGCCGCGACATCCCGCCGGGAAGATCAAAAACCTCCCGCTCGTCCTTTCGGAAACGGAAGCGCACCCCGGCTGCGGCCAGTGCGTGCAGGCGGAGCTGGTGCTCGATGTGGGCGGCCTCGGTTGTTTCCGCCCGCAGGAATTTCCGCCGGGCGGGAACGTTGAAGAAAAGGTCGCGCACCTCGACGACCGTTCCCGGCGCGCATCCGGCCTCCCGGACATCGCGCATGACTCCCCCCTCCACGGCGATCTCCGTGCCTGCCAGCGCGCTCGGTTCCCGGGTGACGAGGCGGAAACGTGAAACGCTGGCAATGCTCGGCACCGCTTCACCCCGGAAGCCCAGGGTCCGGATCGCCGCGAGATCGGCAGCTTCCGCCAGCTTGCTGGTGGCGTGGCGCTCCAAGCTGAGCAGGGCATCATCACGGGACATCCCGCTGCCGTCATCGATCACCCGCAGCAGCGCGGCGCCCCCGCGGCGGATCTCGACGAGAATCTCCCCCGCCCCGGCATCGAGGCTGTTCTCCACCAGCTCCTTCACCGCGCTGGCCGGCCGCTCCACCACCTCCCCCGCCGCCACTTGGCTGGCGAGGATTTCTGGCAGGATGCGAATGCGGGGCACGAGGCGGTTTTAGATCCCGCGCGGGAAGTTCCAAGGCCGCAGTCACGAGATCGTGCGGACGCAAGCGGACCCGGCTTCCGATTTCCCGGGGCCTCCCTCCGTTTTTCGCTCGCTCCGGGGCGTGGCCGCCTTATCAGTGCGGCGGGATGATTTCGATCACTGACAAAGCCGCCGGAGAACTCCGCTCCCTGCTCGAACGCAAGGGAGCCGGGCCGGATTCCGGCCTTCGCCTCGCCGTGAAGAAGGGCGGTTGTGCGGGGTGGCAGTATGTTATGGAGATCGCCGCCGCCGAGGAAGGCGATGCCGTCATCGAGGTGCCGGGTGCCCGCGTATTTGTCGCGGCGGACAGCACTTCGAAACTCGCCGGCTGCCAGATCGACTACTGCGACGATCTCAACGACGCGGGCTTCCGCATCGAAAATCCGAACGCGGCGCGCTCCTGCGGCTGCGGCACTTCTTTCGAAACCGCCAGCGAACCCACCCCCGAGCCGGTCGAAGACTGCGGCAAGAACTGATGCCTCGCGACAAGCAGCCGCCGCCGAAAAAAAAGCGCCCTGCCGCCTTCTACTGGTGGACGCTGGCGAATGTGCTCGCGCTCTGCCTGGCGGTGCTGAGCTGGCTGCTGTGTCTCCACGTCTTCAAGCATCCGGAGATTCCCCGGAACTACGAGATCCTTCGTAAATTGGGCCGTACCACCCCGCCCGTGCCGCTTACCGAGCTGGAAGCGCCCCCGGGAGAATCCGCGGATCCCCGCGCCTTTTACCGCCGCTACGCCGCGCTATCCCCGGAAGATCTGGCGCTCTTCAACGCGGCGCTGATGCGCAATTACCTCTCCAATCTCAGGGAGCCGAAGCTGATCCAATACGCGGAGGGCAACTACCGCGTGGAACAAGTCCGCAAGCTGGGGAAGGACGACCTCTTTTACCCCGGCTTCGCCGTCCGCGCCCAAGCGATGATCGCGCCGGATGAATTCACCGCGCCCGCGCCATGGCCGGTGGTGATCGAGTATCTCTTTCCCACCGACGATGAGGACGCTCCCGGCTGGATCGCCCCGGGGGACATACTGCCGGTTTCGAAGTTTCCGAACTGCGCGATGCTCGTGCACGTCGCCCGCTTGGAAGGAGAAGACACCCCCATCATCTGCCTTACGGTGGTCCCGATCGCTTTCGGCAATTTCAAGGTGGGGCCGGGTCGTGCTTTCAAACTGCGGGCGCCTGCCGAGCTGAATCCGGCGGGGCCGCTGCCGGTGTTCCCGGTAAACCCGGAAAGTTGAGGCGCTGAAGCGAGCCGTCGGGGACAGCTGCCTCTTTCCGCTTGGCACTCCGGAGCCTGCACGGCTGACTCCCGGGCGACATGGACAGCATCCTCGCCCGCATCGAATCCCTCGGCTACAAGCTCCCTGAAGTCCCCGTGCCCGTCGCGGCCTATGTGAACTGCGTGCGGAGCGGCAACCTGCTTTTCCTTTCCGGCGGCCTGCCCATCGACGGCGAGCGCAAGGTGATCGGCAAGGTGCCGGCGGACGTGTCCATCGAGGAAGCCCAGGAAGGTGCCCGCATTATCATCCTGAACCGCCTCGCGGTGGTGAAGCAGGAGATCGGCTCGCTCGACAAGGTGAAGCAGATCGTCGCGCTGAATGGCTTCGTGAGCTCCGCACCTGACTTCTACGGCCACCCGCAGGTGGTGAACGGTGCGAGCGAACTGCTGATCGAAATCTTCGGCGACAAAGGCAAGCACTCCCGCACCGCGCTTGGTGCCGCCGCTCTGCCGCTGAATGTGGCGGTAGAGATCAATTTGATCGTGGAGGTGGAGTAATCGTCATTGGTCACGAGTCATTGGTCATTGGTTTCTGGATGCATTTTACCAATGACCGCTGACCATTGACCGATGACCTTTTTCGATTCCCACAACCACCTGCAGCGCTTCGGGGATCCGGCGCGGATCATCGCGGAGATGCGGGAAGTGGGGATCGGAGGCTGCGTGGTAAATGGCACCTCGCAAGACGATTGGGGCGCGGTCGCGAAGCTGGCGGAAGAGTTTCCCGATTTCGTATCCCCCGCCTTCGGCCTGCATCCCTGGCATGCGCACCGGCGCACGGACGGCTGGCTGAAATCCTTGGAGAGTTATTTGGACCGCTTTCCGGATGCCTCCATTGGCGAGTGTGGCTTGGATGGCTGGGTGACAGAGCCCGCAATCGAGATCCAGCGCGAGGTCTTCCTTCCGCAACTCGCCGTCGCGCGGGAGCGCAAGCTGCCGGTCACGATCCACGCCTTGAAGGCATGGGAGCCTTTGTTCGAGGCCTTCGAAGCGGAAGCTCCTCCGGACAGGTTCCTGATGCACTCCTTCGGCGGCTCGCCGGAACTGGTGAAGCGGCTGGTACCGATGGGCGCATGGTTTTCGTTTTCAGGCCACTTCCTGCAGCCGCGGAAGGCGAAGGCGCTGGAGTCCTTCATGGCGGTACCGATGGACCGCCTGCTGATCGAAACGGACGCGCCCGACATGATGCCGCCGGTGGAGTTCGTGGAGAGGGAAATGGAGGGGACGAATCATCCCGCGAATCTAAAGCGAATCGTGAAAGGTCTCGCGGAGCGGCTGGGGGTGGATGTTGAACAGCTCGCAAAGGAGACCGCGGAGAACCACGCGCGTTTCTTCCGGACCTGGCATCATCTTACATAGTCCCGCCTTTAGGCGGCCTGGGCTTGGACCATTCGGACGCCTAAAGGCCAATGCCACCAATGGAGCTAGATGACGGCGGCTTTCCGGTAGGGCGACGCGGCTCGCGGCGCTTCTCCGCCTTTCGGTAGGGCGACGCGCCCCGGCAGGGGTGCCGGAAATGTTCTACTAGGGATATCGTGGACGCCACGCCCCTGATCGAGAGGACGGGCCGATGCTTCCTTAAGGAACGAGGAACTCCCCGGACGGGGACCACTACAGGAGGTTCCGGGAACCTGCCGCCCCTATAAACTTCGGCCATGTCGGGTCTTTCTCCACGCGTTCCCAATCCAGATCACACGGCGCAAACCCGCCAGCTCACCTGTTCTTCACCTGCTTATCAGGTGGAACAAGCTCCCCATTCACCTCGCCGGAGTGTCACCGGCAAAAGCGGAGCTACACGCCTTCGCCAAGCCACGCCGCTCTCGTTTCCTCCAACACCCTCGCTTCATCTTTCCACCCCAAATCCCGGATATTCCCCACGACCTCTCTCCACGCCGGAAAAACAATCCCCTCCTTCGCGATCTGCTCCTCGTCCGGCGGAAACTCCTCCGCTGGCAGGATCGCCCGGGAAAGATGAAAGCAGGCCCAAGCACGCCATGACCGGATCTCCCTCCTGTCCCCGCTCACACGGGTCGCGAGGTGTTGGAAGTGGCGCACCGGATTCCCGAGGAAGGGGCCATCAGGGCGATTACGGAGAAACCAGACGAGAACCTCGTACGGCGGCGGATGCGCGACGAGCACCTCTTCGTCGCCCCGAAGGTCGGCCATGAAGGCCTTGTTGAGCTGCAGGATCGCCTGGGCGGGCTTGGCCTCGCGCCAGAGGGAGTGGGCGTAACAAATGGCAGCGAAGTAGAACTGCCCGCACTTGGCGGGGGCATGAACGCGGGTGACCATGTGCCCGTGAGGGTGACTCACCTCCGGCAGGAGCGGACATGGCGGCAACACGAACGTCGCACAAACCGGCGACTTCTTTCCTGCCATCTCGTGCGACATGGTCTCAAACCGCCGTCATGGAAGCCTGTCGGCAAGCCGAAATCGAATGAAATGAAAGCTAGGTGCAACAGCCGACGTTTCGGGTTTCCACCGACACTTTTGTGCGCTAGCATCACGAAATAATTTCTAAAATGCATTTTTCTCCAGTCATCTCTCGCTTTCTGGCAGCGATTATCGGTTCTTGTCTGCTGCTGGCCTCCTGCGAGCGGAAGGAGAGGAGCAATCAGGCGGCCGTTTCCACCAGCCCGGAGAAAACGGAGGTGGAACCCCTTCCCCCGCCGAAACCGGTGCTCCCGGAGACGATTTCCTTCAATGAGCACGTGCAGCCGCTGCTCTCGGAATACTGCTATCACTGCCACGGGCCGGACTCCGGCACCCGCGAACCGAAGTCGGCTCCGCTGCGCCTGGACATCGAGAAAGAGGCCTTCATCGCGCGTGAGGACGGCAGGCCGGTGATCGTGAAGGGCAAGCCCGGCGAGTCCCCGCTGGTGCAACGGATCCACGAGCAGGACCCGGAAAAAATCATGCCGCCCCCGGCATCGCACAAGACGCTCGCTCCCGAACAGATCGCTCTCTTGGAGAAATGGATCGAACAAGGCGCTCCGTACGAAGCCCATTGGTCCTTCATCCCGGTCAAACGGCCGGAAGTCCCGGAGTCAGGCAAAGATTGGGCGGCCAATCCGATCGATCACTTCATCGCGGACAAGTTAGCGGACACTGGCCTTGCTCCGAATCCGGCTGAAGATCCGGCTCGTCTCTACCGCAGGCTCCACTTTGACCTCACCGGATTGCCGCCGGCTCCCGAGGAAACCGAGGCCTTCCTCCAAGCCGCAGCCCGTGATCCGCGATCCGCCATTGCAGACGCTGCGGACCAGCTGCTCGCCACGACCGCCAGCGCGGAGCATTTCGCCCGCTACTGGCTGGATGCGGCCCGCTATGCGGACACCCACGGCATCCACATCGACAACTACCGGGCAATCTGGCCCTACCGCGATTGGGTCGTGCGTGCCTTCCAAGCGAACATGCCATGGGATCAATTCACCACCGAGCAGATCGCGGGTGACATGCTGCCGAACCGGACGCTCGACCAGCAGGTGGCCACCGGTTTCAGCAGGTGCCTCGCGACCACCGGTGAAGGGGGCGCAATCTCGGAGGAGTACGATGCGATCTACGCGAAGGACCGCGTTGAAACGGTTTCTGCCATCTGGCTCGGGCTGACGACCGGCTGCGCCGCGTGCCACGACCACAAGTTCGATCCCGTTTCGACAAAGGAGTTCTATTCGCTGACGGCTTTCTTCCGGAACACGCCGATGTCCGCACTGGATGGCAACAACGCGGAACACCCGCCGAATGTCTTCGTGCCGTTGATGGAAGACCGGGAGCGTTGGACTGCGGTGGCAGGCGAGATTGCCGAAGCGAACAAGCAGCTCGTGGCGCGCCGGGAGTCGGCCAAGCCGGACTTCGACACATGGGTCGGGAACGCCAACATCGCGCCATCGCGCGAGATCGACTCCACGCTGGTGCTCCATTTGCCCCTGACCGAGCTCGAAGGACCGCTTCGTGGCCTGGTGGACGGGCAATCGCGCGAATGGCCGGCGAATCTTTCCCGGATCGATGCCCCGCTGGGCAAGGCACCGGTGGTAAGCGATGCACCGGTGGATCTGGGCGATCTCGGCGGTTTCTCGCGCGGGGATCGCGTGACCTACGGCGGCTTCATCCGCGTGGAGGGCAAACCGACCGGTGCGGTGGTGGCACGTATGAATCCGGCACAGTCGTTCCGCGGCTGGGACCTCTACCTCCAAGGCGGCCAACCGGCCGCACACGTCATCGACTCGTGGGACAAGTCCGCAAACAAGATCGTGGCGCCAACACCGCTGACGCCGGGGCAATGGCATCATGTCATGGTGACCTTTGACGGGTCGATGTCCGGCCATCAGGCGAGCGCGATCTACGTCGATGGCAAGCGCGCGAATGTCGGGCCCTATCCGAACACCGTCGGCGGCACCATTGAAACGGACGTGCCGCTGCGGCTCGGGGCCCGCCACAACAATGACTCGAAGCTCAATGGCAAGGTGGCGTTGCAGGACTTCCGCTTCTACCGCCGGCTGCTTTCGCCGGAGGAAATCGGCTCGCTGGCGCAGAACAGCCTGTTGCAGCACATCGCTTCGATCCCCGCGGAACAGCGCACGAAGGAGCAGGTGGAGTCCCTTCGCAAATACTACCTGACGAACGTCGATGGCCCGTCCCGCGAGCTCCAAGCGAAACTGGACAGCCTGAAATCGGAACAGTCCGCGCTGCAAGGACGCGGCTCCGTTTCGCTGGTGATGGAGGAGAAGAAGGACGAGCCCTTCGCCCACGTGCTGACCCGCGGGGTCTACTCGGACAAGGCCGACCGAGTCACGCCTACGACGCCCGCCGTACTTCCGCCGATGGCGGCCGACTCGCCGAAGAACCGGCTCGGTCTCGCCCGCTGGCTGACTGATCCGGCGAATCCCCTGCCCGCTCGCGTCACGATGAACCGGACGTGGTACTACTTCTTCGGCACGGGCATCGTGGAAACGAACGATGACTTCGGGATCATGGGCGGGCGTCCCAGCCATCCGAAGTTGCTCGATTGGCTCGCCGCCGAGTTCGTGGATTCCAAGTGGGACTACCGCCACATGGTGAAGCTCATCGTGACTTCCGCCGCCTACCAGCAATCCGGCACGGTCTCGCCGGAGAAACTGGAGAAGGACCCTTCGAACCGCCTGATTTCACGCGGACCACGCTACCGCCTGGATGCCGAGGAGCTGCGCGACATGGCGCTCTACACCGCCGGACTGATCTCGAACAAGGTCGGCGGACCACCGGTGAAGCCCTATCAGCCGGAAGGCATCTGGGAAGCGGTGGCGATGCCGCAATCGAACACGAGGAACTACCGTCAGGACTCGGGCGAGGCCTTGTATCGCCGCTCCCTCTACACCTTCTGGAAACGCACCGCGCCGCACCCGGCGATGGAGATCCTGAACGCTCCGAGCCGCGAGGTCTTTTGTGTGCGCCGCGATCGCACCAACACCCCGCTGCAAGCCTTCGTGATCTTGAACGACCCGCAGTTCATCGAGGCTTCGCGACGCCTCGCGGAGAATGCCCTCAAGAATACGACGGAACCATCGGCGCGACTCGATTTCATCACCACCCGCCTCTTCTCCCGCAAGCTGGCAGCCGACGAGAGGAAGCTCGCCATGGACACGGTCGACAGTGCGCTTGCCGCTTATCGTGCGGATGCAGATGCCGCAAAAGCCTTGATCTCGAACGGTGAGACGAAAGCGGATCCCGCCTTGGACGCGCCCGAGCTCGCCGCATGGACGCTGGTGTCCAGCCAACTGCTGAACCTGGACGAGACGCTGAACAAATAAAAGCAGTCCGCTTTGTCCCCTGAAGCAAGCGCACCCACCCGTTTCAACATTTCTACTTCCAACAAGCTCCACCCTCGCTTCGTCCGCTCAGAGGACTGAGCGGACTACCTTCAGAGCCATGAACACCATCCACGACTACAACTCCGCGATCACGCGGCGGCAGTTCTTCCGGAAGAACGGCACCGGCCTCGGCGTGGCGGCGCTGTCTTCCCTGCTGGGTAGCGGACGCGCCTTTCCCGCGGCGATGGAGGAGATGCTCCCGCACATCGCCCCGAAGGCGAAGCGTGCGATCTATATCTCGCTGATCGGCGCGCCGTCGCAGTTGGATCTCTTCGACTACAAGCCGGACCTCCAGAAGCGCTTCAAGGAAGACCTGAAGGACTGGCTGGCAAAGGAAGGCCAGCGCCTGACGGGGATGACTTCCGGACAAGCCGCATTCCCGCTGGCACCCACGATTTTCAAGTTCGCACAACACGGTCAATCCGGCACGTGGATCAGCGAGCTGCTGCCGTGGACCGCGCGGATGACCGACGACATCTGCATCATCAAGTCGATGCACACGGAGGCGATCAACCACGAGCCCGCGAACCAGCTCGTTTACACCGGCGCGATGCAGTCGGGGAAAGCTTCGCTGGGCTCCTGGTTGTCCTATGGCCTCGGAAGCATGAACGAGGATCTGCCGACCTTCGTGGTGCTCCACGCGACCCACACCTCGCCCTATGCCAACGTGCAGGCGATCTCCGCGAGATTGTGGGGCTCCGGCTACCTCCCCGGAAAGCACGCCGGGGTGGCGTTGCGTTCGAAGGGCGATCCGGTGCTTTATCTCCAGGATGCACCCGGCATTTCCCGCGACCTCCGCCGCAAGATGCTGGACGGCCTTAGTGCCATGAACCAGCGCTCCTACGAGGCGGTCGGCGACCCGGAAATCCAGACACGGATCCAGCAGTACGAGATGGCTTTCCGGATGCAAACCTCCGTCCCGGAACTCGCGGACATGTCCGGGGAGCCGGAACATGTCTATGAAATGTATGGATCCGATAGCAAGGTTCGGGGAACGTTCGCAAGCTCGGCGCTGATGGCGCGCCGTCTGTTAGAGCGTGGCACGCGCTTCGTGCAGATCTTCCACCGCGGCTGGGACCAGCATGGTGATCTTCCACGTGACCTCCGCTCGCAGTGCCAGGATGTCGATCAGGGCTGCTACGGCCTGATCCAGGACCTCAAGCAACGCGGCATGCTGGATGACACGCTGGTAATCTGGGGCGGCGAATTCGGACGCACGATCTACTGCCAAGGTGCACTGAGCGAGACCAACTATGGACGCGACCATCACCCCCGCTGCTTCTCGCTCTGGATGGCCGGTGGCGGCATAAAAGGCGGCCAAGTTTATGGGGAAACGGATGAGATGAGCTACAACATCACGCGGAATCCCGTACACATCCGTGATCTGCATGCGACCATTCTCCATCAGCTGGGACTCAGCCACGAAAAGCTCAGCTACAAGTTCCAGGGCCTCGACCAGCGCTTGACCGGCGTGGAACCGGCGAAGGTGGTGAAAGACATTCTCGCTTAGGAGCGAGGATCAAAGACTATCGGTTGGTGATTCACCCACTGTCGCATCTTCATGCGATACCGCGAATGTACGCAGCGGCTAGTGTGGGGATGAATCATGAAAAACCCAATAGTACCGATCCTGGGCCTTTTTGCCCTGGTTCACTCTTCCCCCGCGGCACCGGTGACGTGGACTACAGGTCCCACCACCACTGTCGATGAGAACTCAATCAGCCTGAGCGGCACCCTCGTCCACGCCGGGACCTGGGGAAATAGCGATGGCACCGGACCGATCTCGGTTCCGGTGGGCAGCGAGACCATCGTTTTCGCCAACATGCCGATCGGAACGGACATCGGCAGCGGCAATGGCATCGCCTCCGCTTCGGGCGTTCACTACGACCCGAACTCGTGGATCCCCCCCGGCCCCGCGAACTCGAACTTCCAGAGGGTGATGGATGGCTTTGCATGGGATGGCGGCAATCCGAAGGTGGTCGTGCTGGGGAACCTGATCACAGGCGCCACCTATCAGGTGCAGCTTTTCACCTCCGACGACCGGGGTTGCTGTGGCGGCCGGACCCAGAAGTGGAGCGATGACGCGACCAACGGCACGGGCAACGAGACCGGCGTCCACACGATGGACAGCAGCAGCCACGTGATCGGGACATTCGTGGCAGACGGCCCCACCCAACACTTCTACGCCCGCGGCGTGGCACAGGATTCCAATGCGGTGAGCGCCTACGTACTGCGTTTGCTGGCCGCCCCCGATGCCGATAGCGACGGCATCCCCGATTCCTACGAGGACAGTCATCCGGCCTTCCTCAACAAGAACAACCCGGCCGACGCGACGCTGGATCAGGACGGCGACGGACTGAACAACCGCCGCGAATATCAGGAGAGCGCCAATCCCGAGGACGTCGATACCGACGACGACGGTCTCAATGACGGCCCCGAGGTGCTCACCCACAACAGCAGCCCGCTGCTGGCAGACACCGATACGGACGGAGTTTCCGATCTTCTCGAAGTCACCGTTCACTTCAGCGACCCGCGCGATACGGATAGCGACAACGACAATTTCTCCGATTCCTACGAAGCAAGCGCGGGATCTTCACTGACGAACGCCTCCAGCACGCCGAACGGCACCACGATCTCAATCCTCGGCACCGGCACGGCCGCACTCCTCGACTCCGACCTCACGGACCCGGAGAACAACGGCAACGACAGCACCTCACAAGGTTCCAACTTCAATTGGCTTGGCATTACCTCATCGAACGAGAGTTACTTCCATGTCGCGGGTGAAGGAGAGGCCGGTGCCTTCGACGTCTTCGACAACAAGGTCGGAAACGGCGAGGAAAAGTGGTGCTGCGACGGCGTGCCGTCCGAAGGATTCCAGCACGTGACGGTGGAATTCGACGGTGTGGTGAGCCTCAACCATTTCACGATCGCGTCCTCCGGGGATTCACCGCAGCGCGATCCACGGGTATGGCGAATCCAAGGCTCGAACGACGGGATCAACTTCGCTCCGATCACCACCTTCAATTTCGCGGGACAACAGATCTGGACGGACCGGAGCCAGGTGATCCGCGTCAATCTTCCCGCGACCGCCTTGCCTTACCGTTTCATCCGCTACGCGGTCTATGCCACGGGCAGTGGCGAGCATGCTCTCAATGAGATCGAATACTTCGGAACCCAGAGCAACGCGGATGGAGATGCCGATCAGATGCCGGCTGCCTATGAAAGCCGCTATCCAAACTTCCTGAATGACGGGAACGGCAACGACGCGGCCCTGGATCAGGACAGTGACGGCCTGAGCAACCTGGAGGAGTTCCAAATCGGAACGCGCCCGGATCTCGCGGATTCGGATGACGACGGACTGGGCGACAACGTCGAGTACAACGAACTCGGCACCGATCCGAGCGAAGCGGATACCGATCGCGATGGCTTGGAAGATGGAGAAGAGGTCAACGACTACGAATCCGATCCGAAGAGCGTGGATTCCGACGGAGATCGCTTCCGGGACGGCTATGAGGCGGACAACGGAGGCGACCCGGCGGATGCGCTCGTCGGCGCGGGAGCAAAGCTCACCTCGCTCGGCACCGGCGACTCCGCCTTGATCGGGCGCGACGTCACCGACCACGACAACGACGGCGTCGAAGGATCGAATCCGAATACGTCCTTCTTCGATTGGGTGGACATCAGCGCGACGGCGAAACCGTTCTTCCACGGATTTGGCGGAAACGAAGGCGCCTTCGACATGTTCGACAACAAGGTCGGCGGCGGTGAACGGAAGTTCTACAACGGCAATCTCCCGGTAAGCGTGACCATGGAGCTGCCCTACACGGTGGCCCTCACCCACTTCACCATGGCGTCCGGCAATGACTCTCCGCAGCGCGATCCGAGGGTCTGGTCGATCCAGGGTTCGACCGACGGCGTCACCTTCAATCCGATCTTCTCGATGAACGACACGCAAACCGACCTCTGGTTTGGACGACAGGAGGTGCTGCGTTTCGACCTGACAGCTCCCGCGCCTGCTTACCGGTACTTCCGCTTTACCGCAAACTCCACCGCCGCGACGGACTTCCAGCTCGGCGAAATCGAACTCTTCGGCATTGAGCAGGATACCGATAGCGATGGCATGTCGGACTACTTCGAGGACCAGTATGGCTTCAGTCCGAACAACAATTCGGATGGCGCCGGCGATCCGGACAGCGACGGACTGAGCAACGCCCAGGAATATCAAAAGGGTGGAAATCCCACGGATGCAGACACCGACGACGACGGTTTGACCGACTCCGAGGAAAACACGGCAGGCACCAAGCTCTACGCCAGCGACTCGGACTTCGACGGTTTCACCGACTTCACGGAAGTCGGCTACGGCAGCAACCCGACCAGCGGCAGCAGCATCCCGAATTTCGTCCCGATCAATTGGGCAGCACCTGTGAACATCACGGGAGCCCTTACGGACATCAAGACGAACGGGACACTCGTTTACGCGTGGTCCGGCGGCAACCCGGTGACCATTCCGGCACTCGGTGTCACCTTCCAAACCGGGCCACTTCTCGACGATCGCTACACCGACTTCGATCCTCACAATCGCGGTGGCGACCAGGACTACGAGGCGCTGCTGGCAAACGGCAGCTACGGCGGACCGGGCTTCATCGAAGTTCCGAACCTCGTTCCCGGCCAGCAGTATCAGGTGCAGATCTGGGTAGCGGACACACGTGGCTGCTGCGCGGGCCGTCTCTACAACTATGGGACCTTCGACAACGATGACCCGAGCGTGGATCTGAATGCAGGCAACGCCAACGACCTCGCAAACAATCCCGGCCAATACGTCACCGGCACCTTCACCGCGACCCAGCCATCCCACTTCGTTTACATGACGGGTGCTGGCGGAGGTTCGCAGTACAATGCGATGATGGTTCGCCAGCTCTCCGTCCCGGCGGAAGAACCGAAGGTCACCCATGCGGGCTTCAGTGGCGGTTCCTTCCAGATCACGGTGGCCAATCTGGACACCACGAAGACCTACCAGCTGCGCAGGGGCGCCGACATGGTGACCTTCTCCAATCTGGGAGCAGCCTTCACGCCTGCAGCAGCACAGCAGGTTCTCACCGACCCGGCTCCGCCGGCCGGGAAAGCGTTTTACAGAGTCGTCGAGGTCAGCCCTTGAGGGTTCTTGGGTGCGACGAATGGGCTGCCTCCCGGTTCACCGGGAGGCAGCTTCATTGTATTCCCGAGCATGAAGATTTCGACAGGGGACAAAGCCGATGTCAGCATTCACCGGATGAAACAACGACGATGAGGATCGACCGGCACCATCCTCCGGGATTCGAGAAAACGGCACGCATCCGCCACGCGGTCCGGATGGCATTTGCCCTGTGTGCGGCTCCAGCGTGGGCAGCTCCTTCGCTCCCGGTGAAAGTGGTGGAGTCCAGCCACATGAACTTCGGCCACCCGCTTTCCGAACTGGTCGATGGAAATACCGAAGAGGGAAACGGGCTCGATATGGCCCGCGTGCAGTTCACCGAGCAGGAGATCATTTTCGCGGCCGATGCCCCGATTTCGGCGCAAGCATTCCAATTCACGACGTGGCACAAATCCGAGGAAGTGGCCGCCTACCCCGCGGAGATCGAGATCGCGGTGACCTCCGATGAAAAGCCATCGCGCCTCTCGAACTGGACGCCGCTGAAACCCGGTGTGGTGATGACCCACGACTTCGCGATCTCGCCGGGAATCGCCAGCATCCACGGCAATAACATCGAACTATCCGGCAACCGGCCGCGCATCATCCTGACCGCGCGCGCGACCTCGCCGCTGACCGGTGTCGCCGGCTTCCGGCTCCGCTTCTTTCCCCACGATACCGGCCACATCAGCGGGCAGAAGACCTTGGGGCGGAGTAAAGCCGGCAACTGCGTGATCAATGAATTCCAGATCGTGCCGGACCCGCTCCGGTCCACGAATATCGCTCTTGGCAGGCAGGTCAGCACTCCGGGTGAAACGTATTCCACGCTGCCGAGCCATCTACTTACCGACGGCTTTCCTTCGACCTTTTCTCATCCCAACGACAGCCATCAAGCCAAGGGATTTTATTTCGAAGTCGATCTCGGATCGGTCCGCGATCTCGATCACGTGGTATTGCTTGCCCGGCTTGATGGCGAAGCGACCGACCGCCTGGGGAACTACGAGGTTCAGCTGTTTGGCGACGATGCCGGAAAGCCCGGCAGCCTCCGCTGGACGGCAAGGATGCGCCCGGATGGCTCGTCTGTTCCGGTGGGTGGCAACGACCGGGTAACCGCAAAGGACGGCAAGGGAGTCTTCTCCGGCCGCTTCATCCGGATCGTCAATCCGACCGAACTCCCGAGCCGACCGCAGATCGCCGAGGTGGAGGTCTATCCGGATCTGCTGCCGAAACTCGTGTCGATTCGCGCCGATGGTCGGCCGCCCGATCGGGAAGGCAAACTCACCCCCGGGGCTCGCAGCGTTTCCTTTTCCATCGCACCGGGCGACGACGACCCCGCTCCGGAACTCCTGCACTTCCGCTGGCGTAGACCAGGCACGACCTGGACGGAGTGCAATGCGGGGGAACTCGCGATCATGCCGTGCGGAACCCCCGGAACCCACCCGGTGGAATTTCAGGCGCGCCACACCGACGGAGTGTGGAACCACGGGACGCAGAAGCATGCGTTCATCATCCCCCTCCCCTGGTGGCAGCGTCCGTTGCGTATCGGCGTGATCGTCCTAACCCTTGCCCTCGGCACCGCCGGCGTCTTGTGGTGGTCCTCACTCCGGAAGCTGAGATTGAAACTTCAACGTGCCCAGGCGGTCCGTGCGCTGGAGCAGGATCGTCTCCGCATCGCGAGGGACATGCACGATGACATCGGAGCCCGGCTGACGCACCTTGCCTTGCTGGCCGATCGCATGAAGCGTTCGCCCGGGCAGGAAGGCGAAATGCTTACGAAGCTCGCAAAGGAAGCACGCGGCACCGTCGGCGCGCTCGATCAGATCGTATGGGCGGTGAGTCCCCAGCACGATACGCTCGGCGGCCTCATCGACTACATGTGCAGCTATTCCACCGAGTATCTGGCGGCGGCGAATCTATCGTGCCGCTTCGAGCTTTCCGCCGAGAAGCGCGAGGCCATGGTCCCGTTCTCCATCCGCCACCCTTTGCTCATGGCGATCAAGGAAGCGCTTCAGAATGTGGTGAAGCACGCGGGTGCCACACGCGTGGTGATCGGCCTGATGACCACCGGCACCACGCTACAGATCACCGTAACGGACGATGGCTCCGGCTTCGTGAGCACGGCCGATCCCGGCAGCCTTCAGGATGGCGTGGCAAACATGCACGCCCGTCTCGCCGAAATCGGCGGGGATTGCAGCATCTCCCCATCAGACGCCGGAGGCACCCGGGTCGTGTTTTCCGTGCCATGGAAATCCGAATCATGAAACCTCTCATCATCAGCCTAACCGAAGACAACTACCCGCTGGCCCACGAACTGCGGGAGCTCTTCAACTCGCAGCCGGACATGCTCGTGCTGGATGTCTTTCCCACGGCGGAAGAGACCCTGCGCGTACTTTCGTCGCGCATGCCGGAGGTCCTGATCGTGGACCTGCGCCTCCCCGGAATGAGCGGGGTGGAGTTGATCGCAAGACTCAAGCAGACCTATCCGAATCTCCACATGCTCGTGCTCACGATGTATGAGGAGAGCGACCTCATCTTCAATGCCCTGCGCGCCGGTGCCTCGGGGTATCTGCTGAAACGCTCGGGAGCGGACGAGATCTGCGATGCCGTGCGCCAGGTCCGCGGCGGCGGCGCCCCGATGTCCCCCAGCATCGCGCTCAAAGTGGTGGAATCCTTCCGCGCTCCTCGAAACAGCCCCTCGAACCAGGAGGCGAAGCTTTCTCCCCGGGAGGAAGAGATCCTTTCGCTGCTCGCGGAAGGGGCCCTCTATAAGGAAATCTCCTCTGCTCTCGGCATCAGCATGGACACCGTGCGCACGCACCTGCGACGGATTTACGACAAGCTGCATGTCCACTCCCGTACCCAAGCGGTGATGAAATTCTACGGCCAACGCCGCTGACCATGATCCATGCCCGTCTCACACGATTCCTGGTGACGATCGCCCTAGCGGTCCCGGCCTTCCCGGCTTTCGGGCAGGGTGACCCGCAGTCATCTCCCTATGCGGGTATCGAAGCATGGACAAAGGACCGCGATGAAAGGCTCGCGTGGTTTCGCGAGGCACGCTTCGGCATGCTCATTCACCTGGGACTCTACTCGGGAGCAGCCGGAACCTGGCCACCCGGAGCGCAGGACATCCGGCAAGATGAGAGGCAGCATCCCGAGTGGATCCGGACCTGGGCATCCATCGGCAAGGAAGACTACGAGAGAACCCTCAAGCCGCTCTTTCGTCCAGAGCCCGGATGCACCGATGAGTGGGCAAAGCTGGCGAAGGATGCCGGCATGCGTTACGCGATTCTTTCCGCAAAGAGCGAGGAGGGTTACACGCTTTTCAACAGTGCCGCTGGCTCCACAAACATCTCCCCTGCCGGACGCGATCTCTTCGGCGAGTTCGTCGCCAGCATTCGCAAGCAGCAACTGATGCCCGGTGTTTACTACTCCTTGGTCGATTGGAATCACACGGAGGCATCGCGATATCCCCTCTACCTTCAGGAGCACTTCAAGGAACTCGCCACTGACTACGGTCCCCTTGGCATTCTCTGGGTCGATGGATCCACCGCGGCTCACGAAGCCTCACGATGGGGAACGAAGCAACTATTGGAGACATGGCGCAACCATCAGCCGGCATCGGTCATCAACAACCGCTTCTGGAATGGCCTGGAGAATCCCAATGGCGACTTCATGACCCCGGAGCGCTACGTGCTTCCTTCGGCGATCGACGGGCGCATGTTCGAGGTCCGTCATACTCTCAACGACCAGCTCGGCTTCCGCGGAGAAAACGTCCCGTGGAAATCGCAGCGCGAGGTTCTGCTCCTTCTTTCCGACGTGGCCAGCAAGGAGGGCAACCTGCTGCTTGGTATCGGCCCCGACGCTTCAGGCCACATTCCAGAAAAAGCCGCGGATGTGTTGCGGCGCACAGGAGAATGGCTGAAGACACACGGCGAGGCGATCTATGGCACGGGGCCCACTCCTTTCCTGGCGCCGACTTTCAACGGACGCTGCACGGTCGCGGAGCGCGACGGCACGCATATCCTCTACTGTCATCTGCATGAGTGGCCGCAAGGAGGAGTCGTCTCGCTGGATGGCTTGTCCACGCGGTGCGTGTCCGCGGTAATGATGGGCGAAGAACCGCTCGACCTCGAAGTCAGCAATGTCTCCTGGCCCACCATCAGCCTGCCGCAACTTCCACCGGATCGGAATAACCCGCTACCGGTCATCGCCGCGAGATTGGAGGGAAAGCCGACGATTGATCCGATTCCTTATCCGATGCAAGGAGTGGATCGAACGGTCACCCTCACGGCATCTCAGGCAATCCTGGTGCCCGGGCCAGGGACGGTGAACCCGCTGCGGATGGAAGGCCGACATGTGGGCTTCTGGTCCCAAAAGGCGGACAGCCTATGGTTCCCGGTGATCATAAAACATCCGGGAAAATTCCGTGTCGTCGTGGAAGCCTCGGTGAGCCGGCCCTGTGGAGGGGAAATCGAGATCCGGGTATTGGACCAAGCGCTTCGTTTGCCGTTGGAGCCCACCGGAGACGATTGGAGCAACTTCGTGGACTTGGAGGCGGGAGTGGTAAGGATCCCGCAGCCCGGACTCCATGTCATCCACTTCCGGCCCATCCGGATCGACAGCTACGGGCTCATGAACCTGCGCACCGTACGTCTCCTCCCGGTGGACGAGGAGGAACGACACGACTAGCGGCCGAGCATCCGCTTCGTATCGTCCACGGTCATCCCGTTCTGGGTCTTCCACGGAATGATATCGGGGCTAGTGAAAACACGTCGGCGCTCGTCGGTCTCGGCATCGGACACCCGGCGGATCCCGTCCTTCGATTCCTCGCGGGCCTTGCCGGTGGAGTATTCACCAGTCCGATAGGATTTCTTGGAATCATGAGCGGCAACCGCGCCTTCGCCGGCGGTTTTGCCATTGAAGCGGGAGTCCTTTTTCAAGGAGTTGGCGTCGGTGTTCCCTCCGTAAACTTTCTTCACGTAATCGCGATCGCCCCACCAGGACTTCTTCCGGTACTCTCCCGCCTTGTATTCCTTGTTTTCCCAGCGGCCCCTGAACTCGGCATTGTCGCGGTTGAATTCGCTGAACTCCTTTCCAGACGAGGCAACCATCTTACCATCGCTCGTCATGTGCGGATTCATCGAGCCGAACTTCGCTTCGATCTTGTCTCCATCGTGATCGGTCCATTCACCCGTCTTGACCCGCTTCGATTCCACAGGATCCGGACTCATGGACTCCACCGCCGCTTGAGTCGCGGGAGCTTCGTCACCAGTGCCAGAGCATGCCGCCAAGCCCAAGGCCGGAAGCAGGGGAAGCAGGCGGACGGGAAGCTTCATCAGACCGGCACGCTGGCAAATCCCCGGCGGCAGGGCAATCGGGAAAGTTCTAGCAATATGCCGAATCCAGAATTCCCGGATGTCGAGTGACTTGCAGCGGGTTCCAAGGACCTTTTCCGTCCTTCTTTCCAAACACTCAATGGTCGTGCCGCGATCACACCCGGAACAAGCCGCCCCTTTTTCCTCCCAGGGCAGCCGCTCCGGTGATCGCGATCGCGAGGAAAACCATCGCCCAGACTCCGAGCGCGGCGGCCAGTTCGTGGCCGTTTCCGAGGGAGGAGAGCAGCATATAGATGGCCTTCGTGATCGGATAGTATTCCATCTGCTGCGCGAGGATCAGGCTATCGCTCACTTCCAGCATGGCGAAGGCGAAGGCGAGGATGCCTCCTGCGGCTAGATTGGAACCGATCAGTGGCAAGGAAACGCGCTGCAGGGTGCGGAACCAACCCGCGCCGAGGGAGCGGGCTGCTTCTTCCAAGGCGGGATTGCTCTGCTGCAAGCCCGCGACCGCCGAACGGACGACGTAGGGAAGCCGACGCACCGCGTAGGCGACGATCAGCAACATGGCGGGATTCCCATTCTCCCCGATCAGGAAATGAAGCGGGCGGCCCTTCTGCGAAAGCGCGAGATAGCCGAACGCCAAGACCAGGCCGGGAACCGCCAGCGGAAGCATCACGAGCGCATCCAGCAAAGCGCGTCCCTTGATCTTACTTCTCACGATCACCCAGGCGATGGCGATGCCAAGGACCAGGTCGATCACCGTGGCGCCCGAGGCGTAGAAGAGGCTATTCTTGATCGATGGCACCACCAAGGGATCGCCAAGCGCATCCTTGAAGTGATCGAACTTCAGCGCGATCGGCAGGACGGTCTTGTACCAGTCATCCGACAGGGAAAGAAGGATCACGCCGAGATGAGGTAGCGAAGCCAGCAGGAAGACCGCCGTGAAAATCAATGCGCAGCCAAGGGCCTTCGTACCGGTCAACTTCACTTCTCCTCCCCTGCCCTTCGGCCGCGGCTGGGCACTGGATGTCTGGCGGCCGAAGAGCGCCTTCGTGATCCCGAAGACCACGGCCGAGATCACGAGAATGACCGCGACCAGCGCATAAGGCATCGGGCTCGCGGTGCCTCCCGTGATGTCCTTGATGCCATCGAACACCTGCACCGGCGCGACGCGCGTGTAGTCGAACACCAGCGGCACGCCGAGTTCTGTGAAGGCCCATACGAAAACGATCGCCGAACCCGCGAAGATACCGGGCATCGCCAACGGCAGCGTGATGCGCCACAGGCGTCGCGACGGAGGGCAGCCGAGATTCTCCGCCGCCTGCTCCATCGCGGGGTCGAGATTCGACAGCGCGGCGGTGATGTTCATATAGAGGATCGGATAGAGGTGGAGGGCGTTCATCGCCACGATTCCCCAGAAGCGCCCGCGTGCCAGCCAATCGACCGGACGGTCGGCGCTCATCAGGTCGAAGTCGGTCAGGAGCGCATTCAGCGAACCCTCCACTCCCAGCATGTGCTTGATGCCGATGGCTCCGACGAAAGGAGGAAGAACCAAGGGAATCAGGATCAACACGCCCAGGACCCCGCGGCCCTTGAAATCATACCGGTGGGAAAGCAACGACAGCGGGAACGCGAGAAAGAATGTCGCCAGCGTGCTGGCAATTCCGAGCGCAAGCGCATTCCAGAGACCCTCGCGATACACCGGATTCCGGAACACCCCGACGATGAAATCCATCGTGAATCCCCCGCCCGGCGAACGGAAGGCATCTCCGATAACCGAAAAGGCGGGATAGAGAAAGAACACTGCGAACAAGGCGGTGACCAGGGCCGTGACCGCTATGGCGGCACCGCGATTCAAGGGCGGCCTCCTTTCTCCGCCAGCCCGGCGGCCTTCATGTAGTTGCTGCGGAACGTTTCGGAAATGGCGGACATCTCGCGCAGCGTTGCGAGCGGATCCTTCTTCGCAATGAGGGGAACGATCTCCTTCATCAACCGGTCATAGGTCAGATGGGACGTGTCGAAGAACGCCTTCCCCGCCGGAGTGTCTTCAATCTTCACGGCAGGACCGGTATTCTCCCGCATCTCCATCCATGCGTGCTTCATTTCCTGATGAGGATCGATGCACATGGCGCGGAAGATCTGGGCCAGCGCCTTGAAGGCCGGATTGGTGAGATCCTTTTTGTATTCAAAGCCGCCACTGCGCTCATAGGGCAAGGCTCCCGGATCGGAGAACATCGGCAACGTATCGGTCGTATAGAGATCACGCCGAACCGGCAGCCGGCGCGGCGAAGTCTCGCGCGGGCCTCCGGGCTCGCCCACCTTGAGATTCCAGAGCAGTTGGCCGTCGCGGCTTAGGCAGAAGGTCACGAACTCCTGCGCGATTTCCATGTTCGGGGCACCACGAAAGACCGCGATGGGATCGACCGACAACGACGTGCCACCGAGAGGCGCGATCCACAACAAGCGGGACTTCCCGCCCCGCTTGCTCAATTTCTCTTCGAAAGAGCGCCCGTAGAAGTCGATGCAGGTTCCCGCCGCGGCATCGCCCTGCGCGACATCGTGAGGCACCTTGCTGGCGGAGTCCGTGAAATAGCGGGCATTCGCCGCCATGCGCTGGAGCAGGTTCAGCCCGCGCTGCCAGCCCTCCTCGCGGCTCGCCGGAGAATCTCCTTTTTCCCGGATGACCCGCTGCATCTGCTCCTGGATCATCATCTCGAAAGAGCGCCCGACCGAACCGCTCTTCGTGGGATCCGCCAAGGCGATGTAACCGGCGTATCCCGGATCTCCCAGATCGTCCCAGCGCCGCGGCGGCAGGACACCGAGGCGCTTTATGGCGTCCGTGTTGTAGCAGATGCCCATCTGGGAAAGGCAGGTGCCGACCCACATACGATGCTCATCGTAGTAATTCTCTCCCGTGAAGCGTGCGGGGATGACGTCCTCGTGGAACCATTGCGGATTTCGGGTGAAGACCTCCAGCTCGACGAAGCGTGCTTTCTCTGCTTGCAGCCGGAAATCCGGCTCGCCTCCCCCGAAGAAAATATCGATGCCAACTCCTGGGCTCTTGATGGCGTCTGCCGCTTCGAAGGAGCTGTTCAGCACCCGCGCGATGTCGGAGGTGCCGCCAGGGATCTGCCAATCGATATAGATGGAGCGGCCCTTCTTTTCCCTCCAGTAGCGGGCAAAGGCCTCGCCGAATTCGGAGCGGATCGTCTCGTTGTGCGGCGTGATGATCACCAGCCGGTCCTCCCCTCGCGCCGCCGACGCCAGATCGGAACTGCGGCGCAATAGGATCGGTGCGGCGATCACCGCGACCAGCAGCAGCACGATGGGAATGAACCGGCGCATGGGAACTCAGGATTGGAGCACGGTAACATCCGGATGACGGGCCGAGAGATGAACGACAGTCTCACCGGGATCCCGGACCACGTGCGGATTCAACTCCACGACCTGCTGCGGTCCCACCGCGGTCTGAACGACATATTGGATGCGCTGGCCCAGGTAGCTGCGCTCGATGATCTTGCCGGTGATCGAGTTTTCGTTGCTACCGGCTTCCACGCGCCAAGCCTCGGGCCGGATGGAGAGAAGCACTTGATCACCGGCTGCCGGAATCCAATCGGAAAGGGTCACCCGCCCCACCAGAGGTCCGGCTGAAGTGTCCACCATGGCATATTCGCCGCGGACCTCGATGATATTTCCCCGCAGTAGATTCGTCTCGCCGATGAATCCGGAGACGAACGAGGTGTGAGGATTGCGGTACACTTCCTCCGCCGTGCCAAGTTGCTCGATCCGGCCACGGTTCAGGACCGCCATCCGGTCGGCCATCGAAAGCGCTTCTTCCTGATCATGGGTGACGTAGACGCCCGTCAGCCCCCCCTCTTTGACGATCCGGCGGATCTCGCGGCGCATCTCGATGCGCAATTTGGCATCGAGGTTCGAAAGCGGTTCGTCGAGAAGCAGGCACTTCGGGCGCACCACCAGCGCCCGGGCGAGCGCCACACGCTGCTGCTGGCCACCGGAAAGCTGGTCGATCCCGCGCTCTCCCATGCCGGTCAGATGCACAAGCTCCAATGCCTCGCCGACCCGCCTGCGAATCTCGGCCTTGTCCACCTTCCGCTCTTCCAAGCCGAAGGCGACATTCCGCTCAACGTTCAGATGCGGCCAGAGCGCGTAGCTTTGGAAGACCATCGCGGCCTCGCGTTTGTGCGGGGGGAGATTCGTCACGTCTGTCCCGCCAAACGAAATCGTCCCGGAGGTGGGGGTCTCCAAGCCGGCAATACAGCGGAGCAGCGTCGTCTTGCCGCAGCCGGACGCCCCTAGAAGGAAGAAAAGCTCGCCCGCCGCGACCTCCACGGTCACCCCGTCGAGGGCCCGAACGGTGCCGAATTGTTTGACGATGGAGTCGGCTCGAATGGCATCCATGAGGCTGTGGGCAATGCTTTCCGCAGGCTGGCCGCATGCAAGCGGGAAGCATGCCCGGAAAGAAATCGAAATTCGTTAAAGATTCTCTTGCCAAGTCCGGGGCAGGGCCATAAATCCGCGGCCCACCAAACACCATGTGCTCGGGTGGCGGAATTGGTAGACGCGCTAGACTAAGGATCTAGTGGAGTAATCCGTGGGGGTTCGAGTCCCCCCTCGAGCACCACTCTTTGAAAAACAAGGCCCGGCAGCAATGTCGGGCCTGTTTGCTGGAAGGGCTTCCCCTCCCCGAGTTCCAATTCAGTTCCAATTTTTCGAACCCAAGAAACCCATGAGCAAGTCCATTAAGCCCGCCTTACCCAAGCTTATCGAATCCGATGAGTTCCATGAGCACGTGGCAGATGTTCTCCGCCGCAGACGCGAGGCATTCCCCCATAGCATGACCAGCGACGAAGGCACCTCCGAAGAAGCCAGCGTCACCGGCGCACGGATCACCGACCTTCGGATTGAAAACACGCGCGAGACCGAAATTGGATACCGCATCAACGTGCGCGGATCCTTCGACGAGAGCTTGATGGGCTCGAATCCCGGTGGCTCCCACTTCACACGGGACCAGATGGGCACGTTCTCGGGTTGCATCGACGTCACGGCAAAGCCTTTCGCATTCACCGAGGAGGAAGACGAAATCCTCGCCACCGTAGACGATGTCGTCTTGATCTCCGAAATCGATTGGAGAGTGACCGGATGAACCGGTTCAAGGAAATTGAAGGGTTGATCGAACTGGAAATGTTCGTTGAGACACTCGAAGCCTTGCGAGCCCTTTCCGAGGAGGTGAGGTGCAGCCCGATGGCCGCACTGTGAAAGCCCCTTTGGTTTCAGCCGGTGATCTCGCCAAGCGCTGGTCGATGTCTAAGGACGCGGTTCTGGACCTCTACCACCGCGGCGCGATCCCCGCCGAGATCGCAGAGGGCAAGGTGTACCGCTTCGATTCGGAAAAAGTCGAAAGCATATTGGCCGAGCGCGCCAAGGCACGCCAAAGAGCGGCCCGCACATAAACTGAACCGGCACGGAGTTCAGCCTCTCATAAAGCGGGCCGGTCCAGACCAGAGTTGCGGCCTCCACGGGGTAAGGTCGGCCCAGTCCAGAGCAGGTTCAGGATGCTTAGGATCTCTGAAGGGGCGATTACTGAATTCTACCCTAGGGAGCGGAGTCGCGGCTTTCCGCTTCACGCGCTGCAATTTGCCGCTTACAAGCGCACCCGAACCTCTCAGCCTCGAAGGATGCTTCAACGCCACGACGAGTTACAACTCACTGAAGAAAAACAGCTTCTGATCAACTTCGATGATCCTGGCTGCAAAGACTACAGCGCTCAGGACCTGTTCGACCTCGCCGATCCATTGCTCATCCTTCGTACCCCCGAAGGAGAGAAAGTCGAAAAGAAATCGGGAAAGGTGCAGGCTCGCGATTTGGGACGCTATTTCAGCATGTGGGCGAACACCGGTCCCTCAGGAGGCCTTCTGGTCGTTGGCGTGGAAGATGACGGCAAAATCACCGGGTGCGCCAGTCTATCTGAGAGGGACCTGAAGGCGTTAATAACTTGTCCGAATGTCTATGCGCCAGATGCCAGATGCGAACAAAAGCGCATCATATTGCGCAATCACAATAACCGCAACGACTTTATAATGGTGTTTCGCGTCCATTTCTCGAAGGAGAAGTTGGTCGCCACGTCATCGGGCGAATACTACATGAGGATGGCCGACGTTTGCAAAAAGCTCTCTCCTGATGAAGTGGTGGAGTTGAAATGCGATCGGAAGGAAATAAATCCCGAGCTTCATCCATCGACCCTGGAATATCCTCACGACTTCTCGCTAGCAGCGATTTCGGAATTCTGCGAGAGCGTCAGGGATCGTCTCGAACTCACCCACGATCAGTCCGATGAAGATGTCCTCGTGCAGCGCAAACTCGGCAAATTCCAAGGATCATCCTTTCGGCCGTTTATCACCTGCTCATTGCTCTTCGCGAAACAGGCAGGGCTAGAGATTCCTGGATGTCGCGTTCATTTTCTCCGCTTCTCTGGAAAGGCTGAAGGCGTAGGGGATCAATGGAACGCTATCAAAGATATTTGGATAGAGGCTACGGTTCCTCTACTTATCCAGCGAACGGCAGCGGTGATCGAGTCACAGCTCCGAGAATTCAGCAGTTTCGGCAAGGACGGCAAATTCATAGCGGCCCCAGAGTATCCCAAAGGGGTTTGGATGGAAGCACTCGTCAACGCGTGTTGCCATCGATCCTACAGCTTCCGGAACCAAGAGATTGTCATCAAGATGTTCGACGATCGATTGGTCTTCGATAGCCCCGGAGGATTTCCGCCCTCAGTAACGCCGCAGAATATTTTCAGCAGTCGTTATCCGAGGAATCCTAACCTTATGGATGCATTGCTGTACTTCAAATACGTGAAGTGTTCCAATGAAGGAGCCCGACGGATGCTTCACGAAATGCGAGAAAGCAAACTCCCAGACCCAACATTTTCAGAGATCGGTGATGGATTGAGAAGGGTCCGCGTGACCCTATCCAACATGATCGATCGGAGGCAGCCTTGGTCAGACCAAAAGGCTTTTTGGTCAGGGGCGTCTGGAGCGGTGGTTCCCTTGGCCGAGGAAGAGCGCAGGCTAATGACCTATGCCACGCAGAACGATCAAATCAACATCAGCGACGCGGCGCGAGTTGCCGGGGTTTCTTGGCCGCGAGCTAAATCACTCCTCTCAGGACTAGAGGCGAAGGGACTCCTGCAGCACGTTCTTAGGCGCAAGGTCGCAAAGGATACCAAAGGGCACTGGGTTCTTTGGAGGAGGTGATGGTTTCAAGTCTCGATTCCAGAGTCGAAGATTCTTTCGCGAGACCGCCGCTCTTCGTGTTGATCGGGGCGAGATTGAAGCCGTCGATGATGTCCAGCGGATTTACGGTCGGGTAAAGGCGCTGCCCCAAAATGCCGACTTCCAGACTTTCCTTCTGCTGAATCAGACTTGACCGACGGCCCGGTTTTAGGCGCGAATGGACCGTGGAAGAGCGGAAACCCAAGGCGCGGGAAGATTTCAAGGAGTTCGCAGCAAAGTTCTGTGAGCAGAAGTTTGATCGCATCGGGCAGATGGACTTGGCTCTTGCTCTGACGCGCTACTATGTGGAGCGCATCCACAACAGAACGGCTCCTATTATCGACCCTGACGAACTCGACTTCGCTCTCGTTGATGGTGCCAACGACTTGGGGGCGGACCTAATCTACCGCGACGACGGCCGGGTATACGTCTATCAATCCAAATATAAAAAGTCGGTGACAAGGGAAGAGGTGGAAGCTTTCCAAAGCATTTTGGAGCGGCTCCGGTCGAAGGGCTTCAAGAAGAGCAAACAGCTTCTAGACCAGCTCGGCGATATTGATTGGGAGACCGACACCTTCGTTCTCAAGTTCATTTGCCTCGGCAAGATCGAGAACTCCGCCCTTCAACAGACCACGCTCCCGCTAGCGCTGCCACCAGAGCCCAAAGACCTCGCGGAACGGGTCACGATCGAGTATCTAGACGAACCCCGGCTAGATGAGGAACTTAGGACGGCAAGAAGCAGCACCGCCGGCATTCCGGGGGAAATTACTCTTCTAGCGCATGGCACGCGAAACAACCGCTCACCTATCATCGAGCTGCCATTCACCGACTACCCCTCCGTAGTACTGGTGGTAAGCGCCAAGCAAATCGTTGGCATGTATCGCCAGGCGAAGAATACCCTCTTCACCCTCAATATCAGGAACTACATCGGCAGCACTGCTACCAACAGCAACATTATCAAGACCGCCTTGGAGCGTCCGAAAAGCCTCTACTATTTCAACAACGGCATTTCGTGCCTAGCCCGCTCGTTGAAGGTGTGCCAAGAAGCAAGTTCGGTAACGACTACTGGGATTCAGGTGATCAACGGCGCGCAGACGGTTAGAGCCCTGCACCGTGCCGCGGCCCAAGGGACGCTCAGTGACGAAGCCTTCGTACTGGTTCGGATTACCGAGGTGTCGCAGGGATACGGAGGAGAGAACAAGTTCGGATCGGAAATCACGAAGTACAATAACACTCAAAATGTTATCAAGATCTCCGATTTCCGGAGTAACGACCCCATCCAATACGACTTGGCCGCGCGATTCAAAGAGTTCAAGCGTCCTGGAGGAAAGAGGATCGAATACGCGCCAAAGCGAAGCGATGAGCGCCGAGCGCAGACGGTTGTAATCCGGCTCGAAGACTATGCCAAGGTGTGCTATTCCTATTTGTGCGACCCTGTGAAATTCTCAGGAAGCACCTCATTCTTGTTCGAAGCTAGCGAGGGTGGTGGCTACTGTCAGGTTTTTGGGGACGGAAAGAAAGTCTGGCAGATCATGCCGGAAGAGGAGTTCCGGCTCAGAAGCGCGGTCTGGTGGATGGCATCCGTTTTCGCTGATCGCTTGAAGGTTGAGAAGAAGCAGTCCAAGGATAATATCTTCATCGCGGCACTTGAGCGCAAATGGTTCCTGATCTGTGCTGCGAGGCTCGTTCTCGAGAAGGCATTCGGCGAGGAGGAGGCCAAGCTTCGAATGGCGCGGCACTGGGAAGGTGACTGGGCCTTAGGCGAGGGTAGGGTTGGAATGCTGTTCGAAAAGCTCTACGAAAGTGCCAAAGGCGCGGTTCTGTTTGCCTACAGTGATGCCTTGAAGAGAAGCCCGACTTTCAGTCATCGGAACTGGATGCGGAATGAAAAATCCGTGGACAGCATTCGCGATTTTGTGAGCGCAATACCTTACTACCGGGAGATGCTGGAAACATTCTAAGGAGCCCCGCGATCGCGGTATTAACATGTCTTGGCATGATGTTAAAAGGTCTCCTTTGCATCCCCCTATTGAACAAAGATCCATGAAAGACAGCGAACTTAGAGGAATTGTGCTCGACGTGTTCTATCGCCGACGCCGTGAAGGAGGTTTTATCAGCCTCCAAAAGGAGGACTTCGACGATGTTCCTCAGCATTTGGAATGGCCGGATATCTACCGCGTTTGCGACCAATTGGAGCAGCATGGACTGATTCAGTGGAAGCCCATCAGGGCAGCAGGAGGAATCGTGGTTACGGGCATGGGACAGATTACGGCGAATGGTGTGGACGTAAAGGAGGGCGAGACGACGCCCCCAATCTCGATCAATTTCGACCACAGCATCAAAGTAAGCGGATCTAGCAATGTCCAAATTGGCAATGGAAACGTGCAGGAAATCCAAGTCCACCTACAGACGCTTATCAGCAAGATCGACGAATCGTCTGGCTCAGAAGAAGAGAAGAAGGACGCAAAATCGCTCCTCCGAAGATTCGTGGAGCACCCATTGGTTTCGTCGGTTGCCGGCGGCCTAGCTGGTGGAATCAACTGGTGAGGCGGGACATCTCACGCACCCCGTTCGACTAGGACGGGGTGCAAGTCGCAGGTCGAACGCCGCCCCATCATTCACTCTAGGAAACTTCTCTTTCCCTCGCCCGCGTGCTATCTCGCCGACATGAAGCTGCTTCTCTACGCACTCGCCGCCCTGTCCCTCGCCGCCTGCGACAGGTCCGAACAGACCGAAACTAGGCTTGATCCAGTGCCGCTCCTGACGCGGGAAAACGCCGAACTCAAGAAGAAGGTCGCGCGTCTGGAGAAGGAGAAGGAGGAAATGGCCGCCGAAATTGAACTGCGGCTAACGCCACAGGAAAGAGAGCACAGGAAACTCAAGGAGGAAATGAGAGCGTCCGGCGAACGATCGCTGAAATCGCTTTCCGACTTGGAAGCGGAGATGAAGAAGAAAAGAGAATCTCAATCGAAAGGTTCTACTATGGAACCCAATTGATAGACCCCTCCCATACCTGCGTGATTTCCCCGGCCCCGTCGCTCTCGGCGATGATGAAGACGGCCAAGGTGCTGCTGTTGGCCGGCACGCTGGCAGCGAAGAAAGGCCCGTCAACGGCGGTCACCTCGTTAGATCCGTTGAGGGTGAGTTCCACGTAAAGGAATCCCTCCATCGGGGTGGCAAGCAGCCTGTTCACGTCCCCGGCCCATTCGTCGCCTCCGTTGTAGGTGGTTTCCCCGTAGGCGGTGGCCACCCAAACCCCTCCTGGATCATAGAGTTTGGTGGCATCGGCTGCCCGGGTCGCGACAACATCCGTGCCGTCAGAGAGCTCGCCAGCACCGGTGCCATCGAGCGTGAGAATCCAATCCGGATCATCGACGCTTTGCCATCCCTGCCAGCCGGTCGGGGCATAGCTTCCAGCTTGGGCGGTGCCGGAGTAGGGAGCGACGTCCACAGCGGCATTCGGCCACGCTGGCATGTCGCTCTCGGCGTCAATGTCCAAGGTGAAGCCGCTGCCACCGTTGTAGGTCGTTTCCCCGTAGGCGGTGGCTGTCAGCGTCCCGGACAAGCTTCCGCCCGTCACGATGTAGTTCCACGGACTGCCGCCGTTGTAATCGATCTCGGCCTGCGCTCCGGCCACGTAGGTGCCTGCCGGATCCGTGGTGGATCCTCCGGACCGGGTCAGCTCGTCGGATGCCCCGAACCGGATCACATCGTCCCCGGTCACGAAGTCGTGAAAGAGAGTCCACAGCGGATACCCGACCGCCTGATAGTAGGCACCGAAGCCCTCATAGTAGGCATCGAGCACCCAGTCGGTGATTGGATAGGTTCCTGCGCTCGGAGCGCCGGTAAGCCCGCCGAAGCCGCTGCCCGTGGCCAGCTCGTCGGTGCCATCATGCATGGAAAGCGCGCCGGTCCCCGGATCGCGGGTGATCTGCGCGCCCTTCGGGCCCAGCCACTCGTCCGGCACGTTCGGCAAAAAGTAACCCTTCGGCAGGTCTGGATTCGACGGGCCTCCGCTCACCACGTAGTTGCGGCCGCTTCCGCCGTGGAAAGAGAATGCGTTGCCCACCTCGCGCTGGACGGAAAAGTCGCCTCTCTTGGTCGGCACCCTGGCCGTGCTGCCACCGCCGATCAGGAAATAGGTCGAGGTACCATGCAGGCAGTGCACGGCACCGGCGGCCATCGTGAGGTTGCCGCTAGCATCGAGGGTGACCGCGAATTGGCTCATAGGTAAACAATCTGCTCGTTGGGATTCGGGCGGACCGCTTCGAGAAGGGTCCGGTAGGCAAGGCGCGACGGAGGGCCTAGGGTCAAGCGCGTGGCCCCAGTGCTCAAACTGAGACGCTCGGATGAGACCATAGCTCGCATGGTCGCGAGTTCCGCATCCGCGCCGGTGATGCTAACCGTCTTACCCATGTAGCGGACTGCGCCACAATCTTGTTCCTTCCATCCGCAGCTCCCTTTGTAGGGTGTCCAATTGCGCGCCGCGAGGAGCCCGGCGGAGAATCCGGAAGGAGGGGAAATGAAGGTGTAGTCGGGATCGCGGTAGATGGTGGATCCTGATGGAGCGCTGGCGTTGATCAGGTAGGCCGGGATCTCAAAGTTGTGGGTGAAAAGCTCATATCCCGAATAATTGCTGCTACTCGTCCCGCGGAAGCCCGCATCGTCGGTGCCGGTCCACTGGATGGAATACCACCAGGTAGGGAGCTGGTGGATGGTTGGCGTACCACCCGCACTGGTGTAAGTCGATTCCTTGTAATCGTAGTAAAGTGAGCCGACGATCGATACCTCTTCGACGGTGTATTGATCTTTCAGCCATTCTGGAAGGCTGGGGGAAATCAGGATGTTTTTGCCAGAGGTGGAGACCGTCTGCCCTTGGGAATTAAGAAACGAAACCGCGGCAACGGGAATCGACTTGTTGAGGGTCGGTAGATCGCTCGATTTGGTCTGGTATTGGAGGGTGGCAGGGCCGATCCCAAGAGGTAGAGACTGAGGAGAGATGCCCGCCAGTTGACCGGCGGAAACGATGTTCCCGTCCCGGTTCATGATCCAGTTCTTCAACGCCGTGCCGGAGGTCGCAACCGTCTGCAGCACATAGCTATCGAGCTTCTCTTCTGGCAGGAAGGTATCCAACTCTTTCCCGCTAGCCGTGAGGATCATCACGTGGCCAATCTCTTCGGTTCCGGACTTCTGTTCCTGGAAGCGACGTGCTCCGGTGACTCCGCGGTCGTAATAGGGAACGCGCACCTGGGACACGCGAAGCTCATCTTGGGAAACGACCTTGAATTGCCCGGGCGTGAAGTCGGCTGCAGCGAGAGTGACATCCGCCATAGATCCGGCCGCCAGCCCTGAAAGCCTACGGGAAACGTGAATGTAGGGATGACCGCTGCCAGTTGAGTAGTCGAACCAGACTGACATGTCACCGATCATTCGGACCAGCGTTGCAATCGCGTCCGCACAGCTGCCGTTGTTCACGGTGAGAGGGATGCATGAAAAAGTGGTGGCGATCGTGCCTTTGATCATCGGTGCACCGAGGGCGATGCATCGATCGATCAGCGTTCCGAGGCTGGTGGTCATGCTCTGGGTGGCAAAGCCGATCGTGGTGCGGACCCCAGCTCCGCCACCGCTGGCAGCATCGAGCGTCACGGCCGTCGTGAGGGGAATTTTCTCCAACCAGTGCCACGGGCCCACGACATCAATGCTCATCGAATAGTCGTTTTGATCGGGGCGCAAGGCGTGGCCACGGAAGAAGCGCTGGCCATTCCGGTAAAGTGTGACGAGCTGTCCTTCCTCGGGGAATTCCTCGGTGGTGGGGGATAAGCTTTTCAGCGGGACACTCCATGTCCACCGGTCCAGGCCAAGCGAATTCCACTCGATCGCGTCACCACCGCCGAGGAAAGGCCGCACTGCTTCAGTGAGCCTTTTCCCGGACTCTCCGGAATATGTCCAGATGTTAGTAGGCATCGTTTAGCGGGGTTGAGGCGAGTTCTTCGATTGCTCTAAAAGCTCTTTGGCGAGCGACTCCACCTGCTCAAGGCGGCGCATCATGTTTTGAGCCGCTTGGTTGTAGGTTCGGAGATTGGTTTCGTATCCTTCCACCACCTTGATGAAAAGCGAAGTGGCCTCCTTGGATTCTTGAGTTCCGTTAGTAAGACTCGTCATGACCGTCCTGAGGTCGGTCTGGATCTGAACTTGCTCGGCAGCCGCGATATTGCCATCGGACAAAGCTTGCTGAAGCCTAGCCATGGCCTCCTTCTGAGCGGTCGTGAGCGTCTCTCCTTGCTGACTCGCAGTGTTGACAAGATCTAGAATTTGCGAAGCTCGCGCCGCTGATTCATCGCCGATATCGAGAAATGCCTGCTCGAGCTTGGCGTCCCTTTCGGCCAACAGTGCGCGAAGTTCTTGTTGAGCCACTTGAATCGTGGTCTCCGCATTCTTCTGCGCCGCTTCCGCCGCAACCCGTGCCGTGTTGGCTTCGGTTTTCGCTGAATCAACGTCAGCTTGGGTCGTGTTGTCGTTAGCCTCCGCCAGCTTCGCCCGATTCTCGGCCGCAGCTGCTGCAGTGGAGGCTAGATCCGCACGCGCCTTAGCATCCTGAATCTCCCTCTCAAGAGCGGCAATGCGGTCAGTGAATTCCCCTTCGCTGCCTGCCACTCCCACCTGAAAAGGGCTCGCTCCAGAGCGAAGGGATGACGCCTGAGTCGCACCACGTACCGCCGTATCAGCCGCGGCCGTCGCGTCCCGCACCTTCACGAAACGCTCATACTCCGCAATGGCGGCGGTGATCGCCTGTTTACCGCGATCAAAGAATTCAAAGAGCGAGTTACGTCGGTTCTCCATGGTGGCGGAGTCCATTGCCACCTTGAGGTTCCTGGCCGAAGTCGCGGCATCGTCCTCCGCCGCTTTCAAAGCTTTAAGGTCATTGACCGTGCCCGAGATGGCAGTTTTCAGCGGACCGCTCATCAGGCCCACGGCGCCACCAATCGCAGCCCCGAGCGGACCCGCGACGGCGAAGCCAGCGGCAGCACCTTGGACGGCGGAGGAAACCGTTTCCATGCCGGTGGCAAGGCCTCCAACAAGACCCGCGCCCTTCACGTTCGCGCCCTGTAGTTCGACTGCCAAGCCCCGCACGGCGGCGGCGGCCCGACCCATGGCCTCTCCGAATTGCTGGGCGAGCTGCGCGCGTTGCAAGCCGATCACCTTGTCGAGTGCCGGGGCCGCAGCTTCCGCCTCTTCCCGCGCCTTCTTCATCGCCTGTGCGCGCTCGACGTCAGCTTCGCGCTGCTTCTGCAATGCGGCTTCGTTGGCGGCAGCGAGATCCTCGACCGCATCCGTCTCTTCGCGGATGGCCTCGGTTACTTCATTGGTCGCCCGAAGCTGGGAACCATCCGTCATCGGGTTCGTTTCCCCGAGGTGCTTCTGGGCCTCGGCGACCTCCTCAATTGCCTCGATCGCCTTCTCGGCACCGGAGGTGTCGGCCTCCGTGTTCAGCCCGATCCTGACGTCCTTGTCGTTCCCTGCCATGCCGGAGGGTCACGTGACGAGCGCCAATCCGCGATTCGGTGGAGTGGTCCCCGGCTTAGCCTTCGTTCAATAGAAGTGCCTGGTGCAGTGCGGCCATCTCGAAGATGTCCAAGGCGGTCTGCTGGATCACGAGCCTGCCGACATCACCGGCCGCCGGATTGGCCGCGCTTGCGCCTGCCATGATTCGTGTGATGCCGCTATTCGTCGCGGAGGTCGTGCCTGCACTGGTCAGGGCTCCGGAGGCGACGAGCACCCCGTCCACATACAGCGCGGCGGTGCCGGTGGCGTAGTTGATCGACGCCGCCAAGGTCTTGTGCGCATACTGGGTCAGCCCGGCGGCGTACGTGATGGTAGCTGTGGCCTCGGCATCGAGCCGCCGGACCATCACCTTCAAATCCCCGTCATCGACCCGTAGCAGCGCACGTGGATTCAGACCGTCGGCGGTGCCACAGAAAATCAGGTCATTGTCGCCGGTGACCCGGTTCAAGGTTCCGCGCCAGGCAAGCGACACCCCGCTGACCCCGTTCGCTTGAAGAGGGGTGGCCAAGGTCATGCTGTCATTCGTCCCATCGAACTGCGCACGGAATCCGCTTACGATCTTGGCCGGAAGCACGCCGGTACGGTTCACTGTCATGTTGCCAGCCGCATAGAAGTCGGCCACGGTGGTAGAACCGCTGGCGGAGTTGAAGAATTGCAGCCAGAAGTCGGTGGAGGCGGAAGCGGCCGTGTTGTTGTGCGTCTTCCGCGTGATCACCTGCATGGAGTAGCCCTTCATCAGGTTGAGGGTGCCGTCATCAGTCGCGCCGATGTTGAGCGACGCCGTGGAATTGAAGACGGCGGTGGATACGCCCGTGATCGCTGCGCCGAGCTGTATGGCTTCGGTGGAAAACAGTCCACCCGCCGGCGGAAACGACGTGCTGGCCAGCCAGAAGCGGATCGTGCTGCCGACCCGGACGCCTGCGATCGTGGTCAGGGTCCGGGGGGCAAGGCCGCTGGGGACCGTGCTGGTGTAGGTGAGGATCCCGGCCGCGGTGCCATCGGTGGAAAGCTGAAGTTCGATCGTGCCGTCGGTATTGACGAAAAGCGCGAAGCTCCGCTGGTCGCCCGCGGCGGTCCATTTGGAAATCAAGCAGGTCTTCGCGGCCGGGGTGTAGCTGTCGAGCTTGCCCTGCCACGCAAGGCACAGGTCGCCGGAGAGATCCAGAATCGCGTTGTCCGGAACGCTGCCATAGTTGCCAGCGATGCCCGGCAGGTAGAGCCCGCCGTAGTATGTGCTGGTGAGCACCGAGCGTGCGATCGCGACCGGCTGGTTCGCGCCGGTGGCCTGCACCGCATCCATCGATCCGGCTCCTTGGTTGAGCCAGGTGGCGAGCGCCTCAAGGGTTTCCGCCTGCATGCCGGAATCCGCATAGAGCGCGACTTCGGCTTCGCTGTCCGGAGCCGTGGTGCCGGAGTCCTCGACGATCTCCCCGCCGAGAATCACGAGAGTCTCTTTTGTAAGCCTGCCGCGCTGGTCGTTCGGCCATGATTCGACGGCGGCGTTCTTGATCCGGTAGTTGGTCCCGCTGGCGAAGGAAAGGAGCACGTCGGCCATGTAGCGCGGCGCGGCAAGCGCCTGGGCGATCCGCTCTTGAAAGGCGTCCTGAATCTCGTCCTCGATGCGGCAGAGGGTGAAGGTCAGCTTGTGGGCTTCGTTCCCGCGCGGGAAGTTCTGGACTCCCGCACGGTTCAGCCCGGGTGCGGTATCGACCGCTTGTTTGCCGTCGATCTTGACCGGCTCCCACATGGGATCATCGATCTCGACAAGAACAAGTTGGGCGCCGTCCGGGTCCCAAGTGACACGGACCACGGAATCGAGCAGCACGTCTTCAGCCATGGGAAAATCAAATGGTCACCGTCTGTGGTGGCTCGGGGAGTCCGCCTTCGCCGCCGGCAAGATCTTGAAACGTCATCGCGGTCACTACCCCGCTGCCGTTGTTCCCGGGGGCGTTGGCCACGGTAACGAGCGCGGAGGCCGCAGCACTCGCCTCGATCGCAGCCTCGACCTGCGCAGCCGTGCTGGTGATCGCGGCCGACCCGTTGGTTGCAAGGTTCACGGTGATGGTGAAGCCTGACACCGAAACAGAGAGCGCGGCGTTGTTCGTTCCGGGGTTGACATAGATCAGGCCGATCACATTCCCAAGCCGTCCCGCAGGCACTGCGGTGAAGAGCAGATCGTTGTGCGTGCCGGTCAGCGCGGTCGTAAGTGTCGCCTGCACCGTCGCCTCCGCGCCGTCCTGCTCGATCGAGAGCGGAGGCGGGAGAAAGTAGGCAAAGGCAAGCGTGCCCCCGACAGTGCCGGATTCAGCGACCCATGATTCCACTTCCCACGGATAGGCACCGTCCCCGCTGAAAAGCGCCAGATCGGCACCATCTTGAATCGAGCAGGCCGTGTCTCCTGCGATCACGCGGGAAGTCCCGCCGACTTTGAGGTAGTAGCGATCTCCATCATCCGGCTCCGGGGCCAAGGACCAATCGCCATTGACGTCACCAGCAGCAGCGCCAGTGCAACCGGAAATGGTGAAGCCCGCCCATAGGCCGGAGAGCGTAGCCAAATCGACCGTGACAGGAGCAGGCATGATCAGGTCAGGTTCGTGATCTCGCCGGTGTTCAGCGAACTGTAAAGCTGGGTGAGGATCAGCGCGTAGTCGTCGAGGTTCTCACCGAACTTGTAGGGCTCTACGCGAGCCTCTGCCCAGATGTTGAGGGCGGAGATCAGGTCGTTGTTCTGGTCGTAGGACTGAACGATCCACCAGCCCTTGAGCAGTTCGCTGCGCGCGCCGGGAACAAACACTCCGGACGATGGCTCTTCGCCGCCGAGAATGAGTTCGGCGAGCGTCGTCATGGTGAATTGCTGAAGGGAGAACGCATACTCGATCGTGGAGCTGAGCATGATGTTCGCGCGATCCTGATACTTGCCGGGGGACGGGGCGCGGCGCTTCACCGTCTCCATTTCGAAACGAGGCTCCCAATCGGAGACCGTGGGAAACGCGGTGTAGTTCGAGGACGGGGTCGTGTCCGGCTTCGCTTCCTGGGCGACGGTCACACCGTCGATCACTTCGCCGGCACGGGCGAAGAGCAGATGGCTACCAATGATGAGGTCTTTCACGGTGGTTCAGTGGGTGAGGATAATCAGGCGGTGACTTCGATGATCTCGGCTTCGCCCCGGTCACGGAGGTATTCGGCGTATGCGAAGGACACGCCGGGGACCACTTGGCCCTTGCCGAAGGTGAAGTTTTTCGCCTTCACCCCGCTTTTCAGCGTACGGATCTTGGCGGTGCGGGTGTCCACCGGCTTTTCTTCGGTGGCTTCAGCGGTGGTGGATTCTTTCGGCATGGTCGTGGATCAGTTGAAATTTCCGGGGGCTTGAACGGTCAGGAGCGAAACGTCGTAGTTGGGATCTTCCGGGTAGCTGACGCCATCGCATTGCAGCCACATCACATTGTTCGATGCCACTGCTGTCGGCCACCACCCTTGCAGCTTCGCTTCAATCGCGGTCATCAGGTCGTCCGAGTCCATCACGTCCTTCTGCGTGAGCAGCGGGGCGGTGAAGAGCGTGACGGAGAAGGTGCCGGTGTAGAACGAGGATTGCTTTTTCTGGACGTTCTTGGCGCCCAGCAGGCGCACGATCACCGCCTTGCCGCGGGTCTTGGCCATCCGCTTGTCGAACTCGCTCTCGATGTCGTATTTGCGGAACACCACGACCTTGCCAGCCAGTTCCTCGATTTCCTCGAGTCTGGTTTTCATGGCTTCGGCAATGGAGCGCAGGCGGGTCATCAGAAGGAGAGAAGAGCGTCACCGCCAGTGACGGACGAACCGGGATCCACGGCGGGCGCGGCTTCGGTTTCGACAAAGGCGGAGGCGGACATTTTGGAAAGCGAGTCGCGGAACTTGATCGCGTTGTTGTACTCGTCGCGGCGCGGATCGGTCATCCCTTCGGGAACAGGGTTGAGACCGATCAGGGCGGTGCGGGTCAGCACGGAGGCGGCACCGATGCAGAAGTCCGGCAGCGTCCCCGCCGCGCCGAAGAAGCTGACGTTCGGATTCGCCATGATCAGCCCGCGGAACTCGGCGAGCATCTGCGCGCGTACGAGCGGCAAGCGGTCGAGGGCATCCTCTGGCACTACCGCCTCCCCTCCTTCCTCCGGATACTCGGACTTTGCCGTCTCTTCGAATACCTCGAGCTCCCGGGCGGACATCCGGGATTTCACGTGATCATCGGTAAACGGGATCCAAGGCATGGAAGTGATCAGGCTTTAAGCGAAAACCCTGCCCGCTTTGCGGGCGGACAGGGCTCGGGATGCGAGGCGATGGACAACAACCAGGTGCGACAACAGAAGTCAGAAGAGCAGCGCGTAAACGCCGGAGCCGGAGAAGGTGCCAGCGGTGGCCGTGGCCGTCTGCGCGACGCGGACGTAACGGCGGGTGTTCGGAGGAAGCGGAAACTCCACGGTCTTGGCCGCGGTGCCTGCGCCGCCGGATGCGGTGATCGTGGTGGAGACGCCGGAATCGACGGCCGCCCAGCTCGAATTGTCGGCGGAGTCCTGGAGCGTGAAGGTCAGCACCTTCGTGTCCGAGATTCCGGCCACCGCGGGGATGGCGACTTCGAGTTGCAGGCCTTCGATGAGTCCGCCGGCCACCTGGTCGAGGTCGAAGGCGGCGGAGTTCGAACCAGCCTGCGCAAGCGCAACGGTCGAGATGAAGTTGGCGTCTTTCTGACGGCGGGAATGAAGTTGCATGGCTTGTGGATATGAGGTGAAGGCTGCGGATCAGGCGACAATCGCTTCGGTGTTGAGGATGTTGTCGGTGGTGACAATCGGAATGCCGAAGGCTTCGGTCGGGATCGGAGCGACCAGACCCATTGCGGATCCGACATCTCCGGCTTTGCCGTTGCCTTGAAGAACCACGGTGCGGCTCTTCTGAAGCTGGGTGCGGCTCTGGCGGCTCATGAAGAGAGCGTCGGGCGTGAAACCCACGGGGAACTTGGCCAGCAAGTCCGCGAGGAGAGAATCCGTCAGGCCCTTGCCGTTCTGAACGGTCAGATTGCAAATGCGGCCGATCGCGTAAGGATGAACGCACTGCAGGCCGACCCACGCGGTGAGGTTGGAGACGTATGCGTCGTATTGGCCGCCAGCGGCATCGGTGACCGATTGCTCCCTGAACGGCGGAAGCTGCAAGGTGCTGTTACCGCCGTAGATCATCTGCACGAACTGCGGGCCGAACTTCACCGCGTAAACGGAAGTGGCCGAGTCCGCGGTCGAACCGGTGGCATCAACGCGCATGGCGGCGGGGCACAGTTCGCGGAGTCCCGGGAAGCCCTTCGTGTCTTCGGCGGTGCCGTAGTAGATTTGCTTGCCAATCTCGATACCGGCGGAGCGACCCACGCCCTCGGCTTCAATCCGCTGGAGAACAGCCGGGCCGTCCTCATGGTCCATGGCGACCGCCTTGTCCACGTTGATGGCACCGCGGAAGATGAAGCACTCCACCAGCTTCATGGCGAAGGAGGACTTGCCAGGGGCAATCCCTTCGTTCGCATGGGTGAAGCCGGTTGTGGGCAGCGCGGTGCGGTCAACCGTCTTGTAGGAGGTGCCGCGGATGGTGCGACCGGGAATCACGCCAAGCTCAGGCGCGGCGGTCACGACCGATTCAATGAGGCCAACTTCACGGGAGTGGCCGCGAAGCTTGGTGAGGTCGAGCAGGCTAAGGGATGGCATGATGGTGTCGGGTGGAAATTAGAAAGGGGGTGGATCAGGCTTTCTTGACCTCTTCGGCGAGCGCGGCTTCGAGCAGATCTCCGCCTTTCAGGTCCTTGAACTTTTCTTCACCGGGCTTCGTCTTCTCAGCACCGCCAGCGACGACGATCGGCTTTTCGAGCCCTTCGTGCTGCTTCGGCAAGGCGATGAGCATCTTCTCGGCGAAGGAGTCACCGGCGGAAATGCGCTCGCGGAAACCCTTCTGGGTTTCGTCGTCCTTCGCGGCGATCCGGCCATCAGCGACAGCGGCGGAGACAAGATCATCGGCGCGCTTTTCAGCGGCTTCCTTCGCTGCCTTATCGGAGGCTTCGACTTGCGTCTTGAGATCATCGCGCTCCTTGATGAGGCCCGGAACCTTCGCGGCTTCCGCGGAGATCTCCTTGATCTTCTTCACCGCATCGGATTCGGCGGTCGTATGCGATTCGGCGATGCCGAGTTCGGCGAGGATGAGGTTTGGCATGGTCGTGGAAGCTTTTATTTTCGAGTGCTCGTCGGCCTCTGCCGCGGCGATGCGCTCGATTTCGCGGAAAGCCGGTTCATTCACCAGCGCTCCGAGTGGTCCCCGGTCGGGAAGGCCCATAGGAACGCCGTCATCGTCGAGGTCGAAGCGCGGTGAGAAGTAGGCGAAGTCCCGGCCCTCGATCGCAGACTTGCCCGCACCGGACCAATCCACCTCGCACATCAGGCCCTTGCCTGGCTGGTAGCGGAAGCCGGTCGGGAAGCCGGAGGTCGGCCCGCTCGCATCATGCTTGAAGTCCAAGCGCGGCTTCACGTTGTTGCCCTGCAGCTTCGTGAGGTCAGCTTGGAATGCCGCGGCCACTGCCTCGCCCTTCTCCGGCAGCAAACGCACAAGGATGCCATCGGGGTGACTCTGCGGATAAATGTGGTTCTCCCCTTCCGGGATATACACGATCTCCTTGGGGGCCTCCTTCGTGGAGGCAAAGGGATTCGCAAGCGCGGTGATCAGGCGAGGCATGCAGCCATCTACCGATCACGATGCAAAGATGGAACGCGCCTCAGTGGTCCCCAGCTCCGTGATGCTCGGAAAGAACATCCCCGGGCATGGCGCGCGCGGGCTCCGTGATGCGGCGAAGCTCCTCGCGCTCACTGTCCGTGATCTCTCCAGACTCACGTTTCGCGGACAGTTCGAGCAAACGGGCAACCTCCGGATCCCGCAGCATTGCCGCTTCCGCCTCGCTCGTTAGAAGTGTCCGAAGGTCTCGCTTCACTTGATCACCGCGTTTTCAATTTGGAGGATACCGGGGAATTGCGCTTGCAGCAATGCCAAAGCCTGGCGCCTGGCTTGCGGGGTGTCCCCGCCGCTGATCGCCATCTTCTCGTAAACCTGCACGATTTCCGCGATCTTCTCCGAATTCACCACGCCGGCGCTGATGCGGAACAATTCTAAACTGCCGACTTCGTTGCGCGTGACCACGCGAAGCGTCCGTCCCGGGAAAAGCAGCACGTGCTTCAGATCGCTGCCACTGGGGCCCAATCCAGTCGGGTGATTGTGGGAGATGATCGCATCGGGAGCGATGTCCGCCGGCACAGTGACGGTCCTCTCGCTACCGAGCGTGGCCTTCTGCAGGCGTCCGTCCGGAGTATGGGCAAGCAGGATCTCGTGAGGAGATTCAGCAATCCAGCGCTCTTCCGGGGTCACGATCAAATCATCGGAAAGCAGGTGTCGTGAGCGGTTCGCGCCCTTGCCCACTTCACGCCCTTGCTGGTTCTGAGCCGCCTTGCGATCAACCGTTGAAAAGATCTTCTCCGCAATGGTCCGTTGCTGGTCCGGGTTCGCATTCCCGCGGCTCGATGTTTTGGAGAAGCGCTCCTCGATCGACCCTTCCTTTTCCAACTTCAATCGATCCCCCTCCTCCTTCACCTGCCACGACAGCGGCTTGATCCCGGCTCGCAGCTCGTCCTTCAGCTTCTGCCGCATCTCGGGCGTGAGGGTCTTGATGTAGGCGTCCACGCCCGTATTCAGATCCGGCATCTCCGGATTACCTTCGGCGGGCGTCGCAGGCGCGGGCGGTGAAGGAGGAGCTTCATCGGGCTGGATCAGCCCCAGGCGAATTGCGACCTCGCGGGATTCGTCCTCCTGTCCCATGCCCGACCCGAAGCCATACGGTCCCCACGGTACACCGAAGCCACCAATCTCCGGATCGTTCTGAAACTTCGCCCAGAAGTCATAGTCGGTCTTCAGGCGAACCTGACCTTCGCTCACCGCATGGCGCGGGCGGGCCTCGGCGACTCCCTTCTCGCGGATGAAGCGCGCGGCTGGCCACGCATAGCGGACTTTGGGTGACATCCCCTGCCTCCATTTCCCGTATCCGTAGGCCTGCCGAATGTTGGTATCGAAGATCAGCGCGAGACGGGCGGATGAGCGGATGTCCGTCAGGTCGTTCCGGTTCACGTCCCGGAAGTCCTCCTCTTTGACCATGCCCTCGGCGACCATGAAGTCGCGCATCTGCTTGATGAAATCGGCGCGGTTCCCCACCCGACGGAGCGTGTGCTTCTCGCCATTCGGCCCGGTCACCTCTTCCGTCGTGCCGACCATGTAGTCGAAGAGCATGCCCTGCATCCGGTCGAGAAAACGGGCGCTCTCGACGTGCGCCGAAAACATCGATTTCACGCGGACCGATGGATGCTCGGCAGCCCACTCCGCGGAGCTCCACTCCTGCGGGTTGGGGTCCTTTTCAAGGAGGAAGGTCACCGCCTCCCGGAATGGCATGGGGCGTTCGATCATAGCCGTTCGATCATTTCGGTACGCCAGGCATTGGCGAAGGCTTCGCGCAGGTCTTCTTCAGGCGGCAGCGCGCCCTTCCACGGATCGTGCGTAACGGAGCGGGTGAGAGCATAGACCGCGCGAATCTTGCCGCGTGCTGCGATCTGCTCGCGCTGCCCGTTCCTCCGCTTGCCATAGGTGCGATTGAGAACGCTTTCGCTGCCGATCCCTTTGGTCCGTTCGAACAAGGCATTGCGTCCTTTGATTGTGAAGAGATCGACGCCGAAATCCCGCTCGTATTCCGAGGCCCGGCGCCCGTGCGCTTCGGGGACCATGGGAATAGTCAAAGCGCTCACTCTTTTTGGCCGGATCGTCCCGCCGCGGACCTTGTGGCCGAGGTGCGGGGCATCGTTCGAGATCGTCACCCCGTCCGAATCCACCTTCGCCACGTTCCATGAATCGGCGACTTGCTTGCCGAATCCCGTGCGATCGCGGCCAGGCCCATGCGTGGGAAGCGAGCGGTTTTCCCATCCTCCGCGATCATCATATTCGCGATGATACCGTGTCGCCTCGAGCACCGCGGCGCGCCCGGCAACGCCATTCAGCTGCGCGGCCTGCGAGCCGGTCAGCATGGAGATCAGTTCCTTCAGCGCGGGTGTGGCGCCGTCGGCAACGTTGACCCGGATTTTGATCATGTCTCGTAACGTTGGACGCTGCCCGCGAGCATCGCCGAGCCGATCGCTTCCTCGAATGCCTTCTGCAGGCGCTCGGTGCCCATCAGGTCGTAGAGCTCGGGCATCTGCCGCTGGATCTCCGCAAGCTCGGCCTGCAAGGTCTCCTCGCTGACATTGGGATCCGAGGCGAGCGCGATGATCCGCTCGAAGGTCGGGCGAAGCGGAGAGAGCCATTCGGCGCGGACGCCGGTCAGCCCCGCAATCACCGCATTGGAGAGCTTGTCCACGGTAGGAATCTCCCGGTCGGCGGCAGCGGCCTCGATCTTCGGCTTCTCCTTGGGCTCGGGCTTCTCGTCCTCCTTCTTGGGCTTGTCATCGCCCGGCGGAACTTCTTCACCCGGGACCGGTGGCACCGGCAAGCCGGTCTTGGGGTCGATCACCTGCTTCGGGTCCGGCTTCTCCTTGAAAAGTTCGGCACCGGCGGCGGGCAACGGGATTCCATGGCGCTCGTAGAACCATGCCTTTTCGACCGGAGTGTCGCCGGAGGTGATGCCGAGTTTCTCATCACGTTCAGCTAGCGCTTGCTCGTCCTTCGGCTCTTCGTAGACCGCCCACACGCTCGGCACGTCGGTGCGCTCGCCGTAGTTCACCGCCACGATAGCCGGCGCAAGCTGGTGAGTGAAGATCTCCCCCACGAAATCGCAGATCCCGGCGATCACATCGTCCCGGACTTCCATGTGCACCGTGCCGAGCGCCTGGCTGCCCTTGTCGCCCTGCGAGCTGGTCAGCGTCTGCCCGAGGATGAAGACGTCGCACTGCTCGTCGGCCAGATTGAGAAGCTCGCGCTGTGGCAGGGTGGAGGCGCTCTTTCCTGACTCCTCAAAATTCAGTTTAGTGCCAGCAGGGAAGACGCCCCATGCTGACGAGCCGATATTTTGCATCATATTCTGAATCTCGGCCTTCGCCTTGGCGTCACCCGCCACGTATTCCGCCCAGCGGATCGGTTGCCCGAAAAGCTGCGCGTAGCTCATGAACCATTTCAGGCCGAAGACCGCCGCGAGCCAGTAGCCGGTGAGCGCGCGGAGCGGGGCGGCAACGGTCGCGTGCCCGGAGTGAACGCCATTCACCGCAACCAGGAAGCGGTTCGGCGGAAAATCCTCGAGCGCGTGGGTGCCGCTCTTGCCGCCGGTCTTGTCGAGCATCAGGCGGTCCGGGCCCTCGATGTCGTAGGGATAGCCGTAGAAGCGCGGGGAAAGAGTCTTGGTCGCCTTCGGCATCCATCCGTTCGGCCCGCGGTTCCAGTGAATTTCCATCACCTGGTGCCCGAGGAAATACCCCATGGCCAACTCCTCCGCGGTACCTTCGAAGCCCTTCAGCCCGGTGATCGGGTCCGGCCGCATCGACCAGATGGCATTCTCCACGTCCTTGGCCAGCCGCTCCGCCTTGGCTTTCGGCTTCTCGCCGCGGAGTGACCACGGAACCACCTTCCACGGGGCCTTGCGGACCTGACGCTTGACCTCGGCCAAGCACTTTTGCAGCCGCGGCCACGTGTCGATCATCGCTTGGAAAAGCATCTGCTGGAGACGCATGTCCCCGGTGATCGTGCCGTCCAGCGTCCCACGCACCTCATCCGGCATCTGCAGCCGCTCGATTACCTCAAAAAGCCGGTCCCTCGCCTCGGGGACCACGATCGACCCGGAAAAGTTGTCAGCGGATCGCGGGGATGCAGCCGCAACGATCTCATCGCGGCGCTTGGGGAGGTTCGCACCTGCGAGACGGAAGCCATTCTGTGACCCGGACATGCGGGACAAGGTGGCAATACTCCCGTGCCATGTCGCTCGCGGGCGGTGGTCCCCGGTTTCAGTGACGGTCCGTCCCTCCAAGGCACTGGCCCCCGAGTCACCGACGGGGTCATAAATCGTATTCCTCCACGTAGTTCTCGATGACCCGCAGGATGCCGCGGTTCGTGTTGTGGTGACTGTTGGAACCGTTGAACCCGAGGCGAGACACCAACAGGATATTGTCCCCATCAAGTTCCGGGTAGGGGTAGGAGTCGCCCTCCTCCTGGTAGTTGAAGACGCCGAGATCGACGATGGTCGCGACTACGGTCCATGTGACGAGATCGTCCGACTTCCAGACCTTCATCACCGTGCGGTCGTCGGTCACGTCTCCGGGTTTCTTGTTGCCGAAAAGGAGGTAGGTATCGGTGACCGGGCAGCGAATGATGTGGAACTTGCACCACCCTGCCTCCAAGGCGACGGTTTCAACCGGGGTCAGCGTGTTGGTGTCGAGATCGTAGTCCCACGAACTCGCGAATTCCCCCATGAAGGAAAGGCGGCCAAGGAGCCCCAGTGAGCTATCAGGACGCTCAACGATAATGTGCTCGAAGGTCTCCTTGCCTCCGGCAAGATCCGTCCCGAAGATCGGGTCGTAGGTGGTGCTCGCCACCACGTTTGATTTCACCCAATTGCCAGCGGTCATCAGATCGGAAGTGATGTCCACCTTATAGACGAACACCGCGTTGGGCCGGGAGCCTGTGGTGACCTCCTCGCAGGGAAATAGCGCATATCCGTCCTTAATGAGGACGTTTACGTTCCCGGTGTGGTGACGGGAGGTGGTGATCGTTGTGCTCGACCAGTTCACCCCGGAGTCCGTCGTCTTCTTGACCACGGTGTGACCGGTGAATTCGTCCCCGGTGCCGAAAATATAGAACGTGCCGTCCGGGTCCCCCGGTAGCCGGAACATCCGGCCCCAGAAGCAGGCGGAGATTGTCGCGCGAAGAGCCCACGTGTAGCCCTCGTCACTCGAAACATACACCTTCGACTTGCCTACGAGGGAGGCATTGGTCCCGAAAGTATCGTGGACGGCGATGAGTTCGCTTCCCGCGCGGATGATCGAAGGCGATCCGAGGTAGGCGGTGGTGGTGGCCTGCGACGGCTCTTGCAACGCGAACTGCGATCGCGGCTGGCCATTGGGCAGCGGTGCCTCGAATCCGCCTCCGCGCACGCCAAGACGAAGGATGCTGTTGAAGTTCCGGCTGATCTTACCCAGGTCCGCCTCGGAAATATCTCCTTGGTAGCACCAGCATAGCTTGCCGTTGCCCACAAAAGGAATCAGCCCGTCCGCGGTCCTGCCGATCACGAAGTTGACGTTGGACGGCGTGTAGGTCCGCCCGGTGTCCGAAGTTCCCGCCGCCGCATCCACCCCGTCCAGATACACGCTGAGATCGGTAGCTCCGCCCCCGCCAGTGTTACGCATGGCGAAGACGCGCATGTCGTTCGACTCGTCCGCCGTGCCGGTATTCGCCTCTTCGCTTGCGCCGTCGTTGTAAAAGGAACGGAGGTTTCCGCCCGTTGAGAAGTTGATCAGGTTTGTCCGCCCGGCCACACCCGCCCCATTGTTCTGGGAGACAGCGCAGCGCTGGGCCGCGCTAATGTTGTTCATGTTCCCCACGAACACGCAGGCCAGTGGCGTGGCGGTGAAGACCGGACCGGTGACCGTGATGTAGTTGCTGCCTGTGAAACGCGTGCCGCGGTTCGCGCCGGAGATTCCGGTTACGGTGCCATTCTTGGCCAGCTTCACATCGTAGATCAGCGTGTAGTCATCGCCCTTTGTGGCGGGCATGATCTGGTAGTCCCCTTGCAGGATGTAGAAGGCCGCCGTGCCGGTCCATCGGTCCGCGGATAGCTGTTCCCAGTCTCCGGCCTCACCCTTGAGCATGCGAATCGAGTTGGACAGGCGTCGCTGGTAAGTGGGCAAGATGGTCGTGACTGTCTCCGCGTAGGTGATGGCGACAGGATCAAGCTCGCCGCCTCGAATCAGCGGAAGCAGCCGCCCTGGAACATGGGACGGAGCGAAATGCGGCGGGTCGTGGGTGACATGCTCAGTCATGGCATCAGCCGTCAACGATGAGAACGCGAGCGGCGACGGACCCCGCCTTCACCTTGATGGTGGCCGAAGTCGGATAAATGATCCGGGTGTCGTCACCGTCACGTGACTGGTAGATCACGCCCCATGAGGCCCCGGAATCCGCCGTGTTCTTTGCCAGCACCTCGCAAGGCTTGCTGCTATTGAAAGCGAGTGGTGCTAGCGGGGTAACCGAAAGCTCGGAGGATGACGCCCCGGCGGCGAGGGTGGTGTTCAGCACGTCGGCCATGAACGGAGCGTGCCACCGTGTCCCATGGAAACGAAATGGCGCGGAGTGGTCCCCGGTTCACACGATCGGCCCCTCGATCAGGATCACCGGGAAAAGCTTCTGCTTGTGCTTCTTCTGCGCGTCGTGGGCATCCTGCAGCCAGGGTGAGCCCTCGGGCACCGTGAGGCAAAGCCATGAGGACGTGCCGGTCACCGGTCCGCGGCCGAAGTGGATGTTGACCTGCTGGTGTCCCCACTCGTCGTAGTTCCGGGGATCGTTCCTGCCCCACATGCGGGTGACGTGGAACTTGCCCTCGTGGGGAATGCCCAGCTTCTTCGCTACCTTGGCATCGTCGGCCTGCCGGAACGCCGGCCTCCTGCCCTTGTGCGCGCCGGGGTAGAACCACCAGACGCCGGGTTTCAGCATGCCGTAGGGCTTCCCGACACCCTCGTTCCACCCGAGCTTGGACGGGTCGGTGTTAGCATTGGCAGGGACGAAATCGTCCGGCGTGACCAGGAAGAACGCATCGTCGAAGTATCCGAAATCGTTCTCCTTTGTCGGACCCATCGACTCCGCGCGATACCCGCGCACCGCGAGGGCGTAGACCTTCGGCAGCGGTCCGGTATTGCCGGCCGCCCGCCATCCGGCGAGGGCCTTCTCTTCGATCAGGGAACGTGGTGCTTTGGGAAGGTTCATGGAAGGAGATGCGGGCCGTGGGTGCTTTGAAAACCCGTAAACGAAGAACCCAGCGGCCCGCGCTGGAAGGAGGTTAGCGTTGGCGTTTGTGCTTCCCGTGGCGGGGCTTGCGCCATCCGTTGGGGATGTCTTGGGGGTCGACTGGATCGCTCATCCATTCATTGCTGGTGGCGGCGGTCGCGTAGGTTGGCCGCTCCCAATTTCGAAGGTGGCAGCAGCACGTGGTGCCCGCGCATAGGCAGGAACTGACGGTCACAGGATGAGGAGACGGGGCCATGGCTACTTGTCGGCGACTACTTGGAGAGCCTTGCCTGCGAGCTCCAAGGATCCGGGCGCAGGCCCGCGGGTGGTGGTCACCGTCCCATCGGGCGCGGTAACGGTGGTGGTCGTGCAGCCGGTGAAGGCCAGGCACAGCACGAGGGCGAAGATCGCGGGAAAGATCAGCTTCGCGAGCTTCCAGCCAATCGCGCCGAGCAGGGTGATTCCAACAAGGATCACTGGTACGGCAACCATCAGATCGGCCGTCGTCGGTCGCTCGTCGATCGGCACGAACTTCTTGGGATCGTGGACCTTCCGCCAAGCGCCGTCATTGGGTGGGGTAAATCTCATGCTGCGGTGTCGGTTTGGGATTTTGGAAGCGTCGGAATGATCACTTGGGACCAGACGCCGGATGCCGAGTTGTTCGCCACGTAGAGCCCGCCGAAAGTGCGGACTGCCTGATGAAACATCCCGGCGAGAAGGAAGCGCTGCAGATACATCACGTCGTAGAACGCGGCGTCACACTGCTTGCGGGAAAGCGGGAAATGGTCGGTCGCGATGAACTGGTAAAGGACATCGTGGACCAGCGATGCCAGGCGCGTGCAATGCGGGTCAGGCGTGCCCAGCCAGAGCATGGCGAAGCGCTTCTTGGGGCTGCATCCGTCCCAGCTGTACTTCGCGCGGATCGTGAGCTTATTCTTGGTGAAGCGTGCCCACTCGGTGCCGTTCCGGTCGCGGAAGCTGATGACATCGGAGAGCGGTAGATCAAGCCGAACGGTGACCTGTTCCAGAGTCGTGAAGCGCCAATCCCTGCCGCCATCGCGGTAGTGCTGGCCCAACAGGAAATCTGGAAGCTCCGAGATCATTCATTCGGTCGGTGAAATCCTGCCCTCCGCATCTCCCTCACGAGTTCCTCCACGACGCTGGTTTGCTTCTCCACGACGCCGGTCTGTTTGTTCGTGGCGATCAGCAGTTCCTTGCGGCTCTCCTCTCCCTTGGCGGCGTCCTCGCGCAGCGTCCTGATGAAGGTGTCGCGGTCGGAGATACGGGCGTCGCTCTCGGCCTTCATCGCCCGCGCGTGCTCGCTCGCCATCCGGACGTTGAGCCTGAAGAGCATGATGATGACCCAGATGGCGCCGGCGAGTAGGACGACCGGGAGACCGAACTCGCGCAGCCATGCAGGAACGCTCTCAAGGGTCGTGCCGATGTAGCTGGCGACCGATACCAGGGATCCGCCGACGATGTTCGCGATGTAATGGGAGGATGTCACGAGAGGCTCGCACCCTGCCCCCGCCCACCCCATTCAGACCATTCCCCGCAGTGGTCCCCGCTAGAATGCGACGTTCGGCGTATGGAACGGCGAGGTCGGGACATGGCTGTCAGCGGCTGTCGTGGACGTCATCGCGCCGGAAAGGCGGGCTCCACACATCAGCGCTCCTAGGAACGAATCCGCCCGGTCTGGGGACCTTACGCCGCGCTTCTTCATGTCGTCCTTGCTCTCGATCCGCACGCGGCCTTTGGAATCCCACTCAAGGCGGCGGGTCGTCAGCTGCTCGAAGAGTTCAGCGCTGAACTTGTCCCGGGGTCCAAGGTGGACTTTGCCGCGCTCGATCAGGCGACAGCCCTCAATCCACACCTGAGAAATCAGATTCGAGTAGTTCGCGGGATCCAGCGCAGGCGTGCCGCCGTGGAACTCCTGAAGCTGGAAGCCCTCCTCCGCCATGTCCTTGATGATCACATTTCCAATGCCGTCCGCGTCGCCCCACGCCTGCCCTGGCTGAATCTGAAGCGTCCGGAAGGCGTCCGCATGCCGCCGCCGGGACTGCACGGTATTCGAGTCCCTCCAGCATTGGTGGAGCTTCAGCACGTTGCCGTGACGATACGAGATCGTGTCTTCGTCACCCCCGGCCGCGAAGTCGGAGAAGCCAACAAGCTCGCCGGACGGGTCTGGAGCAGCTTGAATCAGGAACGCATTGGTCAGAGCCTCAGGCGTGAGCACGACGCGGTTGTCGAGCGACGTGAACTCCGCCAGGTGCATCGAGCGGTAGAGCGGGCTGTCCTCGCCTAGCTCCTCCCGGTCAAAGTCTCGTTTCGAGGGATCGATGTGCGGGCACTCGTCCGAGCGAACCTTGCGGGTCCAATACAGCCCGGCATTGCGACCGAAAGCATTGAAGAACTTGCCCGCCGGTTCACCAGGTGACGACACCCAGAGTTGAAAGAGGCGCGTGCATCGCTGGAACGCGCCGAAGATCTCATCCGGCACCCCCTTGGCTTCATCCACGATGATGAAGACCGGGTCCACCTCCCTGCTCACCTTCGGATGCCAGCCCTCAGCCCGATAGGCATTGTTCGTCGAGAAGCCGATCGCGCCTCCGAAGCCCGCTTCCCGACCCTCAGCGGTGGTCACGGAGCATTCGCTGCCGCGTCGCACGATCCAGCCGGGGTTGTAGGCACGGAGCGCTGAAAGCGCCGGCCAAAGCTGGTTCTTGAGCTGGTTCCATGACCCGGACGTGATGATCACCCAGCCGCGCGGATACTTCCGGAGGAACCACGAGACGGAGACCGCCACAAGGTCGCTTGTTTTCCCCGATCCGTTGGCCGCGGCAATCGCCACCGGTGGTCCGCCATACTCCTGAAGCCCTAGTGCCTCCAATGCATCGATCTGCCAGTCGTAGGGGCAGCGCCCAAGCTCAAGCATGGCATGCTCCGCCGGACTGAGGGTATAGCCGCTCACGGTTTGTTGCTCTTGATGGCATCACGCCGCGCCTTGATCCGCTCGACCTGGGCGATCTGCTCTGGCGAAAGAGCGGTCGAAAGCGTCTGGATCGGTCCGCCGCCAGGCCCGCTATGTTCCTGCCGTTCGATGAACAACCGGAGATGCTTTCCGAGCAGCTCGAGCGCCTTGTTCTTGTCCCAGAACCGGAGCTTCTTCGTCTCGCCGATCGCCTCCCGGCTCTCACCGCGACCGGCATACTCCTGATAGACATCCACGCCGGCAATGGCGCGCCGCACGTCCTCCGGCATGTCCTTGATCGCCTTCAGGCTCCCGTCATCGTTGAAGGCCTCGGCGATGTCCACGCGGGCGATCGTGAGCAGTTCCCGGAGCACGGTGTCCGCGGTGATCTCGGTCCGCTTCTCCCTGGCCTTGGCGAGTCGGGCGATTTCCTCGGCGATGTCAGGTTTTGCCAAGAGGTCGGCAGCCTGCTGTCTGGCCGTCTTCGCACTGTAGCCCGCACGGATGGCCGCTTGGGTCCCGTTGAGGTCGATCAGATACTCGGCACAGAACTGAAGCGCCTTCGGGGAGAGCTTGCCCGTTTTCGATTGTTTCCCTCCGCGAGAGTTCACCGGGTCCTGTCCCGGCTTCGCTGGTTCCGTGTCCGCCATGGTTGCAGTACGCCCATGGCGTGCAAAACCGTCAATGCGGCCCCGTGGTCCCCGCCCAAAGGGCGAATTGACGGGGACAGCGGACGCCGATAGAACCAAGACCCTTGCGATATGACCTACCCCCAGCGCGTTCGCGATACGATCCTGCCCCTTTCCGTAGCGGGAAATCTACCAGAAGCGTTCGAGGAGTGGTCCTTCACGGAGACCATCTTCGACCACGAGGCCCCGATTGAAACTTGCGAACTCTGCGGAAAGAAGGAGGTGCGGTATCATTTCCAGATTGAGAACGCGCTGACCGAACAGCGCCTCTGGGTTGGATCCCACTGTATCCTTCAATTTGGCGTCTCGGTTTTTGAGGACGACGAGAAGCTTACGCCGGCGCAGGCCAAGAAAAAGCTGGCTCGCCTCAAGGATCAAATGCGGCTGGAGTTTTGCCTCTCGGCCTTGCAACGGCTCGCGGCGGCTGAAAACAACAACATCCTCAAGGGGGCCCTGGGTTACTACGAACTCAACAAATGCCTCACACCGAAGTACGGGGCGGTGGTTCTGTGGCGGCTCAAGGCAAACAAAATCGACCACTCCCCTACCTTCTTCAAGATCACGCTGAAGCGCTCGCAGCACAAGGAAGACCTGCGGAACATGAAACGCTCCGCCTTCCTGAATATTTGGCCCGCGCTCTCGGCGTCCCAGCGCAAGCTTGCCGCCTCATTTGGCCACTTTCCTCCCTGCTAGATCAGACATCCCTTAGGACGTGTCCCGCCTTCTTCAGTAGCTTCAAGGCAAAATCTCGGCGCTGCCGCGCGGTGCGGACATTCTTTGTTCCAAGACCGAAGGTCTGGCGCTTGCCTACAAGCTTCGGCCCGCGGTCGATCGTCACCCGGAGCTGGTAGTACCCGTTCTCCTTCCTCCGGAGGTGGTGGTCCGGATCGGACAACTGGGCAGCCGCACATTGGATCCTGCGGTAGAAGCGCAGGGGCAGTTCGAGTTGAACGGCAGGAATCATTCTGCTGAAGGTGGTTTTACAGGATTCACCAAGATTTGGCGACCAATCTTTGAACGGTCCAGATACTCTGGATTTAGATCGAAATCCTCGACAGGGACGGCTATCAATCGCGGGCTATGTTGAAGCCCCTCGAACAGTTCATTTGCGACACCTGCGGCCAAGTCATCGAGACCGTAAAAGACGGCTATCTGGAGTGGGAGCACTCCTCCCGAATCAGGAAAAACTTCAGGATCATCCACGCCACATGGGTTTCGCCGCTGGGGCAGCCGAAGGGATGTTTTGAGCTTGATGCTGGCACGAAGGGTTGGGGCCACGCCACAGCAGCGCTGGAAGACTTTCTTACAGACAAGGGCCTCGGCAGGCTCTTGGAATGGCTCGATCCCGGTCCGTATCTGCAGCCAGACTACGATGGTTCCACGCTGGAGTCCCTGAGGGAATACGCGGAGTTCTTCAAGCGCCTGCGCCTGCCCTATTACGAAGAAGCTCGCCACCATTTCGCACAGGCGGTGAGCGACGGGGTGATCGACGATTCCGGCAACCCGGCTGTCTACTCCAATCCGAATTACCTGAAGGCGGTGGCCGAGCAGTATTCGGAACATTGAATCGCTAGAGAGTCCTGGGGTCATCAGCACCGGGGTTCATTCCGCCGACGGCGCGGCTTCCATTTCCTGGCCTTCGCGTCCCTCTCGCCCATGAAGGCGGCGAAGTCTTCCTCCGACACCGAGGCGCCGACGATTGCCTCCATCCATCCGGCCCTGAGCGGCCAAGGAATGCCAAGCGCCGCAGCCTGAGAGCGCTTCATGCCGAGGCCGCCTTTCATCCCAGAGCGGAGAAGTCCCTCGGTGAGGGTCACGAGATTTGAGACCTGTTTCATCGCGAGTTCTTTTTGCTTTTGGCCTGTGCCGCCCACGTGTCCGCCTGCTGGTCTGCGGTGATCACGATCTCCTCCGGATTGAACTTCACGAAGGTCTGGGTCGCGCCGTCCAATCGGTAGGGCAAGAGGCTGTCCCGCTTGCCGTTGCGGACCTTCATCACCTTGATGCCGTCGTCCACGATCTGAAGCATGACGTCGCTGTCGAAGCCGATGGCCTCCGACTCCCGGGTCTTGCCGTCCTTGTTCACCTGGGCGGCCGTGATGACGGGGCAATTCATCGCCTTGGCGAGCTGCTTCAGTCCGCTCGATATGCTGGCGACAACCTCCTCGCGGTTCTGACCCTTCCGCACCTCTGCCTTCAGGATCTGCACGTAGTCCACTACGATGGCGCCAAGGCCGTTGTTCGAATCGGCCAGGCGCTGGCATTCCCGCTCCACGTAGGAGAGGGACATTTTCGGGGTGTCGTTCACCCAAAAGGTTTCGTCCGCCAAAATTCCCATCTGGGTCTGGATCGCGATAAGGGTGCCCTTCCGGTTGCCTCTGGGCGTCAGGACCCGGTCCAGTTCGATGCCTCCACGGTGAGCCACGAGACGTGCACCAATTTCGTAAGCCAACATCTCCGCGCTGAAAATCGGGACCTTACCCACGGACTTCACGGCGGAATAGCCCATCTGTCCCAAGAGCACCGACTTGCCGCGACTGGTCTGTCCGAGCACCGACCAGAGCTGCCCCTTGCGCATGCCGCCGGTGAGGAGATCCAATTCCTCGATACCGGTGGCGACACCCGGGATTGGCCCGAGGGACGCGAGGAGCTCGAGTTCAGCCCTCAATTCCTGCATCACCTCCCGCGCCGTCTTCGATCGGGAAGGTCCGGCGAGCGCCGCCTTCATGAGTTGCTCTGCCTCCCGCAGTGCCTCGATCGCCTGCTCCGGGGTCTTGCAGTCATCCGCCAGCGCCAAGGCATCGACCTTCAAGCGGTTCGCATACGACCGCCGGAGGTCCAGCACCCAATGCCGCCAGTTCTTCCCGTCGTTCGTCTCCGCCCAGAGGTCCGCCACAAAGGCCTGGCCGCCGAGATCGGTCAGGTGTCCGTCATGCGACAAGGCCGCGGAGACGGTGGCCTGATCGATCGGGGTGTTCGCCCTCGCCAGTCCGAGAATCACCTCGAAGACCGGCTTGTAGCGGTAAAAATGATCGCCCGTGATTCCCTCGCCAATGGCCTGCCGACGGAAGGCATCGTCCCGCATCATCTGCGAGAGAACCGCGCGCTCGGTCAGCGGGGTTTGGGGGATTTCAGATTGAGACTTCATCCGAACGCAGCGTCCTCCCAAGTGAATCCTCCTTTTTTGGTGCCGGCACGGGGACCACCGTCCACTTACGCTCCTTGATCCAGCGATGGCATCCAGGCACGAAGCGGCCGTCCTCCTTCACCCAATCGATCGATGCCCGCCACAGCACGAGGCTTGCGAGAATGTCGTCATACCCGAGGCGCTCCTTCTTCGGGACGTTCTGCCACTCTTGCCGGACCTTGGCTTGCGATGATCGGGAGCGGGCGGTTGCCGGATGGCCCTCCCAGATGATCCGGCAGACCTCCTTGTCCTCGTCCCAATCTTGTTGTTCGGTCTCTCCTCCGCCGTCCCCTTGGGGGACTATAGGGGGTATTATATTAGGAGATGGAGAGCATCCATCTGGCATGGGTGGTGGCATGGGTCGTGGCTTTCGTTTGGCACCCTTCTTGGCAGATGGCTTGGCAATTTCGGATGTCTCATTTTTTCTCTTTTCCCATCCGTCCTTGGCGTTTTGGGACTGCTTTTCGCGAAATCGCAATTGATCGGATCGAACTTTCTCCAACCGGGCGTTCCGAAGGTTTCCGTCGTCCCCCACTTCGAATTTCTTCATCACCGATGCCAGGCCATTATTTTGGCATCCGGTCACCTGCGCGATGATCGTCTCGTTGTTGGGAATGCTCCCGCTTTCCCATTGGTGGCAGAGGAGGCGGATATATGCACCCACCTGCTCCGCGGTGAAGAAGGTGGTGCCGGTGAGAAAATCTCGGGCGTAAAGTTGGAAGGCGGGAGCCTTGGGCGTGCTCATTGGTGGGGTGTTTCGAGAGGCGTGCATGATTCGACGAAGCGGGAACGGAAGGACCGGACCTCTTCGGCGCAGAACTTCCGGCGGAGGCGATACATGCCCTCGCTCGTGGAGTCCTCGGCTTTTTGTTGAAGTTCGATTAGATAGCGGCGGAACATCTCCTCATCGTAGCGGGTCTGCTCCTCCCGGGCGTTGATGATCGAGAACCACACTTGCGGCCCTTCCGCCTGGGCGGCGCGCAGCGTGGCGAGAAGACGCTCCTCGAAGGTACCAGAACCCCGCCAAGCAGCGGCAACGCGCTGCAAGGCGAGGATGGTCAGGAGCACCGCCGGACCGCCCTGCAGCTCGTAGCACAGATGCACGAGCTCGGGGTGAGGTGGACGCCATCCGTCCACCTCGGTCTCCGGTCCAGCGTGAAGGGCGATGCTCAAGCGAGCTCCTGATTGGGTGTGGTGTCGAAGTTGTAGATTTCCCACCCCTTGTGAGTGCAGACCTTGCCGACGAAGGAGCGGATGGTGTCACCGGTGGCCCACGTCTTGGACGAGAGATCCGAGACCCATTTCAGGAGCGCCAATTGATTCGGGATGTCCTTCAGGTCCACGATCCACGCGGCTCCTTTCGGAGAGGCCTCGACCACGACCTTGTCTTCCAGGATGTTCACAGGTCCCTCCCCGCGGAGTTCCTTCTCAAAGCGCTCGCGGAAGACGGCCGCCGCTTCGCCGTCCGTCTTTGAGGCAATGGGGCGCCTCCGTTCGGCGGACGCCTCCACGTGTGCCTCAGCCATCACGAACATCAGCGCGAGCAACCGCTCGAAGTTTTCGGCGTCAGCCCTCCTCCAGCGGTCGTAAACGTGGTCCTTCCCGCGCAGGGCGGTTTTCCGAATGGATGATCCGATCGTGGCCATCGCTCCGAGGATCAGGCGATGGTCGTGACCATGTTTCCGGCCGAAGTGAAGCGCTCGTCCATTGATCGCTTCAACAAGCCACAGAGGATCCTCCTCGTCAGCTTCGAGTCCGCGGGCGTTGGTCATCGCCTGCGCGACATCGACGGCGGCACAGTAGATCTCGTTCGCCTGATTCCGCGTGTAGGGGGCGGTATGTGGCAGGATCTTGTCGCCATCGCTGGCGTGGGAAGTTTCACCGGGCGCGTCCTGGCTGTTGGAGGCGCGCTCGGGAGTGGCCTTACGGCCTTTCAGGTTCACGGCAAAGCCGGGGATCAAAACGATGATAGGGATCATGATGAAATGACGAGTGAGTTGAAATGAAGGTTCAGGCGGCGGACGCCTGAGCCGGAGCGGCGACGCGGGACTCATTGTCCTTCCGGACGAGGCCGCGGAGGTAGGTGGCAACGGAGACCCCGGCCGCTTGAGCAGCCGCCAGGATCCCCTGAAACTCGGTGCCGGAGAGGACGGTGGTCACCGACTTCCGATCACCGATCACCGGCTTGTGAGGCGCGCCGCCTTTCGGCGGAGGGAGAGGCTTGGGCTCGATCCCGAGCTTCGCCGCCTCACGTTGTACCTCGCCGCGGTATTCCTCCCCGAGCCGGCGCTCAAAGGTCACGAATGGAGAGGGTCCCTTCATGGCTCTGGCACCTCCATCCTGAAGACGTTCTTCGCCATCCACTGGTCCGCGGGATTGTCCGAATATCGGATCTTCTCCTCCATCGCGATGGCAGCAATCCGGCCGATCTGCTGCGCGTCCAATTCCGCGATCCGCGTCAGCGAGCGCGCTACGGCTTCGAGAATGATGGCGCCGTCAATCCACGTCTCGAGGGCAAGATCGACCACGCCGTCCTTGTAGCCGGCAGCATCAGCGAGACGCTGCAGCGAGTCCCGCAGGCCGCCCTGCACCTCGATGAACATCCGCCTGCTATCACCTTCGGGACGGTCGCATCCCGCTTCAAGCCACGATTCGGCAATCATCTTGGGGGTCCGCCTCGTGTCCCTTGCGGAACTGCGGATTGCTTCCGCCAGCTTGCCCGTGAAGGTGAACGTCACCGGCTCCACCGCCTTCTTCTTTGAAGGGCTGCGCTTTGTCGCCGTGCTCATGCTACGCCACCAGCCTTTCTACCCCGTGCTCGGGAGATGATTCGCTTCAGGCGCCCAAGCAACGACACGTAGGCGTCCGGGGCGGCCTCTCCCTTGTGCCCATACTTCGCGAGAAGATCGGCAGTGATCCCTTCGGTGGCGATGTCGCCAGAAAGCGAACTTTCGACAAGGCCGCCGATCCATCCTTCCACGAACTCGTGAGGGTTCACTCCTGCCGCCTTGCAGCACGAGAGAACGACCTTCTCAGTTTCCGGGCTGAGGAAGAAGGGGGTCATTCCAGTGGCAACAGGAGGGGCATCCTGCTCGTCCACCACCTTGAAGCTGATGGAATGCTCCTTGCTGAGGTCGGTGACTCCCGTGCTTCCATCGTGAACTGCCAGCGCGGCGTCCAGCGCGGAATCCAACAGGTTCACTGCCATGCTGTCGCAGCAGGCATCCGTGGGGGCACTCATCGTGTTACACGCGAGCAGGTAGATTTTCCCCACCATCTCCGCATCGATCGAGATCGCGGAAAGCTCCATCGCTCTCATTTGGCGGCTCATGCTGCACCTCCTTCCGCGGAAGCGGCGGCTTCCTCTTCGGCTTCATCCGCGGCGACTTCGGCGAGGTAGCGCAGCCGCACCTCACGGAACTTTTCATAGAGCGCGGCCTTTTCTTCCGCCGGACGGGGACCGACCTCGGGATCATAAAGTTCCTCCACGAGATCGAAACACATCCCCGAGAAGTTCACGTCGCAGTCATCGCGGAAGGCGTCATTCACCTGGGCGGTGCCGATCCAACCTTCGACCCATTCGTCGGCGTCGACATCAGCGATCTTGCAGCACTCCCGGACATAGCGAGCGGTGCGCTCGTTGAGGAAGATCGGAGCAGATCCGGAAGGAACGACCGCGAGATTCAGCGGGATCGTAATCTCCTCTTGCTCACGCGTGTAGTCCATCACCGCTTGAATTCCTGCACGATGAATGATCGGGAGTAGGTCCTCCACGGCGACACCTGTGCGATCCTCGAAGGCTTCGACGGCCTTGTTCGTTGCGAAGCGCTCTTTCAGCGCCAGCACGACGATGTCATCGGTGGTCAGCATCTCATTGACGCTCTCTTCCTTCAGTGCCTCCCACAGCGAGGCGGGAAGATTGAAGGAGATATCGACCAACTCTTCGCTGGTCGCGGTTCCGGGATTGACCCCGGCGGTTTCAGTGGTATTGCTCATTTGTTTTTGATTGCCCCGAGTGGGGCGGTTATCTCGATTAGGCTGAGGTCGGTGTTACAGCACCGGCCTTCGCCGTTTCAGGGAGAGTCGTTCCTTTGGGCGGCACCGTTCTCTTTTCGAGATAGGCCGACAGGTTCTTCAGAGTCACAGCATCCTTGTTGTCGCCGGTCTTGGTGATGGACATGCGCTTGGGGATAGTGTGCCGGGACAGTCCGGTGACCTGGGTCACGAACTGGATCGGGAGATTGATCAGGGATGCGACCCCACCGGCTTCCTTCATCGCTTTTTCGGCGATGAGTTCCGCGGCCCGCTCCTTGACCTCTTCCCATTGCTGCGGGGACAGAGTCATTGTGGAGAGTGATTAGGCTTCAGACACGGATGGCTTCTGAATCTTGAGCTCGCCGCTCTCAACCAATGGCAGGGTGTAGTCGAGGATGCATTCGACGAGGTCACGAGCGGTCACGTCCTGCTGGAGGGCTACGAACTTCACCCGCTTGTGGCGGGCGGGATCGATCGAGAGCGTGAAACGCTTTTCGTTCGGGGACTTCTTGTTCGCTTCGGAGGCGTTCATTACCCTTCACGGATATTATTATCCTTTAGGGAAACAAGGAAATTTTTTGCCTTTCAGGATAATTTCCAGTAAATCTTCCGCGCGATGACGATAACCGCTTCAGTTCGAGCCATTGTGGCCCAAGCCCTACGTAATAAAGGCTGGTCCAAAAACCAACTCGCCGACGCTATCGGCGTGCGGGCTCCTTGGATCACGAAGTTTTTCAACGGGAAGCTCCAAACGCTCAGCGACGATAAAGCCCAAGCAATGGAGCAGGCGTTAGAATTCAAATTCTTCCGGCTGATCGACGCACGGGACAAGGTGCCAGAGGCAGCCATCGAACTCGGCAAGGTGATGACTGAAAACCCTCGCGTTGCGGAATTGGTGGGCGCTCTTCTGAACGTAGTTGGCCCCAAGGTAATCCACGAGCTGCCCTTCTTTGAAACAGAGGAGTTGCGGCAAATCGGTGAGGAAATGACTAGGATCGTGCACCGCTGGGAACAGCCCAAAGACCCGCACTATGGGAGAATCGGACGCGAGGCTGTCGAGTTTTTCAGCCGGTTTACTAGGGAGCGCGGGAAGACTCCTCAATCCATCGAGGCGACGCCGGACGCATTCCGTGACCTCGGTTACATGCACGAACGCCTAGGCATCACTGACGCCAACACCATCGATTTCTTAGGGGGAATCGCCGCGGGTGCTCAGATTTCCAATCATCTCGCTGAGGCGGAGATGCGGGTAGAGAAGGACTATCCGGATGACCACTATGCACTCCAGGTCTTCGGCCAGTCCATGGAGCCGAAGATCCCGAACGGCAGCATCATAGTGGTCCGCCGATTCCAAGACCAAGGATTCCCCAAAAAGGGAACCATCGTCGTCTACAACGACGGGCATGGAGCCACCTTAAAAGAGTTTGGCTATCGTAAGGCTACGTCGAAAGATGATCCCGAGACGGTGAACTCCATGGGGCATGTGCCTGTGCTCCGTTCGTTGAACCCTACTTTCAAGGAAGTGCAGACCATGGAAGGCGGCCGTATCGACGCTGTTTTCGTGGAGGTCCTATGAAAGCGCAGGCGCAGGGTCGCAAGAAGTTCAAGGTCACGTGGGGGAATGCATCCATTTGGGTGGTGCCTTACCGCGATGGCTGGCGCTTCCACTGGCGCGAGACCTTCACGTCGCCGTGGCAACACACCTTCCGGAAGCTCAAGGCCGACGCCACCGAGGCAGCCGACCAATACCTCCGGAAGCTCCCCGGCGTCATCGACTGGGAGGCACTTCCGCCGGGACGCCGCGCGTTCCTCGAAGCTGTGCACCGGGCATCGTCGGAGAACGATCAAGCCGCGGTCCTAGCCTTCCTTGCGGGCCGGAAGAAGAGCGGCGCGCTCTCAGACGCAGTGAAGCGGTTCAACGCCTTCAAGGTGGCCTCAAAGGGAGGCAAGGAGACCGACCACCTCGCCACGGTCCGTCGAGATCTTGAGAACCTCGCGGACGCCTTCAGTGGGGAAATGGTGATCGACGTCCCGCTCGACAAGCTTGCCGCGTGGCTGGACGCGCGCACCGGTGACGCCGGCGATCACCGACGGAAAGGAATCCGGACAACTCTCGTGATGTTCTGGAACTGGTGCCAGAAGGATGGCATCGCCGGGAATGAGCGATACCATGTCGCCCACCGGCTCCCAACTATCGACCCCGGCGCGGGCAAGCTGGAGATCTTCAGCCTCGAAGAGCTGGAGTTCCTGCTCTCTATCGTGGAAGCGAAGTGGTTCCCGCTCATCATCCTTGGCGCTTTTGAAGGCATCCGCCCCGAAGAACTCGCCCCGAAGGAAACGAACGACAAGCCCGGCCTCACGTGGGAAAACATCCAGTGGGATTTCGACTCGATTCTCGTACCGAAGGAAGTTGCCAAGGGAGTCGGAAGCCGTAAGCGGAAGCGCCTCATTCCGCTCCACCCTGTCACCCGGGCATGGCTCGAAGCCTACGGCGTCGAGAAGACGTGGACCGGGAGGATCTGCTTGGAGAACCCAACCGAGGTTCATCCGCGGGCCACAACTATCTGGGGGAAAGCCCTCGCCGAACGGTTTCCCGCTCGCTTCACCGAGTGGCCCCAGGACGTACTTCGGCACTCCTATGCCTCGTATCGAAACGCCGTCGTCCGGAATCTCCATCAAGTGGCGGAGGAAATGGGCAACAGCGAGGACATGCTGCACCAGCACTATAACAATCCACGCACCGACGCGCAGGGCGAGGAGTGGTTCAATTTCTATCCTCAAGACGCCAAGTCCCTCGCTTCCTATTTGAAAGTTGCATGAGTACGTTCAGTGAGATGCAATGCGGTTGGACATACGCCATTGGGAAATATAGGTCGTAGCGATGCTCGCCTCACTGAAAGCAGTCTTGGACGCTCTCCTGTCGCTCAGAAAGGTGAAGCGGGAGGAAGCGGACGACAAGATTGCAATCCTTATCGAACCTCTCCAACGGGACTTAGATACCCTTCATGAGAGCTGTAAGGCATCCTTCAAAGAGTGCCTCGAAGCTTTGGACGATGGAACAAGTTTCAGGGATTTGCCGTACAAGCTAAGTTCGAAACTTGAACTCGATATCGCGCTTGCCGATGACATTAGGAGAGGCCTGCTTCGGAAGGCTATCGCCAATTTTAAGGAATTTGCTCCTGTAGCTGCTTACCTGAAAGATCGAATCGAGCCCTACGGTGTAGTCAGCGCATTTCGGAATCCGCGATATCAGGTCATTACGGACCTCGTTAAACTTGAGCGCGACTTTTTTCTCCGTCGGAATCCTGAGGAGGAGGAAGAGGCCCGCGTGCATCTCCGCAAAGCGCTGCTTGCCCGGCTCAAAGAGCTGCAGGAACAGAAAGATATAGCGGACGTAGCGCTCACGAAGGAAAAAGCCCGACTCCGCGGCATTGGGAAGCTTCGATAGAGTTCCAATCAGTTCCAATTTTCCCGATGTCAAACTCGGTAGAACGCAGCGAAACGCCCGAACCGATCCTTAGAAAACCGAGGAAATTCGCTCAGTTCAACTCAGCCAACATCCCCCGCCCTTCTCTAAGGATCTAGTGGAGTAATCCGTGGGGGTTCGAGTCCCCCCTCGAGCACCACTCTTTGAAAAACAAGGCCCGGAGCATTCCGGGCCTGTTTTGTTTGGGGGGGAGGGCGGCCCTGATTCCCCACTTCCTCTCCATTTCCCGGGACCCCCTCCCTGATGCGCTCCCGACGGACGTGTCGTCCAGCTGTCACTCCAACTCAACCATTTGGCCATTCGGTTTGCGAACACACCAGATGCAGACTGGATGGCAATGACGATCAGAAATTCCACAGGCCAGTTGTTGCTCACGCCGCGCTTTTGGACCCACGGGATTCCCTTGGCAGCGAAGAGGATGGTTGCCGATTTGATTCCTTGGATCAGTTCTCCACGGTCTGCATCGCAATGACCCTCCCTGTCCCGCCGCTCCATCCAGACGAGGTCAGGAAGGCGCAGCTATTGCTTCAAAACTTCGTTCCGTGAAAGACGGCTACTCCTTCCTCGCGCAGGTATAGGGGAACTTGGAGCTAGACACGAGGGAGCGTGGACGGCGCTCAATGAACTCTTTCGGAGTCGCCGACAAACGGTGTGGGGGTGCTCCCAAGCAATATTTCAAAATTCAAGGACTGACTCTCTGAGGCGGCGACCCGCATGCCAGGAGTGACAAGCAGGTCGCAATCACTCCGCTTGAGAAAGATTCAGTCCTGAATCGCGAACTCACAGCCTGCGCCGACGGAGCAATGCCAGCATCCCGAAGCCGCCAAGCAGACCCGCTGCTGGCTCGGGAACCGCGGTGATAGTGACGTAGGTGTTGCTGGCACTGATTCCGCCATTGAGCCCCGGGGTTGTGTCGTTGTAGTCGATCTTCCACGCCCCGCCCGCGTCGGTGAAGATATCGCCATCAACGAGGTTCACATTGTTCGTATCCTTGAAAATACCGGCGAGCACGCCGTCATAGGCGAAGAGCGTGAACTTGTCGTTGGCCGTGAAGACACCCAGCTGGACGAGATCGAGAATGGCGCCACCGATCGTGAGGCTACCGGCAACATCCCCGAGATCGCCCGAGGCGGCGCCACCGGTGAGTTCGTAGTAGCAGCTCGAATCCGTAGCGAGCGTGAGATCGCCGCTGAAACTTGCCGTTCCGGGAGAGTTCCCGACCGCCAGTTGAGTGGTAACCGTGATGGATCCAATCACGCTTCCGGAGCCGGAAAGGTTGTTGACGGTGTAACCCCCCACTCCTTTCGCGGAAACATCGAAGGTGCCGTTCGTGCCGAGCGACACGCCACTGGTGGAGCTGATGGAGCCGGAGGCACCGAGGGCCAAAGTGCCGCCGTCAATCACGGTCGGGCCGGTGTAGGCGTTGCTGGTGTTGAGAGTCAAAGTTCCCGTGCCTGACTTGGTCAGACCGCCGGACTGGTTCGCGTTCAGGGCGGTGGCGAAGACCACGTTGTTGCCGTTCGTATCCACCGATACGGCACCCGTGCTAATCCCGGCGGCGATGCGCGCGGAATAGTCCGTGGTGTTGGCGGTACTATATTGCAGCGCCCCCCCGCCGAAGGAGATGGCACCGGTGGTGCCGAGGGCGCCCGAGCTGCCCAGTGCGACCTTGCCACCATTGAGGGTGGTGCCGCCTGTATAGGTGTTGGCGCCGGAGAGCGTCAGCGTGCCGTTGCCGACCTTGGTGATGCTACCTGCGTTTCGGATAAGTCCGGAAAAGGTGGTGTTCGTGCCCAAATTACCGATCTCGGTAGCGCCGTTGACATCCAGATAACCAAAACCAGCCAGCGAACCGAACTTGGTGGTCCCGGTCGAGGAAGTGCGGAAACTCGAATTCGAGAGGTTACCCGAATTGGCAAAGTTCACGGCCGCATTGGAAAGGTCCATGCTGGTGGGTGCGAAAACATTAACGACCCTACTGGAGGTATTGTAATTCAAGGTTCCAGTGAACCCGCTCCAACTGCCGTTCACGTTCTCGGAAAGATTCGCGGTGCTGGTATTCCGAATGGTGACAGTCCCTCCGCCGCTGAAGTTTCCGTTCAGGGTGCCGTTGTTGATAGCATTGTCGAAGGTCACCGAGGAGCCGGTTGCGATGGTGAAATTGTTGACCATCGTTCCCGCGTTTAGATTCACGGTGACTGCCCCGGAGTTTACTTGCACCGCGCCCGTCCCCAACGAACCGGCGCCGTCACCGACGAGCGTGCCTCCGTTTACGATCGTGCCGCCTGTGTAGGTATTGGAATTTGCCAGACGCAGGTATCCAGGACCGTTTTTCACGACCTTCACCGCGGTGCCGCCATTGTCCACGACCTTGGTCCAGACACGCCAGTCGCTGTCGGTGCTCGCGGAGCCAGAGCTATCAATGAACAACTCGCCTGAGCCCAAGCCCGAGGTCAGCTGTCCCGTGCCAGCAGTGCTGCCGGCATTGTTGTTCTTCAACCACCGGCTAGGACCGCTGAGAATAAGGCCACCGCTCCCCAATGTCATGGTCGCACCGCTGCTGATGGAGAAATCTGTCGTCAGCACCAAGGAGTTGACGGTGGCGCTGGCCGTGAGGGCCGCGGCGGCATTGGTGACCTTCCAATTTTGAGTCGTAGCCCCAGCACCGTTGGTGGCTGCCGTAATATTGGTATAGTCGGCATAGGTGATGATATTGCCACTGCCATCTACCGCAGCCCAGTCGCCGCTGGCACCAGCGGTCCCCGCATTGCCAACGGTAGCCCAGCCACCGAGGATGCCATTGGTGTTGGTCGTCGTGGTGTTGATTGTGCCGATCGGAGTAAAATTCACCGACCCGCCGCTGCCGGCCGTCTGGGACAACGCTCCCAAGTTGAGCGTATCGGTAGCCACCGTGTTCTTGATGGACGAGTAGCCACCGGTGAGCGTCGTCGTCGTGAAACCCTGGGAATTGGTTCCGGACTTGTCGTAGCTCAAGGTGCCGCCGCCCATTGACAGGGCGGTCGAGGCCAAGGAGCCCGTCAGCGAAAGCGTACCGGCGTTGACCACCGTCGTGCCGGTATAGGTATTCGCACCCGAGAGCGTCAGCGTGCCGGTGCCGGTCTTGGTAAGGTTGTTCGATCCGCTGACGACTGCCGAGACGGCCAGCGTGGAGCCGGAGCCTACGTTCCAAGATTGGCTGGCACCCAAGGCGAGCAGACCGCTGATCGTGGTCGTGCCGCTGGAGAGAGCGCTGGCGTCAATGCCGCCGGAGCCAAGCGCGAGGGAGTTCGATCCGGTGGCGATCGTGTAACCCGTGGTCAAAAAGTTCGATCCGAGAGCATTGATGTTCGTGCCGACAGTCACCGTGCCCGCCGCGCCGGAAAACACCGCTGTGTCACCACTAATAGTGTTGGTGATCCACGCCTGATCTGCGGAAGCGTTGCTCCAATTCAGCGTGCTCGTATCCCAAGTGCCAGTGCCGCCAAACGTGCCATTGAAGGTCGCGTCGCCGCCATCCCAGGTCAAGGCTGCCGCGCTCGCCGCTTGCGGAATGGCGAGTGCCAGCCCGACGCTCGCGGCGGTGCCAATCAGTCCCATGGAATTGTATCGAAGATAATGCGGAAATGTGGGGGCTCTGGATTTCATGAAGTTTGGAGATGGGGGGTTCTTGGAGTATCGGCTTGGAAACGACAGGGATTTAACTTTCACGAAACTCGGACAGAGCGGACTGGATCGAAGGCGCCGGAGGCCCGCTTGAAGGACCTCCGGCGAACGGGTGAGGGAGTTAGGGATCAGTTATTAACGACAAGGCGGACGAAGCTCTTCCCGCCGGTGGGCGTGTCGTAAACGACGGAGGTGCCAGCGGTGACGGTCACGGTATTGTCGCCGGTGCCTTCATTCGCTTTCGTCCAGTTCACGAGGTTGGTGGAGTATTGCACTTCGTAGTCGGTGCCGTAGACGCCGGCGTAGGCAGCCCCCATGGGCCAGGTGATGGTGCCGCCGACAGCCGCCGGATTCGCGGTGAAGGCGGAGCCAGTGGCGCCCATGAAGTACTCGATGCCGTTCTTCACGCCGTCGCCGTCATGATCCTGGTCCATCGTCTGGCCCGAGGCACCATTGGCATCCGCCCATGAGGTGAAGGAGTAGCCGGAGGGGCCGCTGGTGACGCTCACCACGCCGGTGCCGGTGAAGCGGGTGTCGTCGATGTGGGCGGCTCCCGATCCGGTAGCGCCCCAGGTGCCGGTGACCTGCTGGGTGGTGCCGAAATACAGGGTGTCCACCACTTCGACGCCGCCGGAGGGATCAACCTTGCCACCATTGACGACGAGCTTGCCGGTGTTGGCGAGTGAGTCGCCATCGACGGCCAGCACCCCGGCATTCACGGTGGTGTCCCCGGTGTAGGTGTTCGTGCCGGTGAGCGTCCACGTGCCAGCACCGACCTTGGTGACGGCCAGCGTGCTGCCCGCCGCTTGATTGAGCGCCCCCGAGAAGGTGTCAGTCAGGCCGAGAGCGCCGACTTCGATGGTGTTGACGGCAAGGCTTTGGCTGGTGAAGAAGCCGCTGCCCGTGAGCGAACCGAACCGGATCGTGCCACCGGAAAAGTCGAGGGTGGCCCGGCTATTGAAGGATTGGTTGATCACCCACTTGCCGGCGGCGCTGCCAGCGGCGGCGGCGGTAAAGCGGGTCGCCGCCGCGGCGTTGGCATCGACGGTGAAGGTCCCGGTAAAGGCTGAATTGTCGCCGCCGAGGTAAATGGTGGCGGCCGCCCCGGTGGCGGTGCGGATGATGTCGCCGCTGCCGCTCAGGCTTCCATTCACATCGAGGTTCTTGCCCATCGTGGACAACAGCGAGGTGGTGCCCGATTGGGCGACCACGGCGTTTGTAAGCGCGTAGTTGGCAACGTTGGAGCCGGAAAGTGCGCCGCCGGCGAGAGTCACCGGGGCGGTGCCGAGCGGATTGTTCGCTCCGATGACGACCGTGCCGACATTGACGAGGGTGCCTCCGCTGTACGTGTTGGCAGCGGAAAGCGTCAGGGTGCCGGAACCCGCCTGGGTGACCGACCCCGTGCCGCTGATGAGACCGAAGTCAGTGCCCTGGGCAATGGTATTAAAGCGGTCGAAGACTAGCGATGCATCATTGATAATCGCAGCGCTGGAGGCGAGCGATCCCGTCCCGCCACCGTCGCCCAGCTGGAGGGTTCCGGCGCTGATGGTGGTGCTTCCGGAGTAGGTGTTGGCACTGCTGAGGATCTGGGTGCCGGTTCCGATTTTGACGACGGCCCCGCTGCCGCTGACCGGATTGGCGTAGATGAAGGAATCGACGGCGCGATTGAAGACAAGCGTGCCGTCGTTGACGATCCCGGCGCTCATGGCGATGTCACCGTTGGCGCTGCCGTCGCCGAGCTGGAGAGTGCCGGCATTGACGGTCGTCGCGCCGGTGTAGCCGTTCACGGTGGCCAGCGTGAGGGTGCCGGTGCCCGACTTGGAGAGGCTCGCCGCCAAGCTGCCATCGACGATGCCGAATCCGCCGGAGCTGGAGATGGTGTAGTTCTTGCTGGAGTTGTCGAAGGACACGCCGGCCACCTGGACATCGCCATCCGTGATATTCACGCCGGTGGTGCCGGCCGCGCTGTCGTTGAAGACGACTACGTCCCCGCTCACGAAATCGGTGGCGGTGCCGTTGACGAGTAGCTTCCAGTTCTTCGAGCCGCTGACGGCCGCAGTGGTCCAAGCTCCGCTCTGGAGACCCGTCCATACCGGCGTGTCGCCGGAGATGGTGAGAGTGATGTTGCCGTTGGCACTGCCAGTGTTTCCGAGCGTCGCGATCTGCCGCGCCCCGAGACCCGGGATGGTTCCCTTGGTGATGTTCGCCGCGGATCCGGAAAGGCTGCCGTAGCTGATCAGGTTGTAAGTCTGGCCGCTGGTCCACGAGGGCGCCGTGGTCAGGTTCACCGTGAAGCCGGAGCCGATACTGAGGGTGTTGCTTACGGCGAGGGCCGCCGTGGCGGCAACCCCGGATTTGTTCAGGTTGACCGTGCCCGGGGCGGAGAAGGCGAGCGAGCCGAGCGTCAGCGTGTCGGTGTTGGCGTTGCCGTTCGTGATGACCGCGCCAGCGCTGGCGGTGACTGCTCCGGCCGTGCCGTTGCCGGAAAGGGTGGCCTCGCCGAGGGCCAGCGCGCTGGTGGCGATGTTGCCGGTGACGTTCAGCCCGCCGGAGGAAATGGTGGTCGGGCCGCTGTAGGAACTCGTCCCGGACAGGGTGAGGGTCCCGAAGCCACTCTTCTGGAGGGAGCCCGTGCCGCCGATCGCGCCGGACACGGTGATGTTGCCCTCATTGATGGCGGACAGCACGCCGTTGTTGGTGACGGCGTTGGCGAAGGTGCTGCCGTTTGCCGGGTTGAGAGCCAAGGTGCCCGCGGCTCCGACCGTCACGGCGCTGCCCGCGGTGACGGATCCGCCATTGCCATTGCCGATCTGCAGAGTGCCGCCTGTGACCGTGGTCGTCCCTGTATAGCTGCTCGCACCGGAGAGTGTCAGCGTACCCGCGCCGACTTTTTCAAGGGCGCCCGTGCTTGAGATATTGCCGGCAAAGGTCGAATCCAAGCCGAGCGCGCCGACCTGTAGCTTCATGGCGTTGACATTGATCTTGCCGCCGGCGCCCGAGAGATCGCCCAGCTTGAACACCGTATCTCCGGTGCCGCCGATATTCACGTTGCGCGCCTGGGTGGTGTTGCCGCTGAGCACCATCTTCGCATGCGAAGCGTCCATGCTCGCGGGCGTGGCGCCGCCGAGGTTGAAGTTGTTGTGGCTGTTGCTGGTGGTGTGGGCGAAGGTGCCGGTGAAGCCGCTGAGGTCCCCGGTGAGGGAGAGGCTCGCGTTGCCGGTGATGGCACCGTTGTTGAAGATGCCGCTGCCGGTGAGCGGGCCGCCGTAGTTGACGTTGGTGAGAACCGTGATGCCGGTGTTGCCATTCACCACGATCCCGCTGGAGCTTCCCAGTGCGGCGCCGCTGCGCAGGCAAAGGAGGCCTTGGTTGAGGATCGTCGCACCGGAGTAGGTGTTGGTGGCCTCCAGGTCGAGGCGGCCCGCGCCGTCCTTGACCAGAACCATCGGCGTCGCGCCGTTGTTGACCAGCGGCACGCGGATGCGCATATCGACCGAGCCGGGGTTCGGGGTGTGGACGAACAGCTCGCCGCTCGCCAGGCCCGAGGTGATCTGTCCGCCGGTTCCGTTCTGAATCCACTTGCTGGCGTTGCTGCCGAGAACCATCCCGCCGCTGTTGACGGTCAGCAGGCCGGAGATGGCCACGTCGCTCGCGGAGATGAAGGAATTCACCTGGGTTGCGGCAGTGAGCGTGGTATTGCCGTCCGTGTTGGTCCAGTTGGTGAGACCCTGATTCCCGGAAAAGCTCGTGCCTAGGGTCGCTGTCGTCGCGGCGGTGATCGTGGCTCCCTCGTTGTGCGCCCAGCCGAGGGTGGAGGCACCGGTGGAAACCACCGCCCAGCCGCCGATCATGCCATTGGTATCGGCATTCGCGGCCGCGAAGGCTCCGGTGCCGGCGAACTTGAGCGTGGTGCCGCTGCCCGCGGTCCGCGAGATCGTGCCGGCGGTGAGCGCGTTGGCGGAGTTGTTCGTCCAGGTCTGGGATGAACCAAGCGTGACCGGGGCGGAGATCGTGGCCGCGCCCGCTTCCGCATTCACCGTGATGCCGCCGGAGCCGATCGTCAGGGCCGTGCCGCCGATGGTGAGCGGATTGGTGGCATTCAACCCGTCGCCGATCTGGATGCCGCTGATGCTGGTGGTGCCGGCATCCGGCTGATTCGGATAGCTGGCCAGATCGAAGATGGCGATGTCCGTGACGAGGTCGTTTGCCGGGGCGACATTGCCGTCCCAATTGGTGCCTGTCGCCCAAGCGGTGGAAGCGCTACCGTCCCAATAAATGGTGGAAGCTTGAACGGGGAAAATTCCCGAGATCGCTGCGATGAGCGTGGCCGGGGCGAGCGAGAGGAGTGCACTTCTTCTGGATTTCATGGGTCTGGCTTTGGGTTCTAATGGTTCGAAATTCGGGGGTCCCAATGGGCTCAGCGGGCGGCCGCTTGACCGCGGACGATCATGGTCCGGGGTCACGTCGGCGTGGCGGTGCAGGAGCCGACGCCGACCGCTTGGGAGGGACATTGGGTTCGGTACGGGTTTCGTTGGATCGATGCCCTGATGCCGGAATGGCAGGAGGAAAACCGTTCTTCGCCATCGAACGGAGGCTTTCTCCGGCGGCAAGGGAGCCAGTAACTACACTGGTAGATGACCCGACATCCGGGCAATCTTGTCGCTTACCATGGAAGACAACGGCATAAGCGAAACGCGGGAATGCCGGTGCGTCCCCACCAAACCAGTCCTTGGGTTTTTATCCCCCCCGAACTCTTCCGGAGGCGCCGACAAACCGGACGCCACGCAGACCTTTCCCAAGCAAAACTTCAAAATTCAAGGACTGCCCCCCTGAAAATTTCGTCTTTCTGGAAGCATTTTGCTTTCTCCTACTCCACCGCCACGACGGACTAACAGCAGGAGCATTCGGATACGATGACAATGGCGGATGTCAATGTGTTGGGACCTTGATTCCGCAGCCGAACTCCCGCACGATGGCCACATCAACTGTTTAATTCGCTCCGCCAATTTCCATTGGGATTGCGCGATGCGGGTTCCTTAGACCCAACGAAAACCGCATGAACTCCCCCTTGCCCACCCCGACCCAGGCCGCTTCCTTTTCCCGCGTGCAACAGCTCATGACGCCGTCGCTCGTGCCGTCGATCTCAACGGAATTGCTGGTTGCCGCCGATGGCGAGCTGAACCGCGAGCTGCATGACTTCCTGTGCGACCCGCCGTCGGATGCCGGGCTCCTCAGAGGCAAAAGCATCGCCATCTGCTGCACCAACGGCGTCGAGGAAGTGGAGATTCTCGGGGCACAGCGCTGGCTCACCGAACACGGGGCCACGGTACACGTGGTGTCGCCGCGCATCGGCGAATTTCATCCAACGCTCGGGCTGCGCTTTCCGCCGCTGGCCGCGACCCACGTGCTGGCGATCCGGCTGATGGAGAATGCAGGCTGGATCAAAATCGACCGCTATTCGGACGAAGCGCGCGCGGAGGACTACGACGCGGTGATCCTGCCCGGCGGATGTTGGAATCCGGATGCGCTGCGGATGGACGAACCGACGCGAGCTTTCGTCCGCGACATGCATGCGACCGGCAAGCCGACTTGCGCGATTTGCCACGGCCAGTGGGTGATGGTCAGCGCCGGCATCCTCAAGGGCAAGCGGGCAACCGCCGTGTGGAACATTCACGTCGATCTGGAGAACGCCGGTGCCCTGGTCTCCGACGAGCCCTGCGTGGTGGACGGCAACCTGATCACCGCGCGCTTTCCCTACGACCTGCCCCGCATGGTTCACGCGCTAGTGAAACAACTGCTGCCCGACGTTCAGTAGTCCTTCGGAAGTCCCGCCACGTCCAACGGAGCCTGGCATCGGAAGGTCACCTTGCGTTGGGATGGACCTCCGGCGGCTGGGGCGGCGCAGGGCGCGGGGCCGCGTCGGCGGCGGGTTTGTTCTTATCCCCGACCGCTTCCTCGATCAGGGTCGCGACGCCCCGCGGGTCTTCCTGATGGGCCACGTGGCCGCCGGGAAAGGTGCGGATCGTCCAGCCGCGGGAAACGGCGCGCTGCCAGCTCTTGTCGGTCTTGGCGCGCTCCTCGGCCGACTTGTCCTTCGGCACGAAGGCGACGTAAGTCACGGGCAGGGCGAGCGCCGCGGGGTTCTTGAAAGAGACGGGCTGGTTGAAGCACTTGATGGACTGCTTCACATTGTGCGGCGGTTTGGTGTCGGGCGTGACCCAGGGCACCTGCATGAAGCCATCCGCGAACCGCGAGGGATCCCGAGGGCCACTGTCGCCGAAAAGATCCCAGATCGACATGCCGTCGTCCGGCACCGCGGCGTCGAGAAAGACGACGTGTCGAATGCGATCCGGCGCCCGGTCCATGACCCCGGTGATCACCATGCCGCCGTAGCTGTGGCCGGTGAGAACGATATCGTCCAAGTCCTCGAAGAGGATCAGGTTCACCACGTCGTTGATGTGGGTCTGGAGGTCGATGTCGGGGCTGTTGAGGTGCATGCGCTCGCCGAGGCCGGTGAGCGTGGCGCGATGGACCTCGTGGCCATCATCGGCGAGGAACTTGCCGGTCTTCTTCCACTCCCAGCCACCGGCGGTGGCTCCATGGACGATGACGTAGGTGAGCTTTTCCGCAGCTCTTACCGAGCCGGCGAGGGCGAGCAAAACGAAGACGAATTGGAACCGTGGGATTTTCATGGGTTACGTGTGCTTTTAGGGAAGAAATGCAGTTATTGAACGTCTTCCGGGAAAATCCGCAAGGCTCTCTCGCCCCGCAGATCCCCAGAGTATCAGGTTCAGGGCCGGGTGCAGGGGTTTCGGCGAGGAAAACGTCCAAATGATGTCAGAGGACTCAAAATCAGCCCTTCTGACACAAGTCCCCCGCTGAGCCCGTTGGGGGCTTTCGCTCCCTGATCACATTACTCGTCCTTCGCGTATCACCTGTTGATACCAGCGATAGCTCTGCTTGGGCGTCCGCTTCTGGGTCTGGAAATCCACGTGGACCAGGCCGAAGCGCTTCTCGTAACCGCACGACCATTCGAAGTTATCGAGCAGGCTCCACTGGAAGTAGCCCTTCAGCGGATATCCCTCGGCCACGGCGCGGCTTGCCTGCCGCAGGTAGGAGCGCAAGTAGAGCACGCGCTCGAGGTCAAAGACCTCCCCGGAGCCGGACATCTGATCCTCGGTCGCGCAGCCGTTCTCGGAGATGACCAGCGGCAGATCCTTTTTCCCGATTGCTTCCCCTACCAGGCGCACGGCCCAGTACATCGACTCCGGCACCAAGTTCAACCATGGCATGTGCATCTTCGGGTAGCTCTCCGGCATCCGCAGGATTTCGTAGCCGCGGGAGTTCTCTGCCGCGCGGACGTAGTTGCCAGTGTAAAGGTTGATCCCGAGGACATCGAGCGGTTGGCCGATGATCTCCATATCTCCCTCCCGGATCTCGGGCGCTTCCTTCCCGAGCGACTCCAGCACCTCCTGCCCGTATTTCCCTGTGAGCGCCGGAACGATAACGGTTCCGTTGTGCTCCTCCGCGAGGAAGGCTTTTTTCGCCGCGGCGATGTTCTCGGGTGTCTCGACCACGGGCACGAAGGTGTCGCAATTCGTCACCAGAGCGACCTTACAGGGAACAGGTGAAGCGGCACGGATAGCCTGGCACCCGAGGCCGTGGGCGAGCAGGGCGTGATGGACCGTCTGTTGGACGTCTTTCTTCCGCGCGACGACCGTGCCCGGCGCGTGCTGGGGCGTGCTGCCGACGCCGTAGCCCATGTAGGTGAAGCAGAAGATCTCGTTGATCGTCATCCAGTCGGTCACCCGGTCGCCGAGATGCGAGACGACCGCCGTGCAATAGTCCGCGAAATCCCTCGCCATTTCCCTGCTGCGCCAGGAGCCGTAGCGGTCCTCGAGTGCCTGCGGGCTGTCCCAGTGGAAAAGCGTCGCATGCGGCCGGATGCCGTGGTCGCGTAGCGTGTCAACGAGGCGCTTGTAGAAGTCGATGCCCTTTGCATTCACCGCCCCGCGGCCATCCGGAACCACGCGGGGCCAGGAAATACTAAACCTGTAGTGCTTGATGCCGAGTTCCGCCATCAGCTTCACGTCGGCGGCGAAGCGCCGATAGTGGTCACAGGCGATGTCCCCGGTATCACCTCCCTTCACCCGTCCGGTGATCCTTGAAAACGTGTCCCACACGCTCGGTTTTCGACCGTCCTCGCCGGTCGCACCTTCGATCTGGAAGGCGGAGGTCGCAACGCCCCACTGGAAATCCGCGGGGAAGTCGGGGCCGGCCGGCTGTTTCGCGGGCGCAGGAGAAACCGGCGGCCCTCCGCTGGAACCAAGGGCCAAGGAACCGAGCCCCAAAGTGCCCAGAACCCCCCGGCGGGTGAATGAATGACGAGTCATAGTTACAGAAAGCGAGGCGACCGCGGCGAACCGCGGTCGCCCTGTTGAATGGACTTGCGGATTACGGGGCCTCGATCACCGTGGCGTGGAGGAAGCCTTGGGGACCGCGCGGCGTGCCGCCGCCGACCGCACCATCGAGCCGGAACGTCCGGTAGGTCCAGCCCGTGTTGAGCGCGGGCATCGCCGGGGCTCCGGTCAATGCAGGCACCACTTCGGAAACGTTCTGGTCGAAGGCTACAAGATCATTCGATCCTCCGATCTCGTAATCGACCTTGTCGGCCACAACCGTGGCAAAGGCCGGAGCGTTGCCGGAAAAGACCGCGCCATTGCGAACCGGCAGGGTAATCACCAGAGCCTGGTCTGCGCCGACCGTCTCTATGCGCGAGCGCACCTTGCCCGTGGGCATGGCATCCTCCGGATTCCCATCGAGGGCGAACTCTTCAACATTGGTCAGCCCGTCACGGTCGGGATCCGCGCCCTTGGTGGCGGTCTGGCCGCTCAGGGTCGCGAAGTTGGCGATCCACGGGATAAAGGGATCGGCGAAGACTGCCAACATGCCGCTACCGGTGATTTCCGGGCGCTCGAACTGGGCACCGGAACCCATGGCCCCGTAGATGCCGTCAGGCATCGAAACAGCACCGATCGTCAGGACCGCTACCGTGTCGGTGTCGGAGTGGGCGAGGTCGAGCACGGCTCCGGTTGCGATCTCGACTTCGGTCAAGTCACCCAAGCTTGACATACCCAGGCTGAGCACGCCTTCGAGAACCCTCGTGGCGCCCAAGTAATTGTTGAATCCGTCGAGCGCCATGGTGCCCGGGCCGCTCTTGCTCAGGCCGCCGGGGGCCTTGGCGAAGGCGCCCGACTGGTCCGTCAGCGGGCTGGAGACGATCAGGTCGACATCCACATTGCCGGTCACATCCGCCACGTTGAAGACCGTGTCGCTGGAAAGGTGGTTGGCCTTGCCGCTGTTGCTCTGGATATTCGACACGCTGGTGCCTGTGACCGTGATGTCGCCCTTGAACTGGTAGCCCAGATAATCACCCGTGTCGGTTGACGACTGGCTGAGGGTAGCCCCATTGAGCGTGACGTTGCCAATCAGGTTGTAGCGGGTGGAGTCCATCGTGGTTCCATTGACGATGATTTCCGGCAGCAACGACGTGACCGTCGCGGCTCCGCCGAAGACATCGTTGCTCGTGAACGAAAGCGCTCCCGGAGCGTTGACAGTGATGGTGCGTCCGGCCACTTGTGCGTTCCCAAAGCTGCTCCAATTCGGAACATTCCAGACCCACGTGTTCGCAACGAACAGGCCGTCGTCAATGGTCACCGGACCGGTGAAGTTACCCCCGCCGCTGCTTGTCACGGTAGCGGCGCCTTTCTTGACCAAAGACACCGGGGCTCCACCGGGCGCGTCGAGGATCTGGCAACTATAGTTGCTGTCCGACGCCGCATCCAGGGTGAGGGTGGCGGGCGTGAGGGAGGTATTGGTAATGGAACCGCCGCCGATGCCGGACAAGGCGCCGAGCGTAACATTCAGGCCGTTGAGGTCCAGCGAGCCGCCGTTCATCGTCAGCGAGGCGGTGGCCCCGCCGAGGGCCTCGGCGTGATCCAGCGCCAAGATACCCTGCTCGACGATCGTTCCGCCCGTGTAGGTGTTGGCACCTCCCAGGCGAACCTGACCGGCACCGCTCTTCGCAAGCTGGCCGGAGCCGCTGACAACGGAATTCACGACCATGGCACTGGCGGACTTGTTTTTCCACACTTGGGTGGAATCGAGGACCACGCCGCCGGAAGTGTCGATGGAAAGGCCGCCGGCGGTTTCTTCGAGCCAGATGCCGTTCGCTCCGACCGTGAGGCTGTGGGTGCCGCCGATCGAAACGGGACCCACTCCCGGGGTGACGACGATGGACTTCACGCTCTGGTTGGCACCGAGCACGGTGGTCAGGTTGGCGGCCCCGGTAGTGGCGAAGGCGATACCGGCGGAACCGTCGGTTGCCAGTGCTCCTCCGGGGACGGCGCCGTCGATATCCGAAGTCCAGTTGAGCGAGGTCCATTGATCGTCCACATCGCCCTTCCAATAGAGGTTGGTGGCGGGCGGCGGATCGGCCACGACGGTGTTGGTGAAATTGTCCACGTAGAACACCGCGTTCGGCGAGGTGACTCCACCGTTGCCGAAATTGAATCGCAGGAGGATCTGGCCGGAATTGCTGGAGGCCATGCCGGCCGCTTGAGCGACCGTGAGCGGGTAAGTGAGCGTTTGTGGAGCTGCGTCGACAGGCACGTCTCTCGTCGCAAGCCCGGTCCACCCAACATTGTCCCCCTGAATGATGATTTCAATCTGAGGTGTCGCGTACCACGAGTTGTATCCTGGATTCGGGAAGAACGCGTCGAGCTTCAGTTCGGTGGCATTGGTGAAAATGGCCTGCAATTGCGCTGCGGACAGCGTGATCGAAGTGCCGATATTCCACCAATTGTTCGTCCCGGCAAACGGCTGGGTGACCGCGAGGGACTGGGCTCCATCGGTGGCGCCGGTGGTGGCGGTGGCCACGGAGTTTGGTGCGCCAGCGGCCCAGCCTTCGGTGTCGGTTTCCCAGGAAAAGAAGGGGGCTGCGGAACATACCGGTGCCGAGAGCGCGGCGGCGAGGAGACAAAGTGAGGTCTTGGATTTCATAAGTACTTTGGGTTAGCGGGAGAAAAGGAACGACTCAGCGGCGGCGGCGGAGCGACAAGAGGCCGCCGGCCAAGAGAGCGAGCGACGACGGCTCCGGAACGGCCGTAATGTTGTCGATGGCGAAGGTCTGGGTGCCGTTGGGCAAACCATCGCCGCCTCCTGCCCATGTCCCGACATGCCAAGCAATGCCGAGGACGGAATATCCAAGTCCGGCGTCCGTTATGGCGGCGGCATGGGGGGTCATGTCCCAGGTAAGCGTGGAAAAACTCCCATTGACCAAAGAACCGCTGGTCGGCGCGATGGCACTCCAGCCATTGCTATTGTTCAGGATCAGCATGATCGTGTTTCCATAAACTCCCCACCCATTGGGATTCGACCAATCGGAGTACACGTCCATGGTCAACGTCATGGTCCCTGCATCCATGAAACTGCGGGGATCCTTTTCCAGCAGGGTATTGACGGTCCAACCGGAGAAGCTGGAGGTAACCGTGAACGAGTTCGCGGCACTGGAGGTGCCGTCGGTAGCACGGTCCGTATTCACCGTGGTCGTGCTACCATTGAGGGTCCCTGCCCCCCAGCCGTTGAGGCTACCGGACTCGAAGGATTCAATGACCGCCCCGTGGGCGACAGGCACGCTGATAAACAAGGCGCAAGCGGCAACAAGGCTCCGCTCGGATTGGGGTTTCGACTTCATCTATATGGGATTGAGGGGAGTAGGGTCTTTGGATTTGCCCGAGCCGCGCCCCCGCCGCGCTTCCATGGAAAGCAACGGTCGTGGTGGGTTTTTCCGGGAAGGGAACGGAAGCCCGCGCTTGGATTGACATCGGTTGTCCGAAATCAGGCTTCACTTTGAATACCACCACAGAGTTTCCCTGCGGTCCACGTCGCCAAGGAGTGGTTTTCCCTCCCCTCGATCGGGGGAGGCACGGGTGCGATCAGCCTAACAAGATGGTCGCGGCCAGCGACGGCCTCCTTGACATCGCCTGTTTGGCCGGACCGATGGAACGACCCTCCGTGATCCCGCCCTGCCGGGATTCCGGCAGGGCGAGGACTGGATCCAATGTGACGCTTTTCTAGCAATCACGGGGTCGCGGCGACGGTGCTGGCGATGACGCCCGCGCCCTGCGGCGTGGGGTGCACGCCGTCGCTGAAAAGTTCCGGATGGTTGAGTAACGGCGTGTTGTTGTCGATCAAGGTCACGCCGGTGTTGGCAGCAACGGCCTGGACCGCCGGAACCACGGTATTCTGGATGAACGCGGGGTCGAAGGCATTGCCGAAGGGATTGGGCGTGTACACCGGCGGAGGCAGGCAGATGTAAACCTGCGGATGCGTTGTCAGCCCCTGATACTTCGCGATGAGCGCCCGGTAATCCGCATCGAACTTCGCGGCATTCCAGTTCCAAGGCTTGGAATCGTTCGTGCCGAGCATGATCACCACGATGTTCGGCTTGAACTGCAGGCTGGCGCGATAAGGGGCCGTGTTCCAATAAGTGTAGTCCGATCGCTTCAACACGGTGGCAGCGGAAAGCCCGAAGTTGCCGACGGTATAGCCGTTGCCGAGCAATGCCTGAAGTTGCGCGGGATAACTTTCGACGGTCGGATTCTGCAGCGCGTATCCCGCCGTGATGCTGTCGCCGACGCAGGCCACCTTGACCTGTGCCCAAGCGGACTGAATCCCTAGCAGGAGCGCGGCACCTGCGGCCAGGATGCTTGCGAAGCGGCGTTTGATTGGATTGTTCATGGGGTTTTTTCTTGGGGTTGTTTTTGGTTTTTGTGTTCAGGGCAGTGGCCTGCCGAGAGCTTGCCGAGGTCGGGTCCTTGATGATCGACGGTGCGAAACGCGGGAGGACTCTTCCCAAGTCCCGGCTGAAAAAGAAAACGAGGGATGACCATGTCGTTTCCGGTCGTCTGCAACTGGTCGATCTTTAGCGGGCTGGTGCGGCTGTTAGGGTCGGTGCCATACATCCGAGAAATGTCGGGGTGTCGTGGAGAGTGGGCATCGTTGGGGTCGTTAGTAATGCGGGTGCCGTCGATGGCCCTTACATGTTCCTGCCTTTCCATTGTTGTGCGGTGACAGGGTCGAGTTGCCGCCATTGGCTCATCAGGTTTTCTATGGCGGCGGCGCGCAGGGAGCCTTCGGGAAACTGCTCGACCCACGCCGCAGCGGCGGGCGCGTCGGCTTGGGCCCAGCGCTGGACGATGGACACCACCGTGTCGTCTAAAAGTCGTCCCGCGGGCAAAGATTCGAGCGCGTGTGCGGCTGCTGTTTCGGGTGCTGTTTGCGACCACGCAACCAATTCGGCGGCCAAAACGGCGTGCCGCAGAGATAGGTCGGGAATCGTTTTCGCCCAATCCATGGCCCCGGCGGGGTCCTTCGATGCCCACTCCATCGCGGCGCAGCGGATGGTTTCGTCGCCTTCTGCTTCCTCAGAAGATTCAACCGCAAGGCGCAATGCCTCAACCGGGTCGGCTCTGACCGCTTCGGCGGAAATGTGGTGCAGGAGTTCCTCCCTTTCCGCGCGGTCCGGCATTTCGCGAGCCCATGCGGTCGCCGCTGGCAGGTCCACACCGGCCCACGCGACCGCCACGGTCTCCAGTGCGATCCGCCGGCGCGCGTCCGAGGACAATTGGCCGGCCCACGCCGACGCGGAAACGGGGTCAGCCATGGCCCAACCGCGCAATAGCGTGTGGGAGGTGTCCCCTTCCCCGCGCCCACAGTCCGACGTGTGGAGCTCTTCGAGTGCTTCCCTGATGCCCGCCTGCGGGACGCGGGCCTCGCGGGATTGCTGCGGACGCCACCGGTGACCCAATTGCGCCGGTGTGGCGTCCGCAGCTTTCCTTGTGTCCTCCATGCGCAAGCCGCAGACCAACACCACCGCGCAAACGGCGAGCCCAGAACCCATGAGCCCGGATACAGCGGTGATGGTTAGCCTGTGCTTGGATGGAATCATCCGTCAGGGATTGGTTGCGGCGTTGTCCATCGTCGCCGTGTTGAGGACGCCCGAGGCACCGCTGCACACGCCCATGCCGATCTGGGCGCTCGTGCTCATATTGATGGTCTTGGTGGCGCCGAGCTTGGTCCAGCTCGTGCCGTTGGCCGAGTGGTAGGCCGCGAACTTGTTGCCGGTCCTCGTGATCCTCACCCAGTACGGTGCGGCCAGCCCGCTCGCCGTCGCTACGCTCGTCGAGCTGCCGGTGCCGTTGCGGGAGGTGAAAATGACCCCGCTGGTGGGCGTCACCCAAACTCCCGCCTCCATCGCTCCCGCGGCGGACGATTCCCGGATCATCACCCCCGCCTTCGCGTTCGTACCGGTGTTCGGGACGGATGTCACGCGAACCGTGCTCGAGCAATCGCCGCTGGACGGCTGGTGAACAAAGCGGAACGCATCCGCCCCGCCGCCGATGTTGGCTCCCCCTCCCTGGATGGTGAAGGTTCCGTTGACGTAGTCCGCGGCTCCGGCCACTCCGGTCGTGCCGATGTCCCGCGTGGCCCAGGGGCTGGGGAGCTTCGCGGCAGCCAGCGTAGCCACCTCGGTTCCGCTCAGCGCCCGTCCGTAAATGCGGAAATCATCCACGCTGCCGTTGAGCGTGGGATCCGACCACTGCGATTTGCCGATGTAGTTCTGCGTCGTGCTGCCCAAGCTCGATGGCTTGAGGGTCATATTGGAATTCGTCGCTACCGGGGTTCCATCAATGTAAAGAGTGCCCGTGTTTCCGGACAAGGTCACCGCGATGTGATGCCAGACCCCGGGCGTGAGTGCCGCCGGGCTGTTCAACTGCTGCTCGCCTCCATTGCTGCTGGTGGTGATGGCGTAGCGCACCGTGTTACCGCCGCTGGCGGGCGAAAGGTACATGTAGCTCCCGGTGCCGGAGCCGAAGTCGAACAGGCGCGCCCAGGTGGCGTTCGCATCCACTTTGGCAAACGTGGAGACGGTGAAGTCGTTCAATGTGCTTACCAGACCCTGCGGCAAGCTGACATGGCCATCGGATCCATTCAGCTTCATGGCGTTGTTTTGGACACCTGCGAGCCAGTTGCCGCCGCCCATCACCGTCGCATGGAGATTGTTACCACTGGAGTCCGCCGCGACTGTGCCGCTGGTTTCGTTGAACTTCCAATGCGCCAGCAGATCGACGGGTGGCGTCGCCGCTCCCGGAATCACCAGCAGCGTGACACTCTGTGGCGGTGCGCTGAAGGAGACGGTTCCATTGCTCACCGCCGCGTCCGTGAGGCGGTTGATCACATTCGCGCTGGTGAATTGCCAGACCTGGGCCGCGCTGCCTGCGGTAAAGTTGGCGAGGTTCACCGTGACGGGCGTGTTCGCGGAAAGGTGTTTGCAGACCACCATCACGGTCAGCGCATTGTCACCGCTCCGCTGGGCGGCGAAGGAGGCGACGTTGTCCGGATTGGCCACGGAGGCCGAGACGCTCGTGTCGCCGAACGTGCTCTTGTTGCCGTCGTAATTGCGATAGATCTTGAAGGATTGGTAGATGGGCGCGGTGCTGTTCACACCGCCCCAGAACGTGGCCAAGTCCACGCCTTCACGACCGAAGATGCCCAGAACATCCGCTTGCGCGATGGCCCCGCTGATGTGGCCTTCGGCACCCCAACTGTATTCGGTGACGGCGAGCTTCGTGCCCGGATAGTAGGTGTTGGTCCACTCCTTCATCCGCGGGATCAACTTCACCGTGTTCCAAATCCAACTCGTGGAGAAGTAATTGGGATCCCAGAGGTCGCGGGTGGATTCGTTGCGCTTGAGCTGGGCCGCCGTGGAGGAGTCACCTTGGCCGAATTCGTTATACTGCGGGTAGTAGTGGAGGCTGAACATATCCAGCAGCCGCTTGCCGGTAGCATCGTTGTTCGCCTTCATCTGTTGGAGCAGCCACGGCATGTAGTCCATGCCGCCGTGGGCCGCCCGGTCGGCACCATTGCCGCCAGCGGTGTCGTAGGGACAGTTGAAATAGTTCGGCCAGCCCCACTCCTCCGGCCCCACGATTTGCGCGCCGGGGTCAACGCCCTTGACCATGCCCGCGTAGGTTATGATCCGGTCGCGGATTTGATCCATGGTCTGCCCCACCGGCATGATGGGCCGGTGATTCCATGGCCAGACGCCGTGCTCGTTGTCCGTGAGGTAGTATTTGACGCCTCCGTTGGATGAGGCGCCGAAAGTGTTCACCAGGTACTGGACCCATTGCTGCTGGAAGGCGGGGCTGTTGGGAACGTAGGCGTCGTTGGGGTCGTTCCAGGTGATGTTCACGCCATCGCTGGCCCTCACACCGTTGCCTGCGTCCGGCCACCATGGGTCGCTGCCGGTCTGTGCGCCGTACTTGGCGACGGAATAGGGAGTCAGCCCGGAACGGTTCGGGCCCAGTTTGGCGACCCAGTCCACCATGGGAATGGTGATCATCGGCTGGGCACCCGCCGCCTTGGTGTCGTTGATGAAGAAATCTGCGGAGGCGCTTGGGGCCGAGTCACCCTCAGAGAGGCTCTCGAAGTACCAATCTCCGGCGCGGTTGGTGGCGTTGATTTGCCAGTTGTAGGTGGTGGTGGCGTTGCCGCCGCGACGGTTAACCGACAGGTTCAAGTCGCTTATCGTGGCTTGATCCACCCAGTTCGCCCCGTAGATGAGTGGGCTGATGGGATGACGGTTGGCATTGGCGTCAACCTGGACGCTGGCGGCGGGATTGTCGGCAAAAGCCGTCACCGGAAGGGCGGCGACAAATCCGGCGGCAAGAAGCCGCGACATGCCGCTGCACGCCGATGCGTTCCTCCTTTGCCCCCGACAAGGAGAGGTATTCTGTGTCTTCATGGGTTTGGGTTTTTCCATTCCCGTCGGATACCAAAGGTCTCCGGCGATCAATGTTTCACCAGCGCACCACAACCGCGCCCTTTCAGTCCATAGCGGCAAGGAGGGGTTTTCCCCTCCCCTATAAGAGGGGCGAAAAAAACACTCCTCGACGCAGTGGACGAAATCGAGGCGTCCCACATTGTTAGCTAACCGTCATCTTGGGGATCTGAGGTCGTTCAACTTGATGGAAAACCCGAGACCACACCCATGGTGACCCAAAACAGATCCCTGCGCGGGGTCAGTGAGATGATTGCGCCGGTGCGAGCCGGCATGGAGCGAAGTCGATCCGTCCGCCTTTGTCCCGCCCGCACTTCAGGCGACGCAGGAACCCGGCCGCCTTTCGACCGCCGCATATCGGGAGGATCCAACTCTCATTAGCTCGCCACGCACGCCGAAGGCGCACTGATCCATTTGTGGAATCACGGCGGCGGCAACTACCAACCTTGGGATTTCACCCCCATCTAACAACAACACGCAAATGGAACCCGTGCGGCTGTGAGCCTCCTTGTTCCGAACTTGCCACGAAAACAAACCCGACAGCAATGAGAAGACAACGCAACACACTGATCACTTCGATTTCATCGCTATTGATGCTTTCGACCCCCACTTACGCACAACTTCCAAGCCCGTGCTACGGGTGGAATCTCGGAAACACCCTGGAGTCCACGTGGGGCTTTCCGTCTCCAAGCCAGGCGCTCTTCAACTCCGTCGCCAACGCCGGGTACAACACCGTTCGCATCCCATGCGCCTGGAACTTCAATGCCAACCCGACCACCTATCAAATCGATCCCTCCTACATGGCGCAGGTAAAACAGGCGGTTGACTGGAGCCTTGCTGCGGGAATGCACGTCGTCATCAACGATCACTGGGATGGAGGATGGCTGGAGAACAATCTCACGGGAAACTTCAATCCCACGATCAACGCGAAGATGAACTCGTACTGGTCGCAGATCGCGGACGCCTTCGCCGGCTACGATGGGCGCCTCCTGTTTGCGGGCGCGAACGAACCGAACGTTGACAATGCCGCGAAGATGGCCGAGCTGACATCCTACTATCAGACGTTCATCAACGTGGTTCGATCCAAGGGCGGCAACAACAGCTCCCGCTGGCTGGTGCTCTCGGGGCCGAACACCGATATCGACACGACCGACACGCTGATGAACACCCTGCCAAACGACCCGACGCCGGGACGACTGATGGTGGAAGTTCATTACTACACTCCCTATCAGTTCACGCTGATGCAGAACGATGAATCCTGGGGCAACATGTTCTACTTCTGGGGCAGTGGCTATCACTCGACCACCCTGCCCTCCCGTAATGCCACCTGGGGCGAGGAAGCCTACATGAACTCCGCGTTCCAGAAGATGACCACCAAGTTCACCAGCAAGGGCATCCCCGTGATCATCGGCGAATTCGGCGCCTATGCGCGCGGCAACCTGACAGGTGCCGACCGCGACTTGAACTACGCCTCGACGACGTACTTCAACAAGAAAGTCATGGAGACCGCCCACAACCACGGAATGTATCCCATTTTCTGGAACACCCCTGGGTACCTTTTCGATTGGACCACCGGGGCCGTCGTGAACCGGGTCGTGATTGATTCGCTGACCGGGCAAGGGGCGCTTCCTCCTCCAGGGACTGGCGGTAGTCCGGTCGGAAACGGCACCTACAAGATCGCGGCCCGGCACAGTGGCAAGGCGATGGATGCCGCCGGGTGGGGAACCGCCAATGGCACTCAAATCCACCAATGGACCTACGGCGGTGCCAACAACCAGCGCTGGACGGTGACGAACCGTGGCAACAACCAGTACAGCATCATCGGCGTCCATAGCGGCAAAGGTCTCGACATCGCCGGCTGGAACTCGACCGACGGCACAAAGGTTCAACTGTGGGATTACACCGGCGGTATCAACCAGAAGTTCACCTTCACCGCCACCGACGGCGGTTACTATCGAATCACCCCCACGCACGCGACCGGCTCCTGCCTCGATGTTGACGGGGTTTCGACCGCAAACGGCGCGCTGGTCCAGTTGTGGACGTACGGAGGCGGCAACAATCAACAGTGGGTTCTTCAAACCCCGTAAGTTGAGAATAGGGATGATTTAAAACCGTGCGGCAACGAGGCCACTCGTTGCCGCACC
>Ga0307414_10000040_pt1 | contig 148876 bp, 121 predicted proteins | sample DK1Ometagenome_FD_203804 | JGI IMG/M metagenome (GOLD analysis project Ga0307414, IMG submission 203804) | Maize rhizosphere microbial communities from greenhouse at UC Davis, California, United States - DK15-O-3 | ecosystem: Host-associated > Plants > Roots > Rhizosphere > Soil | place: USA...
AGCTTCATCATCTATTAATATTCTTGTATATCCTTTTTGCAGAAGTAATTCCAACTCCTGATTTATCTTTCTTCCCCGCTCAATTTGAAGCGGACAAGAGATCATAATTTTGGACCCCTCTTCAAAGCTTTGGACGTAATCTACAATATCCGTCACCGTATGGTGCTTCACTTCTTTGCCAGAAATGGGCGAAATAGTTTTACCTATTCTGGAGAAGAGGAGCTTTAGATAGTCATAAATTTCAGTAGTCGTGCCTACAGTTGATCTCGGGTTTTTGGTATTTACTTTTTGTTGAATAGCAATCGCAGGCGCCACCCCCTTGATGTATTCTACATCCGGTTTCTCCATTCTTCCCAGAAACTGACGAGCGTAAGAACTTAAGCTTTCTACATACATCCGTTGGCCTTCGGCAAAAAGTGTATCGAAGGCTAAAGAAGATTTTCCAGAACCCGAAAGCCCCGTGATTACCACAAATTTATTTCTGGGGATCGCAACGCTGAGGCTTTTTAAATTATTAACCCGGGCGTTTTTGATGATAATGTATTTCTTGGGATCGAGTGAATCGATGTCTGTTTTAGCTGATAAAGTGCTCAAAGTCATAGTCGGCAAAGTTACAAAAGGAACAGAGGAACTCAGCAAAAAGTTGGCGTCACTGTAAGGAAATATTGACTTAATATAATTTCAAATGGTCGACGGTTCACTGTCAAAGGTCCACATTCCCCTACAGCCCATAGCTTATAGAGCATAGAATAATCAGCCGCAGTGGTCAGGCGCTAACAGCCAACGTGATTGTCTCACTCATGTTCTCTAAACCTTATTTATGCCATTCGTGTGACACGAACGGCGACGCAAGCTCCAACATCCCACATCCCACACCTCACATCCCACACCCAACACCCCCACGCTTCTTTGGATCAACTTTTATCCTTTTCTTCGCAGAATGGATTTCCAATTTTTAGTAGATGGCTTTGCAGAGGGTTTACGACAGATGACCGGGCTAGAAGCTTTTGCAGTATTTTTTGGGATCGCTTCAGTGTACTACTCCATGAAAGTAAACATTCTGGTATACCCCACCGGAATTATTTCTACGCTGATCTATGTCTGGATTTGCTTCCAATACAAGTTATATGCTGACATGGGCATCAATGCCTATTATTTCTGCATGTCTATTTATGGCTGGTATGTATGGACGCATCCTAAGGATGGGGATGTCGATTTGCCGGTAACTTGGTTGAAGTGGAGAGGTTGGATGGTTTCAATTGGGATATTTGTTGTCTCCTATTTTCTCCTGTCATATGTGTTGGTAAATCATACAGATAGTGATGTTCCTTTGTGGGACTCATTTACGACGGCTTCTGCATTTGTGGGCATGTGGCTTATGGCCAAAAAGAAAGTTGAAAATTGGATTTTCTGGATTATAACAGACATTGTTTCTGTTCCATTATACTTTTACAAAGGGTTACTGTTGACTTCATTTCAGTACCTTTTCTTCACCATTTTGGCAATTATAGGATTTATTGCCTGGATCAAATCAGCTAGAAATAATGCCTAGTCCTAAGCGGATATTAATACTGGGGCCGGAATCAACCGGTAAAAGCACCTTATCTGAAGGTCTTGCTAACCATTTCAAAGAACCGTGGGTGCCGGAATATGCACGGGAATATCTGGAAAATTTAAACCGGGATTACAGCTATGATGACCTAATCAACATTGGAAGAGGGCAAGTAGCATTGGAGGATGAAATTGCTAAAAAAGCTGATAAATATTTGTTCTGCGATACGGATTTGCGAGTGATTCACATCTGGTCTGAGCATCGGTTTGGCAAGACCGATCCTTGGGTATTGGATCAGATTAAGAAGCGGTCTTATGATGTTATTTTGTTAACAGATACAGATTTACCTTGGGCTCCTGATCCACAGCGGGAATATCCTGAACTGGAGATGCGGCAGTATTTTTTTGATAAATATTTGAAGTTAGCCCAAGAAAGCGGATTCCCCTATCATGTAATTAGTGGTATAAAAGAAGTTAGATTAAATAAGGCAATTGAAATTTGTCTGGAACTTTAATAGCTAGTACTTGGTATTAAGGACAAGTACATAGTAGTACGCCTACCTATCGTCAAAGGAGGTATCAAAGAGCTGGGTATTCAGCCTTCCTACCACCTTAAGGAAAAATCGGGGCGTGACACAAGTGCAATTAAAAAACCTTCAAGGTCCGAAATAGACCCCAAAGGTTGAATGCTAAACTACTCGATGCTGTAAGTTTGATCCTCGAGATAATTAGGATAAATTTTGCGATGCTGTTTTTTGACTTCACTCACCAGCGCTTCCCGAAAACCTTCTACATTTTCTCCGGACCGCGCAGCCATGAAAACTGGTTTGATCCCTGTTTTCTTTTCATATGAGTCAGACAGTGCTTTGAAATCAAGAAAATTGGCTTCTTCTAATTCCAGCTCTGTCATTTCCATACTTTCTTCTTCGCTTGGCATGGTTTCTACAAGGTCTATTTTGTTAAACACCAGCAGTACAGGTTTATCACCTGCATTTATTTCATTAAGTGTTTGAGTGACTACAGCTATGTGATCCTCGAAATTTGGATGCGAAATATCGACTACATGAACTAGTAAATCAGCCTCCCGAATTTCTTCCAGCGTAGATTTAAACGACTCAATTAAGTGAGTTGGTAGTTTCCTGATGAATCCAACGGTATCGGAAAGCAAGAACGGCACGTTGTCCAGGACCACCTTTCTGACAGTGGAATCTACAGTGGCAAATAATTTGTTTTCTGCCAGGATGTCTGTCTTGGTGATGAGGTTCATGAGTGTACTTTTGCCCACGTTTGTATACCCGACCACGGCAACTCTTACAATTCCTTTTCTTCCTTTTCGCTGCGTCTCACCCTGTTTTTCTATTTCACGGAGCTTCTCTTTTAAAAGGGAGATCCTGTTGCGGATATCCCGTTTATCAGTTTCAATTTCCTTTTCACCAGCACCACCCCGAGTGGTAGTACCACCTCGTTGACGCTCCAAGTGAGTCCACATTCTGGTCAGCCGTGGAAGGAGGTACTGGAACCTTGCAAGCTCCACTTGAGTTTTTGCCTGGGCTGTTTGAGCTCTATTGAGGAAAATATCAAGGATAAGCAATGAACGATCGTAGATTTTCACCTTCAGTTCATTCTCAAGATTTCTCATTTGCGAAGGAGAAAGGTCATCATCAAAAATAACCATGTCCACTTCGAAGTGCTTTATATATGACGCAATTTCCTCCAGCTTACCGGAACCAACAAAAGTCCGAATATCCGGCTTTTCCATTCTTTGGGTAAAACGATAAACGGTTTTGGCCCCTAATGTCTCTGTAAGAAATGCCAACTCATCCAGATGCTCTTCAGTTTGTCGCTCACTTTGGTTTTGTCTTATAATAGTCACCAAGATGGCAGTGTCCACTTGTGGAGCTGTATCGTATAGTTTTTGAAGTTTTCTAGAATGTTTACTCATAAATATCTTTTAACCTGAGTTCGATTAATATAGCAAAGTCAAAATTAATAGAAGCATGTGGTTGCAAGGCAGATTTTCTAAAGGATAGCAGGCTATCTTGTGAAAATCTAGCGAAGCAAACGGGTGCTTTTATTAAAAAAACAAATATAATCACTTTCAAACAGCGACTTGCTTCGCTTTTTCCTTCCGTAATATCCCAATATAACGGAAGGAACGATCGAGGCAGGCTCACCGTTTTGACTAAGCGAGAATAATTGAACTCAGGTTTTTGTGTAAAAGTGCAATGCAACTGAGCACAAATTAGTTTCCTATTTGCTCCTAAATAGCTGTTTCAAACGAATATTTTATCAAACCCAACATTAATTTGTCTGTAAATTCCTCATATTTCCTTCAAATAGATTAGGATAGTGTTGGCACACATGGTTATTTTGCTATTTAAAGCCAATATATAAAGCAACCCATGGCGGAAATTAAAAAAACACCCTTATCAGGAGTCTTAGAGATTTTTCCAAGAGTATTCAACGATCAAAGAGGCTACTTCTTTGAATCTTTTCGGGAGGATTGGCTTTCTGCCGAGGGAGCTGACCAAGAATGGGTTCAGGATAATCAAAGCTTTTCGCAGAAAGGAACAGTGCGGGGCCTACATTTTCAGCGTGGAGAATATGCCCAAGCAAAGCTTGTGCGGGTAATTCAAGGCAAAGTACTGGATGTAGCGGTAGATTTAAGAACAGGTTCTTCTACTTTCGGAAAGCATTTTTCCACGATATTGGATAGCGAGAAGAACAACTTGCTGTACGTGCCAAAGGGTTTTGCGCATGGATTTTCTGTATTGGAAGATGCAATTTTCGTATATAAGTGCTCAAATTATTACCACAAGGACAGCGAAGGTGGGATTCTCTGGAGTGACCTGGACTTGGGGATAGACTGGATGGTAGATTCTCCAATAATTTCTGAGAAAGACACGCTTTGGCCTACTTTGAAAGAATTTAGTCAACGTGAAGGAGGATTATAAATGGGTTTTTTAAATATTTTCAAGAAGAAGCCAGAAGAAGTAGAGGAACTTGAATTGGGTTGGTTGGAAGTGGATATGCACTCCCATCTGATTCCTGGAATTGATGATGGCTCCAAGACCATGGAAGAGTCCATTGAATTGATCAGGAGACTGTCCGATTATGGTTTGCGTAAACTCATTACCACTCCTCATATCATGTCTGAGTACTATCGCAATACTCCGGAAATCATTAGTATGGGGTTGGAAGACTTGCGTAAGGCTGTTAAAAATGAAGGTATTTCCATTGAGATTGATGCTGCTGCTGAATATTATATGGACGAGATTTTTCTTGAGAAAGTAAAGTCCGGGGAAAAGATGCTGACATTTGGAGATAACTATATCTTAGTGGAGACGGGATTTATCAATCGTCCGCAAATGTTATTGGAAATAATTTTTCAATTGGAAATGGCGGGTTACAAGCCGATCTTGGCACATCCAGAACGCTATCAGTACTTGATTTCTGATAAGCAGCTCTTGCAGGATCTTACAGATCGCCATATACTTTTTCAGGTAAACTTGCTTTCACTTACAGGCTTTTACTCCAAGCCGGTCAAGGATTTTGGTGAGATGCTGATCGAACGGAGGCTGGTGCGCTTCTTTGGGACTGATTGTCACAATCCCCGCTATCTGGATATGTTGGAAGGGCTGCCCAAAGCCAAAATTTACAATACTATCAAAGAAATGAAGGTGTTAAACTCCTCACTTTGAGCCGTACTTGAACTTATGAAAATCCTCATCACGGGAATTACAGGATTATTTGGAAGTTATCTCGCCAAGGAATTTGCAAAACTGGGAGAAATTCATGGCCTTCGTAGATCAACTTCTTCATTGAATCTTCTTGATGATGTTCCCTTTGATATTGTATGGCATGAAGGAGATCTCCATACAGTGGATTCTCTGGATAGGGCTTTGCAGGGAATGGACCTTGTAGTTCATGCTGCGGGGCTGGTTTCATTTGATGCGGTGGATGCATCCAAACTTCACAAGATCAATGTATCCGGGACGGCCAACCTAGTGAATGCAATGTTGGATTCAGATGTGAAGAAACTGATTCATGTGAGTTCTGTAGCTGCTCTGGGGCGAAGCGCAGAAATACAACGTATAGATGAGAACTTCAAGTGGGTGGATTCTCCGTTGAACACTGATTATGGAAGGTCTAAATACCTTGGGGAATTGGAAGCCTGGAGGGGGGAGCAGGAAGGCTTGGAGTTAATTGTAGTAAATCCATCTATTTTGTTGGGTCGGGTAAGTGACATGCGAAGTTCTTCGGATATATTTCATTATGTCCTTGAGGAGCATAGCTATTATCCAGCCGGAGATCTAAATTATATAGATGTACGTGACGCGGCAAGGCAGACACGCCAACTGGCAGAAATGGGAGCTTGGGGAGAGCGTTATATATTGAACAAAGAGAAAATTGCCTATCGGGAATTTTTCCATCGGATGGCAGATGTATTTGGAAAAAAAGCACCACATAAGCCAGTGGGCCCTTTTATTCTAAGGGTTGCGGTTTTGTTCAATACAATTCTCAGGAAAATGAGACTTAGCAAAAATCCACTTAACAAGAAGACGGCAATGATTTCGCGACAGAAATTGTTCTTTGACAATGGCAAAATAAATTCCTTGCTAGGTGAAGAATATTATTCGTTGGAAGATACCTTTATGCGATCAAAATAAACTTATTATACTTTGAAAACGTTGGATTCCAAAGCAGTTAATTATGCTTGGAAGGCAAGGAGGAGACCCCTACTTAAAATTTAACAAATCGACATTTTGAGAGACCAAATTTATTGGTAACTTAAATTAACCATAAGACATCCTAATGACCGGAGATCACGATCATGATTGGGAAAACGACAAGAAGCTGGTAGAGCGATTTGAAAATTCCCTTAAATCCAATCTGGACCTTTATTTCGAGGAGGAGGAGCTGGAAGACGTCATCAGATTTTACTTTGACCAGCAGAAATTTCTTAAGGCGCTGCGTGCGGCTGAATATTCCTTAGAACGTTTTCCCTTTTCAGTAGAGATAAAACTCCTTCAAGCGCAATGCCTGATTTTTAATGATGAATTAGAAGAAGGCTTGGGTATTTTGGAGAATATAAATAATATTTCACCCAATAACGAAGACATTATTCTTGCATTGGGGAATGCCTATATTTTGGCCGGTACTCCTAAAGAAGGAATTGAGCTGCTTGAAAGGTTCTTGCCTCTGGCGGAAGACAAAGCAGAAATTTATTATTCATTAGGCAATTTATACCGCGTGCAGAATGACAATGCGAAGGCAAGCTATTACTTCAAGGAAGCTGTAAAAAACAGAATTAATCACGAAGACGCACTTTTTCAGTTGGCAATGATCACTGAAGAAGAAGGTTCCTTCGATGAAATTTTGCAGTTCTATCAGGAGTTTATTGATCAGGATCCATACAGTGCAGGCGCTTGGTACAATTTAGGCGTGGTTTACAACCGACTGGGAAAGTTTGAAGAGGCGATCAAGGCGTACGATTACGCAATCATTATTGATGATTCTTTTGCTTCAGCCTATTTTAATCTGGGAAATGCCCTGATGAATACGGAGCAGTTCGAACTGGCATTGGAAGCTTACCAAAACACGATTAATTGTGAAGGTGCAAATGCGGAGAATTGCTGCTACATGGGCGCTGCTTATGAGAAGCTTAATAATATTGAAGAAGCATTCAAATATTTTAAGAAATCTGCTAAGCTAGATGAAGAATATGATGATGCCTGGTTTGGATTAGGAATGTGCATGTTGAAAAAGGAAAAATATTTTGAAGCCATTCATTATTTCAAAAAAGCATTAAATCTTACCAAGGAAAATCCAAGTTATTGGGTCGGGCTGGCTGATGCAGAGTTTAACCTGGGGAATATGCAGGCGAGTTCTGAGGCTTATGAAGAAGCAATAAGCCTGGAACCAGGTATTTTGGAAACTTATATTAATCTTGGAATCATCTATTTTGAACAAAACAGATTCGAGGAAGCAATAGATGTCACCCGCGAGGCTGTAGAGGAACTGCCTGAGGAGGCTGAACTGTACTATCGAATGGCAGTTTTTCTAGTAAAAATGGGCAATTACAAAGAAGCGTTTTCATTTTTGGAAAATGGGTTAACTTTGGACTTTGAAAAGCATACCATCATGTATGAATTGATGCCTGAGCTGGAAAAGCAAAAGGCTATTTACAAGATTATTGCTCAATTTCGGGAGGGAAGTCCTGAATCCTAACATTAAAACCTAGCTAATGAATTATGTGCTGAATAATATCCCTGTTCGGACTGAAAAGCCACGAACCGCGGGATTTACCATGGCCATGGATAAAGGCCTAAGCTTACGTGCAACTGAAGATTTTGTAGATAGTTGCGCCGATTTTGTAGATATAGTGAAGCTCGGATGGGCAACATCATATGTTACCAAAAATTTGAAAGAGAAAATCGCTGTTTATAAGGCGGCGGGAATTCCGGTATATTTTGGAGGGACCCTTTTTGAAGCTTTTATAGTAAGAGGTCAGTTTGATGACTACAGAAGGGTATTGGACACATATGATCTTTCCTACGCGGAGGTATCAGATGGTTCCATTTCTTTGAATCATCAGAAGAAGTGTGAATTTATATCCACCCTTGCCGAACAGGTGACAGTCCTGTCAGAAGTTGGCTCCAAAGATGCCGCCAAGATCATCCCACCCTATAAATGGATAGAGCAAATGCAGACAGAACTGGATGCAGGTGCTTGGAAAGTAATCGGTGAGGCACGTGAAGGAGGAAACGTAGGCTTGTTTAGAGACTCGGGCGAAGTGAGACAAGGATTGGTGGAGGAAATTTTGACCCAAATTCCTGAAGAACGAATTATTTGGGAAGCTCCAATTAAATCCCAACAAGTTTGGTTTATCAAGCTGATCGGTGCTAATGTTAATTTGGGAAATATTAGTCCTTCTGAGATCATTCCGTTGGAAACGATTCGTTTAGGACTTAGAGGAGATACTTTCGATCATTTTTTGGGAGAAATAAAATTATAACACACTCATTTTATCCAAGGCTGATCGGTTTTACTGATCAGCCTTTTATTTTGCAATATGAATTATATCAATAAATATCTTCTGACATACCTGAAAGGAATGGCAATGGGTGCCGCTGATATCGTGCCGGGAGTATCTGGAGGATCCATTGCACTAATTGCTGGAATCTATCAAGAGCTACTAGACAGTATAAATTCCTTCAATGGAGAAAATCTACGGTTATTAATTAGATTTCAATTCGCAGAATTTTTTAAGGCTGTCAATGGAGCTTTTTTACTTAGTCTCCTCCTTGGGATAATGACAAGTATTTTTACATTTTCCAGTCTCATTACTTATTTGATGGAGGAGCACCCAATTCCGCTATGGTCATTCTTCTGCGGACTTATACTGATAAGTGCAGTCATAATTTTGAAGGGTATAACACGCTGGAATTTTGGAGTTGTGATCGCCTTGATTCTGGGCACCGCAATCGCCTATTACATAACAGATCTTCCTCCTACAACTTCACCTGATGCCCTTTGGTTTACGTTTGTGGCTGGGGCTATAGCTATCTGTGCAATGATTTTACCTGGTATCAGCGGCAGTTTTATCTTGTTGGTCATTGGTAAATATGAGGGAATATTACAAGCTGTCACTGATCGTAATTTTCTAGTTTTATTTGTCTTTGCTGCAGGTTGTGCGGTTGGATTACTTTCATTCAGCAGGGTAATTACATGGCTTTTAAAGCGATTTTACGCTGTTACCATTGCTTTGCTTTCTGGGTTTATGCTCGGATCTGTAAACAAGCTTTGGCCTTGGAAACTAGTCACGGAATACAGAACCTCATCAAGCGGAGAGCAAAAACCTTTTTTAACGGAAAATCTACTTCCTTCTACTTATTTGGCTGAAGTAGGAGAAGAACCAAAAATAGCGCTTGCATTAATAGCTTTTGCTTTTGGGATTTTATTGGTGGTGGGAATTGAACGTTTGGCAGATTATTTAAAGAAATCATGAGAAAGTTTGGACTCATTGGCTATCCGCTGGGCCACTCATTTTCAAAGAAGTACTTTTCGGAAAAATTTGCGAAAGAAAAAATTGAAGGTTGCCAATATGAGTTGTATGAAATTCCGCAGGCTACTGATCTGAAAAAAATACTCCGGGACAACCCTGAACTGGAAGGCTTAAATGTCACCATACCTTACAAGCAGGATGTAATCGGCATGATGGACGACTTGGATGAAGCTTGTGCTGAAATAGGAGCGGTTAACTGCATACAGATAGAAAAAAATGGTAGGCTGAAAGGATATAATACAGATTATATTGGTTTCAGAGATTCTCTGATCAACTGGCTGGGAAAGGTTCCAAATGCACTTGTGCTCGGTACAGGAGGAGCTTCTAAGGCTGTCAAGCAGGCGTTCAAGGATCTTGGTGTAGAATTCTTAGCCGTTTCTAGAACTGCCGGTGAAAATGTGATCACTTATACTGATCTGGAGGCTGATCCAAGTATTCTTCAGAAGTATACACTGATTGTAAATACTACCCCGCTGGGGACTTATCCTAAAGTAGTAGGCATGCCTGATATACCAATAGAACAATTGGGCCCCGATCATTTTATCTATGATCTTGTATACAATCCTTCAGAAACATCCTTGATGAAAGTAGGGACATTACGCGGGGGAAGTGCCAAGAATGGGATGGAAATGCTTGTCCTTCAAGCTGAGGCAGCCTGGAAGCTTTGGAATTCTTAACACTACGAAACCGAAATGATTAAAATAATTATTAAGCATATAGGGCAATGATTATTTTGGCCATCAAAGATTCCCTGCCATTGTCTGCAGGTAGGCATGTGACCATTGAAAAAATATAAACACATGAAAAAAGCCATTCTAATTATCCAATGTCCTGACCAAAAGGGGATAGTAGCGGAAGTTTCAAGATTCCTCTATTCCTACCAAGGGAATATATTAGAAGTAGATCAGCATGTGGATGTGGAAATGGGGATGTTCTTCATGCGTGCGGCATGGGAGTTAGATACTTTTTCTTTGAAAAAAGATGAAATTGCCGAACGTTTTCAATCTGAAGTTGGAGTGCGTTTCAAGATGCAGTTCAAATTGCATTTTAATTTCCCTAAACCGCGAATGGCGATTTTTGTAAGCAAGTTGTCCCATTGTCTTTTTGATATATTAGGAAGGCATCATGCTGGGCAGTTGGAAGTGGATATACCCGTGGTGGTATCTAATCACTTTCATCTAAAGAGTATTGTGGAGGCATTTGGAATTACCTTTCATCATATTCCTGTCAATGCGGAAACCAAAGTAGAGTCGGAAACAGCCCAACTTTCACTGATGAAAACCCACCAGGTTGATTTCGTGGTTCTTGCCCGTTACATGCAGATACTGTCCCCTGAATTTATTGCCCATTTCCCACATAGGATTATTAATATTCACCATTCTTTCCTTCCTGCCTTTGTAGGAGCCAGGCCTTATCATGCGGCTTATGAGCGTGGTGTAAAGATTATAGGGGCTACAGCGCATTATGTAACGGAAGAATTGGATGCCGGACCTATTATTGAGCAGGAAGTAGCACGGGTGAGGCATCATAATTCAGTATCCGAGCTCGTACAGATCGGTCAGGATGTGGAGAAAGTGGTACTTTCGAAGGCGATCAAATACCATTTGGACCGTAAAGTGATGGCTTTCCAAAATAAGACCATAATCTTTTATTGATCTACGGGATTATTTTCCGAGGAATGTCTTTGGGCAGCCTTGTCAGTAATTCATAATTCACCTGATGTGTGGATTCTGAAAAGGAGGCAACGGTAATTTCTTTATTACCCTGCTTACCTATTAATATGACCTCATCCCCAGCTTTTGCATTTTTAATTTTAGTGATATTCACAGCAATAGCATTCATGGTCACTGTACCTACTACCTGGCAAACGGTGTTTTTGATCAGGACCAACCCTTGATTGCTCAGCAATCGGCTATACCCGTGACCGTATCCTACGGGAATGATGGCCAAGGTGATATTTTCTAGAGCCATGTAGCTGTTCCCATATCCCACAAACTCACCCGTCTTTACATCTTTAATGCTCATGACAGTACTTTTCCAAGTGATCAGTCGCTTAAGCGGGTTTTTATTTCCTTTAGGCAGAGCATGAAGTTTGGCAAAGAACGTCTCTTTGGTAGGCCAGAATCCATAGCCTGCAATTCCTATCCTTACCATATCCATGATAGTTTCCGGAAAGATCAATGCCGCTGCTGAGCAGGCTGTATGGTTTAATTTGAACTTGATATTCAGTTTCTCAAAAAAGTCTTTAAACTCATGATACTTTGCAATTTGGGTTTTCACCCGGACATAGTTGCTGACAGATTCAGCGCCAGCATAATGTGTACATAACCCTTCTACCTCAAGAAGATGCTGGTTTTTGACGAGTATATCTCCGAGGGTTTTTCTTTTGTCCCAGTCAAATCCTGTCCGATGGAACCCTGTTTCAACTTCAATGTGAATTCGCGGTTTGATTCCTGTTTTTATAGCGATCTCAATAGATTTTTCCAGTCGATCAAAATCAAAAATATAGTAGCTGATTCCTTGTTTGATTATTTCTTCCAGCTCTTGATTGTGGATCATACCCATAATCATTATATCAGATTTGCGGGTTGACTCCTTTAGAACTTGCCAGGCTTCGTCAGAACTAAACGTGCTGAAGTGACGTATTCCTGCCTTCTCTGCGATTTGCACCATTTCAGAAATGCCATGACCGTAGGCATTTCCTTTAACCACTGCTGAAATAATTGGTTTGGGGCCAATTTCTGTCCGGATGTAGTTGATGTTCTGCCGATAAGCTTTTGCACTTATTTCCAATACAGAGGTTGCTTCCATAATTTTAGTCATATTCGGTCGAGAAATTAAGGTGCTCTGGTACCTTATCCCAATTCTTCGTTATTTTTATTACCATAAATATCAAAATATGTTAGAGCCAGCTGAAGTTAACAATCAAAAATCCCGATGTCCTTGGTGTCTTGGATTTGACGAATATGTGTCATATCATGATGAAGAATGGGGAGTACCTGTGTGGGATGATCAGATCCATTTTGAATTTTTGATTTTGGAATCAGCCCAAGCGGGATTAAGCTGGGCAACGATTCTTAAGAAACGTGACGGATATCGCAAAGCATTTGCAGACTTTGATTATAAAGCCGTAGCCAATTTTCCGGATAGTTATGTGGAAGAATTGCTGAAAGACCCGGGGATTGTCCGAAATAGACTCAAGATTGCGGCGGCCATAAATAATGCTAAGCGGTTTATGGAGGTACAGCATGAATTTGGCTCCTTCGCTGACTATATATGGTCTTTTGTGGGCGGATCTCCAATACAGAATCGGCTCCAATCGATGAAGGATTCACAAGCAACCAGTCCAGAATCAGATAAGTTGGCAAAAGACCTCAAGAAGAGAGGGTTCAAGTTCTTGGGAAGCACGACGGTTTATGCGCACATGCAGGCAACCGGATTATATAATGATCACCTGGAAAGTTGTTTTCGATTCGGAGAATTGTCTTCAGCCAACCAGTAAGTCCCTGGTCTCCCTGGTCTGTGTCCCACAGACCAGTAGCGTATAAGTAGAAGTTTATTCGACGGACCAGTAGCGTACTCCCACAGCCCAGAAGTGTTCATCACACTCACACAAAGGGGTGAGTGGCCTGTGACACAGTCCACGGTGCGACAAATGACAAAGGCCAAGTATTGAGGCCGCGGTACTTATTTACACGAACGCAAAGAAGAGTAACCAAATCAAGACCAATAGGGGCAATAAGATCGGAAGGGAGAACCTGATGACGTAACCAAAGAACGATGGCATCTTGACTCCACTTTGCTCTGCTATGGATTTCACCATGAAGTTTGGCCCATTGCCAATATAGGTCATGGCCCCAAAGAATACGGAGGCGATAGCAATTGCCATCAGTTCAAACGCAGAGTCGTGATATCCATCCGCAGCGAACTGCCTTACTTCTTCTATATTATTGATGGATGCCCCTTTAGATGCCATGGCTGCAGCTAGGAAGTTGAGGTAAGTAGGGGCATTGTCAAGGAATCCAGATAAGATACCTGTGCCCCAATACAGCGTATTATGTGTGATCATGGCAGCGCCATCAGGAGATTTAGCAAAGATTCCAACCAGTTCCAGTGCAGGCATCATTGTTCCAAATATTCCTATGAATATGAAGGCTACTTCGCGAATAGGTTCGAAGTTGAATTCATTGCCCTGAATGGCACGCTGATCCGCAAATCGGTAGGATAAAAATGCAACAGAAAACATGATGATCTCTCTAAGGAAGGAAAATTTCTGTCCATCATATTCGATGGCAGGAACACCTTCTATAACATTAGGATCCAGAAATACTGAGCAGATGATCACGAATAACCAGCCGAAGTTCTTTACTCCAATTAGCGTAAATTTGTTGGAATAGTTGGCTTCTTCTGGTTCAGAATCATCATTGGCGCGACCAAATTTCTTATCGACGAAGTAGAAGATAACTGCCAGTGCTGCCAATGCAAAGGTCCAAGCTGGCCAGTTATGCTCCAGAGTCCAGAAGAACGGAATGCCTTTCAAGAAACCAAGGAAGAGAGGGGGATCTCCGATCGGGGTCAATGAACCTCCTACATTGCTCACCATAAAGATGAAGAATATGATGTGATAAGCTTGGATGTTTCCTTTGTTCAGTCGGATGAACGGGCGGATCAACAACATGGAAGCACCAGTGGTACCGATCAGGTTTGAGATCAATGCACCGATTACGAGCAAGGTGACGTTAGCCATAGGAGTGGCTTTTTTGTCTATCTGAATGAGGATTCCCCCTGATGCAATGTATAGGGACGCGAGTAAGGCAATGAATTGCACATATTCCGCCATTGCATGTACCGGGCCATGTACGTTGTTAAGAATGAATAGGTAGTAAAAGACGACTAATAAAGCTAAGCTGATCGCGATTTTTGGGTAGTTCTTGTGCCAAAAATGTTCGTAAAAAAGTGGTCCTGTGGCTATCATCAATAATAAAACCACAAACGGGATGACCAGCCAAGCTGGCGTCACATGATGCTCTACCTCCACGGGATGTTCAATAGCAGTATCTACTAAATCTGTAGATTGATCCTGATCTTGAGCCTCAGCTTGAGCCAGATAAACTTGTTCTGTGCCAATATTTTGTGCGCTTGCAATAGTTGTTTTTCCTCCACTAAAAAACAATATTCCGAAAAGTATGGAAAAACCTAGTATATAATTCTTCATTAGTTAAATTGAGTTGCTTGGTGATTCTTTTCGGTTAATTTAGGCAAATTTTAATTTTGTCACTTCCTCTTCCCGATATCTGCTAAACTACATATTTTGCCGGAAAGTGTACAATATCAGCCTACGTACCTTGCGGAATTAATCAAAAATTAACTCCATCTGGCCAATGACAAATAACTTTTTTACACGAGTTGAGCCAGGGCTATTTTAAAGGAAGTTTCTGCCAGTTTAGTTTTTCCGGAATTTTCGGCTTTGACCTTATTTAATGCAGCTTTAATAGTCATACTTACATCATTGAATATAGCTTTATCTGTCACTTCAGCTTTGTCGCTCATCAAATAAGCAAAAGCTCTTGCCATCCCACAGTTGGCTATGAAATCCGGAATTAGAGAAATCTGTTGATCGGCCCACATTCCTATCGGCCCAAAGAAAATCTCTGAATCTGCAAAAGGAACATTTGCCCCACAGGATATTACCTCTAGCCCTGCTTTAGCCAATCGTTCTGCCTGATTTTGAGTGACCAATCTTGATGCGGCCGCAGGAATGAATATTTCACTTTTTACATCCCAGATTTTCGAATTAATTTCATGGAAAGGAATCATGTTTTCAGCCACCAGTTTATTGCCCTCTCTGCTGAGAAATAATTCTCTAATTTCATCTAGAGAGAAGCCATTGGAATTAATGACTCCCCCTTCGCGGTCAATAATACCCACTATTTTCACTCCTTCTACTGCTAGAAAACATGCAGCAGCTGCGCCTACATTTCCCCAGCCTTGGATTATAGCCCGTTTTCCTTTGATGTTGCCCCCCCATATTTTATAATAATGCTTTACAGCCTCGGCCACACCAAAACCTGTGATCATGTCGGCCACGGTATATCTTTTTACTCCGTTTGGAGTAAAAAGAGGATCTTCCAGAACCTTAGAAACACCCTGCCTCAGTTGCCCGATTTTCCTGATCTTTTGAGGTTCCGAAGCTTGAAAGTGTCCATTAACCACACCTTCTTGAGGATGCCAGAGCCCATAGGACTCGGTGATCGGTATGACTTCATGAATTTCATCCACATTCAGATCACCGCCGGTACCATAATAACTTTTGAGAAGTGGCAGTACTGCTTTATACCAACGCTGTAAAACTTGGTCTTTGCGAGGATCATTGGGATCAAAGTTGATTCCGGATTTAGCACCTCCAATGGGTGGTCCGGAAACGGTGAATTTGATTTCCATCGTCTTGGCAAGCGATTCTACTTCCCTCTTATCCAGTCCTTTTCTCATCCGGGTACCTCCACCGGCGGCACCTCCCCGCAAAGAGTTTATTACCACCCAGCCTTCAGCTTCAGATTGCGTGTCACTCCATTGAAAAACGATTTCAGGCTGCTGGTTCTCAAACTTCTTTAGTAATTCCTGCATGTTAATTTGGGTTTATATCTCAGGCAAAAATAGAAAAATATACCACTCTCCTTAAAGACGCACTTTTCCTTAAGAAAATATTTGTCCACCACACGAATCCTTACTTGCACCAGTCACAGAGGCAAGGCAATTGTTTTCTCCCCGCAATCTCAATACACCTAAAAATCCAAAAATCAGTGCTTCTTTGAACTCGATTAGTTCTGCGGAGGCTTCTATTTGCTGCCATTGCGAGTCAAGATGGGAATTTAATGTTTTTATGAAGAAGGTATTATATGCCCCTCCTCCGGTAACCAGCACGCTTGGCCTTTCTTTCTTCGAATACGCTTTTATTACTTTTGCTATCTGGAAAGAATAATGCTCCACCAAAGTCCGTAAAAGGTCCTTTTCAGTTAATCTGGAATTTTCAAGTAGTGGGATAAAAACTTCTTCCATCACCTCCCTTCCTAAAGATTTTGCAGCTGTTAATTGGTAGAAAGAGACTTCATTCAGTTGACTTAAGAGAATTTTATTCAGTTGGCCTTCACTTGCCCAGGTTCCCTGAGTATCAAAGGATTTACCTAACTTCCTGGCCTGCGGGTTCAACAGTAAATTGAAAGGACAAATATCGAAAGCTATCCGATGACCTTTATGCTCCATGCTGATATTTGCTATTCCTCCCAGGTTGATGCAAAAATCAACTGTAGGAAATAGAAGTTGATCCCCGATCGGAACAAGTGGGGCACCCTGACCTCCAAGTTGTACATCCCGCATTCTGAAATCTGTGATGACTTGTTGATCAGCGGAAGTTTGAAGAGCCCAGCCATTTCCAATCTGCAGACTTAATCCGTTGGAAGGTTGATGAAAGACGGTGTGGCCATGTGAGCAAACTGCCATTGGTTTGACTTGTTTCTCATTGCAGAAGTGCCGTACCTGCTCTCCCATCCATTTTCCAAATGACACATCCAATAGGGCTAGCTCTAAGGCTGAAAGAAGATGGCTGTTCATAAGCTTTGTTTCCAAATCTTCTGGAAACGGAATAGTAAGCGCCTCAAGAATTTCAAAGGACCACTGATCCTGAAGCTCATATTTGCAATATGCCAGATCCAATCCGTCTCCAGATGTGCCTGACATAAGGCCGATTGTGGTATAAGAAGTATGGTTCATGGGTTAAATATTGTTAAGTAAGAGGCTGCTCAAAGATAAATTAACATAGATAAAATGTACGGCTTTGGAGAATGCCTAATTTGCGAATTATTAAGCAAAATTGATGAAGATCCATAAATTATGAGTTATCTCAGTGCATGCAATACATTTGGCAGAAAGTCGATTCATTCTCGATTCATTGCTGATTTTCCAATTACAAGGGCCACTACTACGTTAGCTGGCAGCGCATGTACTTGGTTTGATGAGCAGATTAAAAATATAAGTTATATCATTGCAAAACTTAAAGAAATTTCAAAAATCCCGGATTTTGTTCGTGGCGTAAAGGCCCAATCTTTTGTTTCAACAGCAAAAGACCACATATTTGTAGTCCCTAATTTGGTTCTGTTTGGACTGAATCCTATTCTAAATCACAATGTTGAGTAAAATCAAATTGCAATTCCTAGGTGCGGTATGCACCTTTTTAGTATTTTCTGAAGCTAATGCCCAGTCAAGTTCTTCTACATATAGTGTATTGGGATTAGGCGAATTTAATTATTCGGGCCTCACTCAAAATCAAGCAATGGGTGGCCTTGGTATAAGCTATGGCACGGGTTGGAGCATTAATTCTGTGAATCCAGCACTTTCTACCCGAAATACCATATTCAACTTTCAGGCGGCACTGAATTACAAGAAGATCAATGCTGATAATGGAGAAAACAAATCGGATGTAGATGGTGGTGGTTTGTCTTATTTAGGATTTTCACTCCCCATCAAATCGGGGAAGATGACAGCGGGGCTGGGACTTAATCAGGTGACCAGTGTGAACTACAACCTCTTGATCAATAGCAAAGTAAACAATGCTGAAGTAAATGCTATTAATTCTGTAGAAGGAAATGGAGGGATTACCGAGGCCTATGCTAGTTATGCCTTGGTTTTGGCAAAAAATCTAAGCTTTGGACTTCAGGGTTCTTATCTCTTTGGGTCTACCATTCGAACTAACCGACTAGGAGTTTTTGATGAAGAAGGAAAACCAGAAGGTACCACTACAGAATATTATGAAAGATTAACAGTTAGCGATCTTGGGCTAAAAGCAGGCCTTCATTACTTCTTTCCTGTTTCTGATAAATATAACCTACACCTGGGAGCTATTTATCAGCGCTTGGGAAATGTAAATGGAAAAGCTTATGCAAAACTTGCTGCTATGGGCCAAGCTAATGACCCAGATTCTGATGGAGATTTAATTGCGAACAACGAGCCTGTAAGCGTCTTTATACCAGACCGTTATGGGTTTGGGGTTACTTTGGAAAGGGCGAATAAATTTGTAATAGGATTAGAAGCACAATATCAAAATTTCGAAAAGTATAGGTCATTTGAGAATTCTGCATTAGATTTAAAAGAGGTGATTCACATAGGATTAGGTTTCCAAATCGTGCCTGATTATATGGCAATTGATCGTCCGTTAATGCGATCGTCTTACCGGGTCGGACTCGAATATGAGCAGACTCCTTACTACTTGAACCAAACCAATATTCAAGATATTGGCATTAACTTTGGTGCTTCATTTCCTGTAAATCAACTTTCTTTGGTAAATTTCGCCGCTAAAATCGGGCAAAGAGGAACCACAGATAATGGATTGGTACGCGAAAGCTACGTAAATTTCACCCTCGGGTTTTCGCTCAATGATAATAGTTGGTTCTACAAAAGAGTTTTTGAATAATAAAGCGTAAACTTAAAAACCAAACAATCAAAATGGTTAAAGACAGATCTTCACGATTTGGATTTAGACATGAAGATTAAATTATGCCGAATTAAACCATTTATGAAAATGAAAATTAAATCTACACTACTTGGGCTTGGCGCCCTGCTTCTAGCTGGAATGGCTCAAGCTCAAGACGGATGGAACTGGCCATCCGACGCAGCTCAAGAAGCAAAAGCCAGAGAGTTAAATGCAGCTTACACTGATTACATGAAGTCTGAGCAATTTGTCGAAGCCACCAAACCACTAAACTGGCTTTTGGTGAATGTGCCTGACCTAAACGAATCCCTGTACATCAATGGTGTCAAAGTATACGATGGGGCTGCAGCAGCTACCACTGACGAGGCCCAGAAACGTGTGTATCAGGATTCTGTGATCACGATCTATAACAAGCGGGGCGAGCTTTATAAGAATGAAGAAAAATGGATCGAGAACAAGGCGTATTATGGATATCAGTATTTTAAAGGTGATAAGGACAAATTGAAGGAGCCTATTGCAGATTTTGAAAAGGCAATGGAACTTAACGGAACTATCAACTATCAATTGACTGCGGCTTATTTCGACCTTATTTATAGAAATTATGCCTATAATCAAGCATATTCTGCTGAGGAAATCCTGGCTATCCATGACAAAGTCAACAAGATGCTGGATGAGGAAGCAGCTAAAGGAACGGATGTTTCTACCCAAAAAGGTACGCTTGAGCAGTTGTTGGTAGCAATGGAGTTAATTGATTGTGATTTCATTGAAAATACGATGGGACCAAAATTGGCTGCTGATCCTACCAATGAAACACTTGCAGATCAGATCTTTAAGTACTCCGTTCAGTACAAGTGTTATTCTTCTCAAGCATTCCTTAAAGCGCTGGAGATGAAGCACGCAAAGGAGCCTACGTTCTCTACTTCTCAAGTAATTGGTATGAGATATCTTCAAGAAAATAATCTTCAAAAGGCAGAAGAAGTATGGAACCAAGCGTTTAACCTAGCTGAGAACAATACTCAAAAAGCTGAAGCAAAGTTTGAGTTGGCAAAGCTATATGCTAAGCAAAATAAAAACGCCAATGCTCGTAACGCAGCTAGAGAATCAGCTGAACTAGATCCTGCTAGAGCATCTGACGTTTACTCTATGATTGGTAGCATGTACATGAACTCCTTCAATGATTGCAAAGGTGGTGAGAGTAGAGTAAAAGATAGAGCCATCTATATGGCAGCTTATAACGCTTATCAGCGTGCAGGTGACAATCAAGGAATGGCTAAAGCAAGATCTCAGTTTCCATCCAAAGAGGAACTTTTCACAGAAGGCTTTCAAGCGGGACAGACTCTAAATACAGGTTGCTGGATTGGAGAAACTGTCACTTTGGCTACTCGTGATTAACTTAATTTGAAACTGGTAGAAAAGGCAGTCGAGAGGCTGCCTTTTCTTATTATACCCTTTCAAACATTTTTCAAGTATCTTTGTACCGTGAAATTTACAATTGCCTCTTTCCTGATCCCCGCCATTGTATTACTCTCTACATCCTGTAGAGAGGATGTGGATACATCGGCCCTTCAAGTATATGATGGTCCAATAAATTCTGCAACCAACGTGCACTTGATGGTAAGTGATTCTGCCATTGTACGGTCCGAAATCAGGGCTTTAAAGCAGCTGGAGTATGCCAATGGTGATCAGGAATTTCCAGAAGGAATAGATATTCAGTTCTTTGAAAAGGATGGTCAGCTAAGTACTACTATAAAAGCGGATAGGGGGTACTTCGACAAGAATGAGAATCAATATAGAGGTGTAGGGAACGTACAGGTACACAATATATTGAAAGACCAAAAGCTTTTATCAGAGGAATTGTATTGGAAGCCAAGAGAGAAAAGGATTTTCACGGAGAAGTTCGTAACAGTCCAAGACGGCGGGACTTTGATCAATGGCACAGGATTGGAAGCGGATGACTCCTTTTCGGACTACGAAATAAAAGCCCCTAGAGACAGCCGGATTTTAGTACCAGGAGAGGGCATCTGATATGCGAAGATTGTTTCTCACTACCAAAACACTTTAGGATGAAGCTAGTAGATGCGCTATTGTTGTCACTTTCGCTGGCATTGATGATCGTAGGAATCCATCAATCCCTGACAATAGGAATAGGAGCCTCCTATCCTATTTTCATGTTGGCCGTTACTTTGTTATTTTGGTTCCAATATAGAAAAATGAATAAATCTGAAGAACCTCCTTCTCCCAAGAAGAAATCCAAATCCCGCAAACAGCGCTAAGCATGGAAATACATTATTTAATATATGTTATTATTACCCTTATATTTTCTGCTTTCTTTTCAGGGATGGAAATCGCCTTCATCTCTGCTAACAAATTACAGATTGAACTTCAAAACAAACAGGGTGACCTTACAGGCAAGATCCTGAGTGTGTTTGTGCAGCGACCTGGACAGTTTATCGGCACTACTTTGATGGGCAACACCATATCGATGGTACTATTTGGGATTTTCATGGCTTTTTTGATTAATGATCCATTGAAAGACTTGCTTCCTCCTGTCTTAAGTAACGAAGGGGTGATTTTGGTAATACAGACGTTAGCTTCCACTATTATTGTCCTTGTTACCGCTGAATTTCTTCCAAAGAGTTTATTTATGCTGAATCCAAACAGTATGTTGAACTTCTTCGCCTTGCCGTTCTGGATTATATATGTATTGATCTATCCCGTAGTCTGGGCTGTTGTAGGGCTATCAAGATTCTTCATTACATATGTGTTACGCCTTGAATACAGTGAAGATAAGCCGGTATTCACAGTTACAGACCTTAATAGCTTTATTCAAAATCATATCCACAAAGGGAGAGAGGAAGGTCATGTGGACATTGATACCAAGATTTTTGACAATGCCGTAGAGTTCAAGACTGTGCGTGTACGGGAATGCATGATTCCGCGAACTGATATCGTGTCTGTCGAAGTCGATGACACTATTGAAGATCTAAAGAAGGTATTTGAAGAAAGCGGACATTCTAAAGTCATCGTGTACCGGGATTCTATCGATGATGTAATTGGCTATTGTCACCAGTTAGAGCTGTTCAAAAAGCCGAAATCTATTGAAGAAATCCTTACTCCAATAATTATTGCTCCGGAATCAGCGTTGGCAAATGAGCTCTTGATCCAATTTATTCAGGAACGGAAAAGTCTTTCATTAGTAGTTGATGAGTTTGGCGGCACCAGTGGGATAGTTTCTATGGAAGATATTATTGAGGAAATTTTTGGTGAAATCGAAGATGAATACGATAGTGACGATTTGATTGAGCAGAAAATTTCTGATAATGAATATTTATTGAGTGCAAGACATGAAATCGATTATCTAAATGATAAATATGGCTGGGAATTGCCGATTGGAGACTTTGAGACCATATCTGGATTAATTCTTTCACTTACGGAAAACCTTCCAAAGAAGGGTGAATCTGTTACTTTTGAGGCATATACTTTCACCGTAATGACCAAACAAGACCATAGAATTGAAACAGTTCGGCTGAAAATTAACACTTCCGGTATTTTTTAGATAAGCGTTTGATTCAGAATATATTTTGAATTTCGTCAGTAATGCTATTATTTTGCGACACTCTAAAAAAGCGTAGTAACTATAATGGCGTTAATTAAACAAATTAGACAAAGGACAGGTCTATTGATCGGCGTGATCGCCGGCGGATTAATTTTATTCCTCCTCGGAGGTGATTTATTAAGTCCCAATTCGAGCCTTCTCAGTTCCAACCAAAATATCGTAGGCGAAATCGCAGGTGAAGATATCACTTACGAGGAATATTTTGCCAAAGTAGAAGAATTCAAGCTGGCCAATCAACAGCGTACCGGAAGAGTACCGTCTGAGGCAGAGATGTATTCTATACGGGAACAGGCTTGGCAGTCCATGATCGTGGATCGGGTATTCGAGGAAGAATATCAAAAATTAGGTCTGACAGTTTCAGATGCTGAGTTGGTAGACATGGTTCAGGGTAAAAATATTGTTCCCGAATTACGCCAGCAGTTGGTAAATCCACAGACAGGAGAATTTGACAAAAGCCAGTTAGTAGCTTTTCTGCAGTCACTTGAATCTGCAGATCCGGCCCAGCAGGCATATTGGAATCAGCAAGAGCAGCTTTTTGCGCAGTCAAGATTGAGAATCAAATATGACAACTTACTGGCTACCTCTGAGTTTGCTACACAAGCAGAGGCCAAGCAAGAGTATAAGGCAGCAAACACCATTGCAGATGCTTCTATTCTTTTTGTGCCGTTCTATGCAGTTGCAGACACTGAAGTAGCCGTGACCGAAGGTGAAATGAAGGATTACCTCTCCAAGAACAAAGACAAGTTCAAGTCAGGAAATACTGCCAACTTGGAATATGTAAGTTTCGCTATTCAACCAAGTGGTGAGGATTCTACAGAAGTCATCAGCACGATTAATCAGCTCACTGAAGAACTGAGAACTGCTGAGGATGATTCTCTTTTTGTGTTAAGAAATTCAGAAAGTCCCACACCATTCTTAACTATAAGACCGGGTGATGAACTTCCTGCCAACCTTACTGCGAATGTAAGTGAGATCGAAGAAGGAATGACTTATGGTCCGTTTATCACTGCCAATTCTTCTTACGTAAGTTATAAAATCACTGCTAGATACGAAGGCACTCCACGATTGAGAGCTTCACACATTCTCTTCGGTACTGAAGGAATGGACGATGCTGCTAAGGCACAAGTGAAAGAGCAAGCAGAAACTGTCCTTGCCCAAGTTAAATCAGATGGAAACTTTGCTGTTGCAGCTAGACAATATGGTCAAGATGGAACTGCCCAAAATGGTGGTGATCTTGGATATTTTGCAAAAGATGATTTTGTGGAGGAATTTGCCAATGCAGCTTACGCCGCTAAATCAACTGGCCTGCTGCCTAATCTAGTGGAGACGGAATATGGTTTTCATATCATCGAAGTAACTGATATGCCCAAATCTTTATATACTAAAGTGGCTACACTTGAGGTAGAATTAGTTGCTAGCGATGTGACCAGAAATGAAGCCTTTAGAAATGCAGACTCTTTTGCGGCTAATGCTGGAAACAGAAATGAATTCACAGAGAATGCCCAATCTGGAAACTACCGGGTACTTCAAGCTAACAATGTAGATGCTTCTGCCCGGAATCTGAATAACCTTCAGAATGCAAGAGAAGTAATTAGATGGGCATTTACTGATGCCTCCTCAGGAGAGGTTTCTCCTGTTTTCGAGTTAGAAAGTGCCTATGTAGTAGCGACCTTGGTCAGCAAGAAACAAGAAGGTGAAGAAGTGACCTTAGCTGACGTGAAGCCGCAGGTGGAGCTTCAGGTAAGAAATGATAAGAAAGCCGAAATAATTAAATCAAAATTGGCGGGCAAAGCTACTTTGGAAGAAATGAAAGCAGCCTACCCAGATGCAGCCTCCATCAATGAGATTCCGGATCTGAAGTTAAGTGCATCTGTGATACCAGGAGTTGGATTTGCACCAAAAGCTATCGGAGCAATTTTCGGAGTAAAACAAGGAGAAATCACTCAGGCTGTCAAAGAAGATGTGGGCGTGGTAGTAGGAAAGTTGAATACCCTTACTTCAGCTGCTGAGGTTGGTGATTATTCAGCTTATCAACGACAGCTTTCCCAGAATGCATCGCAAAGGACCAGTTACCAAATTATGATGGCACTTCAGGAATTGGCAGATGTTAAAGATTATAGATATAAATTCTTTTAATAGAAAATAATTTTTGAACCCATGCCGCAAAGCATGGGTTCTTTTCTTTAGTGGCCGGATACGCATGATCAGCATGAACGTTACTACCTTTAGGCTGTAATTGTAATTATTAACGATAGAGCAAGATTAGGCCAACCTTAAGCTGAATACTAGGATGATGTAATTTGGCAAGATGCTAAGAGGTATGTACCTCCTGTAACATTTATTTTAAATCAATAGAACAGTGTTATGCAAAAAGAATTTGATAAAGCAGCGTTTAAAGAAAAGTTGATTGCAAGTGGCGAATTTCCGCAGTTATACATGTTTAAGTTCATTGTGCCTCAAGGAAAGGAAGGAGAAGTCGCAGCTTTATTTCCAAAACATGAAATAACAACAAAAGAGAGTTCTGGCGGGAAATATGTGAGCACTACAGTTCAGGCAATGATGGAAAATCCTGACCAAATTATTCTAATCTATGAACGAGCATCAAGCATTGAAGGATTAATTTCATTATAAATCATCATACCATGTGGATAGAGAACGACAATAAACTGACCCGGACATTTGAATTTAGAGATTTTCAAGAAGCCTTTGCCTTCATGACCCGAGTAGCTTTCCTTGCTGAAGGAATGCAGCACCATCCCAACTGGAGTAATGTGTACAACAAGGTAGAGATAGCGTTGACGACACATGACAGTGGGAATACGGTCACTCAAAAGGATCGGGATCTGGCCAAAGCTATTGATGAACTGTATTCATGAGCGATCAAGGGGTTAACTTATTTTTAGTACCAACTCCCATTGGTAACCTGAAGGATATTACGCTTCGGGCAATTGAGGTCTTGAAGACAGCGGATGTCGTCTTAGCAGAAGATACCCGGACGAGTGGTCAATTGCTGAAACATCTAGAGATCGCAAGACCATTGCAGAGCTATCATATCTTCAACGAACACAAAACAGTTGAAACTTTAGTCAGCCGGATGAAACAGGGCGAAGTGTTTGCCTTAATTTCTGATGCAGGCACCCCCGCTATTTCGGACCCAGGATTTTTGCTGGTGAGGCAAGTAATAGCTGCTGGCCTCGAAGTACAATGTCTTCCTGGCGCTACAGCCTTTGTACCGGCATTAGTGAATAGCGGATTGCCAAATGACCGATTTGTATTCGAAGGATTCTTACCTCACAAGAAAGGCCGTAAAACCCGTATTGAGGGATTAGTGGAAGAGGCACGGACCATTATTTTCTATGAATCTCCACATCGACTGCTTAAAACGCTGACTCAACTAGCAGAAGCTTTTGGAGAAGATAGACAAGCCTGTGTTTCCAGGGAGTTGACAAAGCTACATGAAGAGAATGTACGCGGTACTTTAGCAGAACTGGCAGATTATTACCAAAACAATATTTTAAAAGGAGAAATAGTACTTACTGTGGCTGGTAAAAATTCTAAATCTTAATACTTCAGTAACCAACTATGATTTCTACAGAAAATCTTAAACTTATTCTTGAGCAAACACAGCAAGTAGCAAAAGAAGCAGGAGCTTTTATTCGCAAAGAACGCCAACATTTTGATGTGAAGAGTGTGGAGCACAAAGGGTTTAATGATCTGGTCTCCTATGTGGATAAAGAGGCGGAAAAATTAATTGTGGATCAATTATCGCTTATTCTTCCCCAAGCAGGATTTATTACAGAGGAAGGTACGAACAGCACTAAATCGGAAGAATACAATTGGGTGATTGATCCGCTTGATGGAACCACTAATTTCATTCATGGTGTGCCGATTTTCTCTGTAAGTATTGCGCTTATGCGGTACAATGAGGTGATACTGGGCGTTGTCTATGAGATAAATTTACATGAATGCTTCTACGCGATGAAGGGCGGGGGAGCATACTGTAATGATACCAAGATCCAGGTCAGTCAAGCTGGGAACCTCTCTGCCTCGTTAGTGGCGACAGGATTTCCTTATTATGATTTTGGATTGATAGACAAGTACCTTGCTGTCCTAAAGCAGCTGATGAAAACCACTCATGGCGTTAGAAGATTTGGTAGCGCAGCAGTGGATCTCTGCTATGTTGCTTCCGGTAGAATTGAAGGATTTTTTGAGTATAATCTCAATTCTTATGATGTAGCTGCCGGAGCATTGATTGTGGAAGAGGCAGGTGGCAAAGTATCTGACTTTTCAAATGGAAGAAACTTCATTTTTGGGAGGGAGATCTTAGCTACTAATTCCAAGGTGCACCAACCGCTTCTAGCTGACATTCAAAAAATCTGGGTGGGTTAAGCCCGAAATATGCATTAGCTTATCTAATTCGTGGAAACTGCTTCAAAATCAGATATTATATGCGAGTTTTCGACCCTGCCTACCCTTTAGGCAGGATCACCATAGCAGTGCTATGCTTCCGTCTCCAAACTAGCTGATTTTCTTGTTGTTTCAGGTTTCAAAATGATTCCTAATTCATAATCCGGGTAAAACTAACCGAGTAGGAAATGCCAAATAGCTAGACTGATAATAGAAATAGGAATTCCCAGGCTTGCCAACAGCGTAGCGAGTTTGGGTTTCAACCCATATTGAATAGCTACAATGGATCCGGTAATCATCGGGGCCATTCCGCTTTCCAGAACAGTTACTTTAAAAGCAAGACTTTCCTCAGGCATGAAATTTCTATAGATTATCCATACAAGCGCAGGAGCGAATAGTAACCTGAAGCCCATTCCCATCCAATAATATTTTGATTTTAACGATTCAAAATCCAGGGAGAATTTTAATCCAATTGCAAAAACAGCCACCGGAGCCATCGTCTGCCCTATCAATGAGACCACAGGAAGTATGAGATCAGGAGTCTTCCAGCCAAGAAAGCTCATAATTAGTGTGAGTACCAAAAAAAGGAACGGGGGAAAAGACAGAATCTTTAATGGGATAGCGCTTAATTTACCTTCTTGATGAGAATAAAGCGTGCCCACCACGATGGAGAGTGAGGATACTAGAAGAAATGAACCTCCTTGGTCCATTAGTAAGGCAATAGGCAGTCCCTCTTTGCCGTACAATCCTTCTATTATCGGAAATCCTAAAAATGAGGTGTTGGCAAGTCCAGCTACGATGATTAGGCAGCCAGTGGTCTGATTGTCCCACTTCAGTAGTTGACCGCAAATTCCGAAGACAAGCCAGGAGAGTAAGAAGGTGAACCAAGCGGCAGAAATCGGCAACAATAGATCCCAGCCCGGTTTGATCTGTGGGATATAAAGTAGCGCCATGGCAGGAAGTACAAAATTAAATAAGTAGAAATTCACCCATTTACTTGCTGTTTCAAGTGGAAACTTTGGTAGTTTCTGTAGAATTAACCCTCCTAGGAGGCAAAATAAAGCAATGATCGCCCCACTCATAAATTAACGATAGAAGTAAAGAAGTTTATTAACATAAAAATAATTGCGTATTATTGTAGCGTCTTGATAATCAGCGTACTTTTGAATTGAAAACTACTCTTTCTATGACGAAACTTATACCTATTTTTATCAATGGAGAAAAATGGATTCAGCTTTCTCAACTTTCGGGTGAACAAGCATCCAAACTAAAATCGTGGCTTCCTGGCAATTGCTTGAAGAAAATAAAATTTCAAGGCGCAGAATTCTCAGATTGTTTGGAATTTGCAACGTATGAATATTGGTTCCGTACCCAGCAAGTATTTGAGCAGAAGCAAGCACTGCTTGACTTCTAGTCCAACCCTGAATTTTTTCTTTTCACCATAAAATAACTGGAAATTTCTGGGTATAAATCACTTTCTACTTCGGGAATCCCATTCAGGATCATTTCCATGTTTCCTTCAATAGTGTCAGTATTGAGCTGCATCCCTTCCACTAAATAAATAAAATCCTCGAGAATTAAAGGTTCATCAGCTATGGACGGATAGAGGATATACTCATTTCCATAGAAATCAACTGCCTCAAAGTTAATTTTTCCTTCGAGCCAATGGGCATAAATGCTTATTTGTTCCCCCCATGTACTTTCAGGATAGTGCATTTTGGCAAGCAGAACGGAGGTATTCTCTGCTGTAAAGTAGCTTTCTGGCCGGAATTTGAAATTAATCATCTACCAAAAATAGTAATTCCTTCTAATTGAAAATTCCATTATATATTTAGGATTGGATAATCGGGACTTTCGGACTATTTTTGGGCACATTTTAGGATCGCTCACTTTTTGACGGTCCGGATTACAATTTTGCTTTCAAACCCCTGATTATGAAAAGAGATTCGCTTGTTTTCGATCTTATCAATCAAGAAGAAGACAGACAGAAAAGAGGCATCGAGTTGATTGCTTCAGAAAACTTTACGAGCAAGCAAGTAATGGAAGCTGCTGGCAGCGTATTGACCAATAAATATGCTGAGGGACTTCCGGGCAAGCGCTATTATGGTGGTTGTGAAGAAGTAGATAGAATTGAGCAGCTTGCCATTGACCGTGCAAAAGAACTCTTCGGGGCTACTTGGGCGAACGTACAGCCCCATTCAGGTGCACAGGCAAATGCCGCTGTGATGCTGGCTTGCCTTAAAGCAGGAGATCCCATTTTGGGGTTTGACCTATCACATGGGGGACATTTGACCCATGGCTCTCCAGTGAATTTTTCTGGAAAACTGTATCAGCCACACTTTTATGGTGTAGCCAAAGAAACAGGGCGAATTGATTATGATAAAGTAGAAGAAAAGGCGCTGGAAGTATCTCCCAAAATGATTATCTGTGGAGCTTCTGCTTATTCTAGAGATTGGGATTATGAACGTTTGCGGGATATCGCCGATCAGGTCGGGGCTATCCTTCTTGCAGACATTTCCCATCCTTCAGGGTTAATTGCTAAAGGTCTATTAAATGATCCTTTGGATCATTGCCATATTGTCACCACTACTACTCACAAGACATTGCGGGGCCCTAGAGGTGGATTGATCCTGATGCGTGAGGATTTTGACAATCCATGGGGAATCACTACACCTAAAGGTGAAGTCAAAAAAATGTCTTCTTTGCTTGACATGGGAGTTTTTCCAGGTACGCAAGGTGGTCCGTTAGAACATATTATCGCAGCAAAAGCTGTTGCATTTCAAGAGGCGCTCTCGGATGAATACATGCATTATGTATTGCAAGTGAAAAAGAATGCATCCGTAATGGCAGATGAGTTCGTAAGTCTGGGATATCAGATTATTTCTGGAGGGACTGACAATCATATGATGCTAATTGACTTGCGAAATAAAGAGTTAACTGGAAAAATAGCTGAGGAGACTCTGGGTAAAGTGGATATCACCATAAATAAAAACATGGTGCCATTTGATACTAAATCACCTTTTGTGACTTCTGGGATGCGTATAGGAACTGCAGCTGTGACGACACGTGGCCTGAAAGAAGATGATATGAAAAAGATCGTAGCAATGATCGACAAAGCACTTACAAACCATGATAATGAAGCAGAATTGGCGACTCTTCGTGGTGAAGTCAATGCTTGGATGAATGAATTTCCGTTGTACTAGAATTTAGATACCCCCGTGGCTTTAGATCAATATCGAGAAGAGGAGGAAGAAGAGGGAATGTCCTTTTTGGATCATTTGGAAGCGTTGCGTTGGCACCTGCTCCGATCCGTGGCTGTCATGCTGACCTTTACTGTTTTAGCCTTTTTGGCTAAAAGTATCGTATTTGGTGTGGTCATACTTGGGCCCTCTAAAGTAGATTTCGTTACCTACAGATGGATGTGCCAACTCAGTGATTATCTGGGGGTCGCTGCGCTGTGTATTGACGAACTACCATTTACTATCCAGTCAAGACAAATGACGGGACAGTTTACCATGCACATGACTTCTAGTTTTGTGGTAGGCTTTATAGTCTCTTTTCCATATGTATTTTGGGAAGTTTGGAGATTTATTGCACCGGGATTATATGCGCAGGAGAAGAATGCTGCCCGTGGAGCCGTTTTCTTTGTGAGTTTACTTTTCTTTGCAGGGGCGGCTTTTGGTTATTTTGTTCTTTCGCCATTATCGATCAACTTCCTGTCAAACTACCAGTTGGATCCATCCATTCTGAATGAGTTTGATATTACCTCATATATCTCCACGCTCACGATGCTTGTGCTGGCCTCAGCCATTATGTTTCAGCTTCCAGTGGTAGTTTACTTCTTGGCAATGTCAGGTTTGGTGACCTCAGGAATGTTAAAATCCTACCGAAGACATGCTATTGTGGTGATTTTGGTCGTGTCAGCAATTATCACTCCACCGGATGTGGTTAGCCAGATTTTGATTGCGATGCCTATACTAGTACTGTATGAAGCGGGAATCCAAATAGCAAAACGACTGGAAAAGAAGCGTGCAAAAAGATTAGCAGCAGAAGAAGCTGAAGATGCAGCTAGAAGATCTTAATTAAGTATTATGGCCATAAAAGTAGCAATTGGAGGAGATCACGCAGGATTTGAATACAAATCCAAAATGATCCTGAAATTAGAATCACTTGGGTATGAGTTAAAGGATTTTGGACCTTTCTCGGATGCTTCTGTTGATTATCCTGATTATGTCCATCCCTTGAGCTCTGCTATTGAGAGCGGTGAATTTGAATTTGGGATTATCATTTGTGGCAGTGGAAACGGTGTGGCCATTACTGCTAATAAACATCAGGGAATCCGGGCTGCTCTTTGCTGGAATGAGGAACTGGCAGCTTTATCCCGTCAGCACAACAATGCAAATGTGTTAGCACTTCCTGCCCGGTTTATTTCGTATGAAGAAGCAGAGCAGTTGGCTAAGATTTTTCTTTCTACCGAATTTGAAGGTGGGAGACATCACAACAGAGTGAGTAAAATTGCTTGTTCCTGAAGCTGCTGAAAAGCACTAAATTTAGTGAGACAGCAAAGAAGCACCAGGTGGAAACTTGGTGCTTTTTTGATGTACTGATGCCATGTTGGCTTCAGGGATTAATATTGATGCTGCTCATTCCCGAGCTGTCACTTCAGTTCATATACCCCCGGGGAAGTTTCCGTGTATTGCGCTTCCAATGCAGGGAATTGCTTTAGAATCTGTTCAAAATCCCCATTTGGATCTAATACCAATTTGCTTTTTTGATTCTCCAGCATCTGAAATAGCCTGGCCCGCTCACGGAGATTTCTTTTCTGGTCCAGGTATAATTTGCTAAGTCTATAATTCAGGAATGGCCCACCCAAATTGGATTCCAAATAAGGAGAAAGGTCATCTCCCAAAACCATAATATCCGAAGAAAAATCGTTGGGGTTTTCCTTCACAAAATATTCTGAATCAGGAATACTTTGCTGCCAATACAACCATGATCCAATTGGAAGCGCTAGAACAAGTAAATAAAAACATACTTTGGCAACTGTTTCTTTCTTGATGTTTAAAAAGAATTGTGTGATCAAATAGGTAAGGCCGGGCACCAGAATGACTAGTTGATAGGAAGCCTGCTTTTTGATCATAAAAAATTCTGCAGTTGAAAATAAGAGCCAGATGATCACCAGTTGACGCTGTTTTTGCTGATTGATGGTGGATGCCTTGATCACAGTGGCAAAGAAATACCCCATTATAGCCAAAGCGATAGGATATACTCCTAGTATAGCCCAATCAGTCAATGACTGATAGACATATTTTTCAGACAGAAATGTCAGAGGCCAAATTTGCAAAGCCTCTTCCAAGCCGTCATTCCAGAAATAGAATACCGAGATTAGAAGGATTGGAAGGAAATAGCCTACCAAAGAAAGCATTAGCTGTCTGAATGAAAAACTACTGATGGCAATTCCTGTAAAAATCATGTATGGCAGAAAAAGAATATAGTTGGGATGAAACCCCGTGGCCAAGCCAGCGTAGATTCCAATTAACAGCGTAGATTCACTGGTATCTGTCTGCAGGACTGTCTGTGAAAATAATTGTCCCAGTGCCAAGAGCAAGAAACAACTGCCCAACAATGCAGGGCTGAGCATTAGCAGATCGAAGGAGAAATGAAATAATGCCGCCATGATGATTGCCGGCAGATACGTGTTTTCATCAAAGGCCCGGAATTTGATCAACATGGTGTTCCAATAAAGGATCTGGAATGTGATCAATAGACGACCGATTATTTCGTAGGCCAACACATTTTTACCAAAAAAGAAATCGACAAAAGTGAAGAATCCCGCAGAGAGAGGGCCATTATCATCTATTATATCCTGGTATAGGTAGAGTCCATGCCCGAGACGCTCACCCAGAATCATCCAGGTCAGTTGTGGGCTGGTAATAGGAAATGGATTGATGGTCAAATAGACAATTGTCAGCAATAGCAGGTATATTCCGATGCCAACTAGTCTGAAGGGATCATTTAATTTGAAAAAGCTCAGCAAGGTAAATTTGAGAAGAGTGTGATGTTGTGTTTGCCCGAAATTAAAGCTTGCCCAACTATTTCGCTAAATTTGTACCACAAATACTTCAAATGGAAAGTAAAAGACAACAAAAATACGCCAAACTGATCCAAAAAGAACTTGGAGATGTGTTCCAAAAGGAATCAAAGCACCTGCTCGGGAGAGCTATGGTGACGATTACAAGGGTAATGATGAGTCCTGATCTTGGACTTGCTAAGGTTTACCTGAGTTTCTTACTAGCGGATCCGGAAGCTACCTACAAGCTGATCAATGATCATAAGAAGGATATTCGCCATCAATTGGCAAAGCGTATCGGGAAATCAGTTCGGGTCATTCCTGAGCTGGCATTTTTCCCTGATGACTCTGCTTCCTATGCCCAGCATATGGATAAGGTAATCTCGGACCTGCATATTCCGCCTGCACCTGCTGAGGAAGAGGATGACGCTGACGAGGAGGATTAATTTGCCTTGGGCTTGAATCTTAGTTACTTCATAGCGTCTAGATATTTTCGCAGCAAAAAGAAGCGAAACTTCATCACCATTTTATCCATGATCTCCATGATCGGAGTGGCTGTGGGGACGATGGCTTTGGTGATTGTGATGTCCGTGTTCAATGGTCTTGGAGATCTTATCCGTGAACTGTTTGAGGGTTTTGATGCAGAGTTGAAAATTGAAGCCACTGTAGGCAAGAGCTTCTTGGCAAATGAAAATTGGCTGGATTCGATACGGACTTTGGAAGGGGTAGCTGTTGTTACCGAGGTCATAGAAGACAATGCCCTGCTGGAATATAATGGACACCAGATGGTGGGCAGAATCAAAGGCGTATCCGAGAATTTCCTTGATCAGGACCGTTTTTCCAATGGGTACTTTTGGGGCGATACTACTTTGGGCACGGAGACCCGTCCAAAGGCAATTTTAGGACGCGGTGTAGGGTTCTTCCTATCTGTAAATCTTGATAATGTAAATACACCGCTGAAGGTATTCTATCCAAAGGCCCCACGAAGTGCCGCTTCTATGGATCCGTCCCAGTATTATTCTTCAGCAATGCTTGAACCTGTGGCCTATTTTAGTATAGACAGGCAGTTTGATGATGAATATGTGATTGCTCCCATTTCATTTGTCAGAGATCTCTTGAAGTATGGCGAAAAACGCACTTCGCTTGAAGTGAAAGTGGCTGAAGGTTATAGGATAGATGACGTGCAACAGAGGCTTAAAGAACATTTGGGGCAGAGTTTTCTGATCAAGAATACGGATGAACAGCATGCTGAAATTATCAGGACTGTTGAAATGGAAAAGTTTTTTACATTTCTGACGCTCGCGTTCATTCTTGCCATTGCTTCTTTCAACATTTTCTTCTCATTGAGTATGCTGGCGATTGAGAAGAAAAAGGATATAGCTGTGCTGAAGGCTATGGGAGCTACAGACAGTCTGGTGCGGAGGATATTCTTAAAGCAGGGGATGTTGATTGCCTTCAGTGGTGCGGTTATTGGATTAGTGCTGGCCTATTTAGTGGTCTGGCTACAGCAAACATTCGGATTGGTCTCTTTAGGGATTTCTTCTGCTGTAGTAGATGCTTATCCGGTGAAGGTTATTTGGAGTGACTTCTTTTGGATTACCTTGACCGTTATCAGCATTACGATGCTTGCTTCTTGGCGACCGGCATGGATTGCATCACAAGTGGACACAGTGAAGGAAGTGTAAACGGAAAGGCAGGAAGATTGACTTTTAGCTTTTGAATTCCCAGCTAGACTACCCGAGGTAGGCATACGCTTCCGTAAGGGAGGTTTTATGTATCGGGGACGAAGCCGCTGGACGGGCTACCGCTATTTATTGCTCTCCTGTCTTTGCCTATCTGCACACTTAATTTTAGGCTCTTGACTTTTGTCTACCTAGTCTCTCGATTTTTATCGCGTGAAGCAGGATTTTTTATTTAAATAGCTGACAGCCAATATAAATAATTGTAATTTTAAGGATTCAATGAACCATACATGTAAAACAGGCCTGTATCCATTTCTGAAGGCATGTTTTTTGGTGATTGATACTTTTCACCCTAATTTGTAAATTAAGTACCCAATGAAGAGAGTATTGTCTTTTTCCCTGATTTTAGTTTCCCTTTTCTCATTTAATTCCTTTGCTCAAGAAGCTGATAAAGGTTCCCTCGATTCCGGGACAATTGATAGTCAATTTGAATACATCTACAATGTGTCCAATAACTTTCAGGAATATAAAGTAGTAAAGCGTACAAATTTAGATCAGCTGAAATCAAATATTCTCGATTCGATGAAAACAATGCGCGGGGAAGTGCTGGACCTTAAACTATTGATTTCAAGTAAGAAGGACTCCATCGGGAACCTTAAAAGTGTACTGGACAGTGCAGAATTAGAAAAGCAAGAAGCTATAGCGGAGAAAGACAATTTTACTTTTTTAGGAATCGGGATTCATAAAGGTGTATATTCATCCATCATGTGGCTAATTGTAGCTTGCCTTGCAGCAGCATTGGCTTTCTTTTCATTCCAGTACTTCCAGAGCTTTTCCAAAATCAAAAAAGCCCAGAAAGATTTGCAGGATGTGCAGGAGGAATTTGAGAACCACCGCAAGAATATGTTGGATCGTGAACGTAAACTTAAGCGTGAGTTGGTTGATGCTCAAATGGGCAGATAGCTGGGAATTTCCTCAAAGTGGGTGTCTTACAATTTGCTGCTTCCGTTCTTTATCTGAAAATAATTGAATGTTTTTTGGTTAATCATTCTCTCTCTTCAGAATTAGTACTGATCTCATGAGATTCCAGAAAAATTTCCTATTTCTACCAACAATTCAACCTAAAGTGGTATTGAGCCGAGAGGGATTGCATATCATTCATCCATCTCGTCTAAATCATGTATTTGCATCCTCCCTATAGTCCATAATACCTTAAAATTTCCAGCAGCAATCCGCTATAAAAAGCGTAACTTTGTGCCCGAATGACCAAATGTGAAAAATGGCAAAACAAAGAGGAATTGCTTTAGAAGAAGGAGAAAAGCGTAAGTTGAATAAGCAGAATTTAAGTAAGCTAGGGGGAATCTTTAGATTCTTAATGCCCTACAGGGGAAAGTTCTTTCTTGGTTTAATATTTCTGGTATTTTCTTCCCTTACGCTTCTTACTTTCCCATATGTTGCCGGCAAGTTGATCGATACAGCACAGGGAAAAGACTGGTTCGTCAGCGACATCAATTCCATTGCACTCATCTTGATCGCTATTCTTGCGGTTCAAAGCATTTTTTCATTCTTTCGGGTCTGGCTATTTGCATTAGTTTCGGAGCGATCGATGCGTGACATTCGGCTTTCACTCTATTCTCGTATGGTCCGGTTGCCGATGACTTTCTTTGATAAGCGCCGAACAGGTGAGTTGATAAGTAGGATAACTACCGATGTAAGCATGCTTCAGGACACCTTCTCTGTGACCCTTGCCGAACTGTTCAGGCAAGTGGTGACCTTAGTGGCAGGTGTAATTTTTTTATTAATTAATACCCCAAAGCTGACCTTATTCATGCTGGGGACTTTCCCTGTTTTGGTGATTGTGGCAATGATTTTCGGGAAATTTATTCGGAAACTTTCTAAATCTACCCAAGATGAACTGGCAGCGGCAAATGTAATAGTCGAGGAAACATTGCAATCAATCAGCACCGTCAAGTCATTTGTAGGCGAAGCATTTGAGTCTGCACGGTATGGAACGGGATTGAACAGGGTGGTAGGAGTGGCATTAAGAGCTGCCAAATACCGCGGAGCCTTTATATCTTTTATCATTTTTGCTCTTTTTGGAGGAATTGTCGCAGTGATGTGGTACGGTGCCAGCCTTGTAAGCTCTGGAGATATGAGTGTAGGTGAATTAGTGTCTTTCGTGCTTTACACTACATTTATTGGTGGGTCGATAGCAGGATTGGGAGATATTTATGGACAGGTGCAGAAGGCAATTGGTTCTTCTGAGCGAGTTCTTGAGATTTTGGAAGAGGAAGCTGAGCCTCAAAACGGCATAAAGGCGGATACCTTTCAGGGAAAAATTTCCTTTGAAAATGTAGCTTTTCGCTACCCCACCCGACCTGAAGTAGAGGTATTAAAAGGGCTGACGTTCCACATGAACCCGGGAGAAAAAGTAGCGCTTGCAGGACATTCCGGAGCAGGGAAATCCACCATCATTCAATTGCTAATGCGCTTCTACGATGTGCAGAAAGGAAATATTATAGTGGATGATAGGATGCTAAGTGAGTGGGATCTGCAAAATCTAAGAGCCCATATTGGAATGGTTCCTCAGGAAGTTTTGCTGTTTGGAGGATCAATAAGGGAAAACATTGCTTATGCGAAGCCTGGGGCTACAGAAGAAGAATTAATTCTTGCCGCTAAAAAGGCAAATGCTTGGCAATTTATTTCGCAGTTCCCCGAAGGATTGAATACATTGGTCGGTGAGCGTGGAGTAAAACTGTCAGGAGGACAGCGCCAGCGGGTAGCCATTGCAAGGGCTATTTTAAAGGATCCTTCAATTCTGATATTAGATGAGGCTACTTCATCCTTAGATGCAGAGTCTGAATCATTGGTTCAGGAAGCATTGGATGAGCTAATGAAAGGCAGAACCACCATCATCATTGCGCATAGGCTAGCTACCATCCGCAAGGTGGATAGGATCTATGTACTCAGTGAAGGGGAGATCGTCGAGCAGGGCACCCACCAGGAGTTGCTCAGCAAGCATGAAGGATTCTATGCCAACTTGGTACATCTTCAATTTGCAGAGAACTGAACAGAGGATCCTGACCGGAAGTCTGAATAACTATCTGCTTTCTTGCCAGTAAAACAATTTGACCACTGATGAGGGAGGCAGTCTACACCTGCAACTTAGAATTTGACAGCTGTTATTTTGACTATAGGATACAATTGTGGCTAAATCAGTTTAAATTATAATTGCTTCTTAAGATCTGCGGGGACTAGTGTTAAGTCAAGCAGCGATATTCGACTATAATTTTTGTATATATATACCAGTTATTATGTTTTTATACTTGATACTAAATATTAATTGTCTTAACACTGGAGATTATGGGCAGTAATGGATTTGACCATGCCAAGTGTTTTCTCCCGATATATGGATGCGCCTGGAAATAAGCTTTTCATCTCTTTTTCATCCATAAGCCTGATTTCATCAAGATATTGTTGGGCATATGCGGGATCCCATTTTTGCATTCTGCTCAGTTTAGTTTTCGTCAATATGTCCAGCAAGATTCCCTTTGGCCAATATTGAGCATAAGGCAAAGCGTAATGTGCTTCGACCGGAAAATGTCTGTTTGGCGTTTGTACAAAATATTTTTTACCTACCCTCATCACTTCCTTTGCCATTTTCTGTTGATTCTCAAAGGTATATAAGTGCTCGATCACCGAATTAGAAAAAACAAGGTCAAAGCTTCCATCTGCAAATTCTGGCATCCCTGTGGCATCACCTGTTACTGAAATGATTTTGGGGTGATCAGAAGGGATTGACTGTAGATTCAATGTGGTAATGCAAAGATTTGGGAGTGAAAGCAATACACTACCTTCCCAGAACATACCTGTTCCACCCACATCAAGAATATGAATTGGCTCGCTTTTTGAAAAATTTGAGAAGAATAAATTCTCAAAATCTTTTCGTCGTCGGTTTCTGAATCTGGCACCCAAAGATCTTGGGTTTTCTGAGGAGGAGAATAAATCTGAAAGTAAACTCATGAGTTGCCCTTAGGGCTTTTCTTCTAATAAATAAATTCAAAAGTAATCAGCCTTGAGGAATCTTTTCGTAATTTTGATCCAGAAATGAACTTCATCGCGCATCTAACTTAACTAAATCTGTTTTTGAAGGATAAATAGCCATTTTTTGGCGGCTTTTTTATGAAAAGAAGATTTGATAAGTATTTTCCATTAGCATTTACTGCAAGTGACTTCTTAGGTTCGCTCATTTCATTGCTTTTTTGCAATATAATTTTACAAACTCTAGGGCTGTTTGAGGGGGAAGATTTGACTTCTTTCCTGCCTCTTTCTTTTCTGTGGGTGCTTATTGCCGGATTACGAAAAGATTACAGAATCGGCCGCACAGATGAGTATGAGCATACTTTGAAGCGTTTGCTGGGTACGGTATTGTGGTTTACCGGTGCTACAGCTATTCTTTGGCTCCCACTTCAAACTCCGTATTTACAGGTTATTCCAATTCTTGCTATTGGAACAGGCGTATTTATCCTGATGAGTTTCTTCAGGGTGGGGGTTCATATGATACTTCGTAGCTATCGTGTTAAAGGCAATAACTATAGAAATGCGGTCATAGTCGGTAAAGGGGGCACTAGTACTAAACTTGCGAATGTGTTGCACATGCGGAAGGACTTTGGTATCAATTTCTTGGGCTACTTCGATGATTCTGGTAAGTGTGATCAGACCAGAGGTGGCATCGAAGATTTGTTTGAAGAGGCGCCAGATCTTGACCTGGATCTAATTTATATTCATGAGAATCTTTCTCCAAACCAGGTAAAAAAGGTCATTGGATTTGCCGACGAAAATTACATCAAGGTGAAGATGATTCCAGGAGGCAGCCTTCAGTTGGAAAAGAATCTTTCCTTCTCAAAGTATGGCGACCTGTTCGTCATCAATGTTAATGAAATTCCACTCGATAATGCCCTTAATAGTCTTGCAAAGAGAGGATTTGACATTGTATTTTCTAGTTTGGTAATAATCTTTATCCTCAGTTGGTTGATTCCTTTGGTTGGGATTTTGATCAAGTGGGAATCTAAAGGATCAGTATTTTTTATTCAAAAGCGGAATGGTGTAAACAACAAGGTCTTTAATTGCTTGAAATTTAGATCAATGACTCCAAATGACTATGCAGATGTGCAGCAGGCGGTCAAAAATGATCCGCGTGTCACAAAGATTGGATCTTTTCTTCGCACCACTTCTTTGGATGAAATGCCCCAGTTTTTCAATGTATTGATGGGTGATATGTCTATTGTGGGACCGCGGCCACATACCATTCCGATGAACCAGAGTTTCAAAACCCAGATCGAGCGCTATAATTCCAGGCATAAAATCCGTCCCGGAATTACTGGTTTGGCGCAGATACGCGGATATAGAGGGGAAATAGAAAATCCTTACCAGATCAGATCAAGAGTGAGATTGGATTCTTTTTATATCAACAAATGGTCTTTTCTGCTGGATATGGGCATCATGATGAAGACCGTACATGAATTGGTCTTTAACAGAGAAGACGCGTATTGATACCAAGATGTGCTGCTTCTCCAGAAGCAGCAGCGGGCCTTCTAACTTTACCACATTCCAACCTTACAATTCTAAACCGCTAAAGAGGGCTAGCACAGTTCTTACCCAATTTCTTGGGATAGACATACGCGACTATTGAGTTTTCAAGAAAGTAAAATATCTTGTACAATAATCTAATAGATAGAATGTCATTGTCCTTTCTGCTATATAGCGGATATATAGGATATCTTGTCTGCAAATAGTCACTCTTATGAACAAACCTTTACGTTGTCGTTTTTCCGTACTTGCTGTTTTTCTTTTACTGCTGAACTATTCGACGGCTTCAAGTCAAAGTTTTGGCATGAATGGAATGGTAGTTTCTGACCATGTGGTAGCCTCTCAAGTAGGAATAGATATATTGAAAAAAGGCGGGAATGCTGTCGATGCAGCAATTGCTACTGCATTTGCGTTGGAAGTCACCCATCCAGAGGCTGGTAATATTGGCGGGGGCGGCTTCATGGTTTTCATGGACTCAGCTGGCAAAGTGACTACTTTTGATTTCAGGGAGAAAGCTCCTCTTGCTGCTACTCCTAGCATGTTTCTTGGGGAGGATGGTAAAATCAAAAACAACTCTAATCATAAAGGATTATTGTCTGTAGGTGTTCCCGGGACTGTGGCAGGATTATATTTAGCCCATCAACGATATGGAAAATTACCGTGGGCAGAGCTGGTGCAGCCTTCGGTGATTTTGGCCCATGAAGGGTTTACCATGACTTGGGGACTTTATCAAGCAGCAGTTAAAATGTCTGCGCGGGATGAATCCTATGATATCATGCAGCATTATTTCAAGGACAAAAACGGGAAGGTTGTAGCCCCGGGAGAGCTTTGGAAGCAGCCTGCATTAGCAAAGACACTTGAAGCCATTCGTGATCATGGCCGTGATGGATTCTATAAAGGCAAAGTAGCAGAAGAAATAGCGGGGTATATGAAAGCCAATGGAGGTATCATCACCCAAGAAGATCTAGAGAAATATGAAGCGGTAGAGCGGGCGCCGTTGAGAAGTACATTCAATGGCTATGAGATTTACACCATGCCTCCTCCAAGTTCGGGAGGTGTTGCGTTAATTGAGATGATGAATCTGCTGGAGCAAGCTGGGGTAGACACTGTTGAGTTCAATTCTACTTCCTATGTCCATTTGGTAGCAGAAGCAATGCGGAGAGCTTTTGCTGATCGTGCTGAACATCTTGGGGATCCCGATTTCAACCCGGACATGCCGATAGATAAATTGACTTCTAAGGAATTTGCAAAAGCCAGATTTGAGTCTTTGGACCTGAATAGGGCATCTGTTAGTGATTCTTCTAAATTTGGACACCCATATGGTGGGGATAATACCACACACTTTTCGGTGGTGGACAAGGATGGAAACGCTATCTCTCTCACCTACACACTGGAGCATTCTTATGGAGCTGCCATGGGGTCTGATAAACTTGGATTTATATTCAACAACGAGATGGGTGACTTCAATCCTATTCCCGGAGTGACCACCGGCACAGGATTGATCGGCTCAGATCCCAATCTAATAGCGCCTGAAAAGCGGATGTTGTCGAGTATGACACCAACTATCGTGGCTAAAGAAGGAAAGCCGTATCTAATAATTGGAAGCCCGGGTGGAAGAACTATTATCAACACTGTGTTTCAAACGGTGCTCAACGTACTTGCTTACAATATGCGAATTGACCGGGCGATTGAATCCATGAAAATCCACCACCAATGGCTACCGGACCGCATACTTTATGAAGAACATTTGCTTTCGCCAGATACACGAAAGGCGCTGGAAAAGATGGGACACAAATTACAGCCGGTTCCTAATCTTGGGGTCTTAATGGGGATTACCTATGACGCGAGTAATGGATTGTACACTGGGGCTGCTGATTCATCCAGTGAAGATGGTGGCGCGGTGGCTTATTGATGTAACTGTTTCTCAGTGGTTTACAGGATGAAGATGAGTATAGCCTTCTGATTTTCAATTCTAGAAGAACTCAAAATTCCTCCTTATTTAGGACATAACAAAAAATAAACCACATAGATACATAGGTTGTGCTTACAAAAAGACATTTTGATGCCCTGTATAGTGGATAATGGGAGAGGCTATTGACGAGCATAAATTATGGGAAGAGGGTTGTTTGAGAAGGGTTACACCAATGCCTAATCATAGGATCCCGATACCTATCGGGACTCATAGGGATGAAGTTCCGGTAGTGTATAAAGAAAAATAACTTGATGTGGATCTTAGGTGTGATTTATTTGTAGAGCATATCGAAGTCGTTGAACCGAAATCTGTAAAGGAGCTGATACCTGAATATGAAGCGCAGCTTCAGACCTCTATGAAACTATTGAAATGCCCCAAGGGAGTTCTTATAAACCAAACATTTTCGGGGGAAGGACAAAAGACCATTGCAAATGTATAGTTCGGTGCTTTGCCCAATCAATAAAAGCTATGTATCTATGTGGTTGGAATTTATTTTAAGGTTCTACCCTCACTTGGAATTTATGACTATCTCTCCTTAATTATTACCATACTTTACCCTGAACCATGAAAAAACTCCTTCTTCTATTTTTACTTCTAAGTGGTGTAAATACCAGCCTTTTTCCCCAAGGAAAGACTAATCTTGAACTGATGGATCTTTTTGATCTGGAGTATATTAGCAATCCTGTCATTTCTCCTGATGGGACTAAAGTAGTTTATGTGCGGAATTTCAAGGATGTAATGACGGACAGGGATTATTCCAATATCTGGATCACAAATATAGACGGTACTCAAAATCGTCCACTGACGCAGGGGAATCAACGGGATGCAAATCCTACTTGGTCAAATGATGGGAAGAAAATCGCTTATCATTCGAATCAACAAGATGATAAAGTCAAACTCTTTGTCATGTATCTGGATTCACATCAAGCGGTGGCGTTGACTAATTCTGCCAATCCGCCAGGCGCAGTTTCTTGGTCTGCGGATGATAAGCAACTAGCATTTACGCAGTTTGTCCCTAAAGCTGCTAAATCCTTCCTGCAGATTCCTTCCAAACCCGTTGGAGCAACTTGGAATGATGCCCCCATCTTTATCGATGAGATGAACTATCGTCAGGATGGTGGAGGATATAGTAAGCCGGGACATCGGCAAATTTTCACGTTGGGAATTGACGGAGGAACTGCCAAACAATTGACCTTTGATGAAAATGATTATGGTAATCCCTTCTGGACGAAGGATGGTAAAAGCCTTATTTTTTCCGCCAACCTACACGAGAATCATGAATTGGAACCGGGGAATTCTGAAGTTTATAAATTGAACCTGAGTGACGGAAAAGTAACAGCGTTGACATCGAGATTTGGTCCAGATGCTAATCCAGTGGTTTCCCCTGATGGAACAAAAATCGCATTCACAGGAAGTGACGATACCTATCAAGGCTATCAAGTAGATCAACTGTATATCATGAATATTGATGGTACAGGGATAGAAAATCTTACTAAAACCCTTGATAGGGATGCTTCTAATCCACAATGGGAGGCAAATGGGAAAGGCCTATACTTCCAATATGATGAAAAAGGCGACACAAAGATTGGACATGTGGCGCTTACTGGTAAAATACGGACGGTGGTCGAAGGCTTGGGCGGTTTGGATATTGGCAGACCATACAACGCAGGAGATTACAGTGTTTCAAGCAATTCAAGATTTGCTTTTACACTTGGAGGTACAGCGCATCCTGCAGATTTGGCAGTTTGGGTGGATGGCAATGTGAATCGTCTTACAGCTGTGAATGATGATTTGTTTTCATTTCGTCAGCTTGGTAATGTAGAAGAAATGTGGTGGAAGTCCTCCTATGACCAATTGGATATTCAGGGATGGGTTGTGACTCCGCCCAACTTTGATCCAACTAAGAAGTATCCAATGATCTTGGAAATTCATGGCGGTCCATTTGCAATGTATGGTAATTCATTTTCCTATGAAGTCCAGCAATACGCTGCCGCAGGATATGTCGTCTTGTATTCAAATCCCCGTGGAAGTACCGGATATGGGCAGGAATTTGGAAATTCTATTCACCATGATTATCCCAATCACGATTATGAAGATCTAATGTCGGGTGTGGATGCATTGATCAACAAAGGATTTATAGATACAACCAACTTATTTGTGACTGGAGGAAGTGGAGGAGGATTGCTCACTGCTTGGATAGTTGGCAAAACTGATAGATTTAAAGCGGCTGTAATAGCAAAACCAGTGATAAATTGGTCTACTCATGTGCTTTATGCAGATAATCCGGCTTTCTTCACTAAATATTGGTTTCCGGGAAATCCTTGGGAGGCTCCAGAAAATTACGCCAAAAGATCACCAATTTCTTTTGTAGGAAATGTCACCACGCCCACTATGTTATTGGGAGGAGAAGCTGATTACCGGACTCCTATTGCGGAGTCTGAGCAATTCTATGCAGCATTGAAGTTACAGGGTGTAGAGACGGCAATGGTCAGAATTCCCAATGCTTCCCATGGGCTGGTTAACAGGCCAAGTATGCTTTTGAGCAAGACGGCATCCATACTGAGTTGGTTCAACCATTACAGGGACAATATGAAGTCAAGTAAGTCAAATTGACCCAATGATCAGTCGCTGCGTGCAGTGTGCTACTTTATCTTTCCATCTTTACCGGCTCCAAGTTTAAACGACAAGCAGATCCCAGCCTGTGAAAATAGATTGTCCAAAAGCTATAATTTCGTAAATCGTGTTTCTTAACTTCAGGGAATTTGCATCAGTTCTAAAAAGAATTCCCTGAGAGGTACTCATATTATTGTTATTTTGCTTTGCAATAATTCTTCATTTTTAAAGCCTTTTCTGTATGTCCTTTGATTTCATATTGTTAATCATTGCCTTCAGGTATTTACAAACACATGAACAGACTAAAAGTCTGTACCCCGAATGGCAAGGATTTTTCTTCAAAGGGATACTGATATTTGCAGGCTTACTCTCATTGGATGTCTTCATTTCCGATTATGGAATCATTCAGTGGGCAGCACATATCTGTACCATTGCGGTAATTTATGCCGCTTACAATCGGGTTCAATTTAGTCCATTGAAACCCTTTGTATATGCATTTTTTCCATTAGTCGTAGTCAATATTGTTCAGGATCTTGTGGAGTTGATCAGTCCTTCATTTTATAAGGAATGGGAAGAATTGTTTGATACTGCTGGGGCATTTGCATGGATTTGGTTAATAGCACAATTTATAATTACCAGAAAACAACGTAAAACAGCAGAAAAGGAGCAAATAGTCGCAATCCGTAAAGAACAAGAGTTACGGCACAACCAGCAGTTGAAGGGTGAATTAGAAATCCTTGTTGCCAAACGTACAGCTGAACTTACTGCGCAGAAAGAAGAATTGCAGAGGACATTAAACGAGCTTACAGCTGCTCAATCCCAGCTTATTCAAGCAGAAAAAATGGCTTCTTTGGGCGAGTTAACTGCAGGAATAGCGCATGAAATTCAGAACCCATTAAATTTTGTGAACAACTTTTCGGAACTGAATAAAGAACTTCTTGATGAACTTCAGCAAGAGCTGATCAAAGGGGATATGGAAGAGGTGATGTTGCTAGTGAAGGATGTCTTAGCAAACGAAGAAAAAATCAATCATCACGGAAAGCGTGCAGATGCAATTGTAAAAGGGATGCTTCAGCATAGCCGAAGCAGTTCTGGCGTAAAAGAAGATACGGATATCAACGAGCTTGCTGATGAGTTCCTACGTCTTTCATACCACGGGCTACGGGCTAAGGATAAATCATTCAATGCGAGAATGGAAACTGATTACGACAAATCAATTGGAAGGGTGAAGATTGTTCCCCAAGATGTCGGGAGAGTGATACTGAACTTGGTGAATAATGCTTTCTATGCTGTAAGCGAGCGAAAGAAACAAGACACTTCTTCTAATGAATCTGCAGAGGTGAGCGAATATCAACCAACGGTAAGCTTAACCACCAAAAGATCATCAAAAGGGGTAGAAATACGGGTAAAAGATAATGGCACCGGAATTTCAGAAGCCGTCCTAGAGAAGATTTTTCAGCCTTTTTATACGACCAAACCGGCTGGTCAAGGGACTGGTCTTGGGCTCTCCCTAAGTTTTGATATTATAAAAGCGCATGGAGGAGAATTGAAGGTAGAGAGCCAATCAGGCGTAGGGACTGAGTTCTGTATTTTGCTACCAATAGATTATAAAAAACATGAATAAATGACGACCAGCTATTGGGCTATACTTTTCGAAAAGAGATAATGAGAATTTGTCTTAAAAAGATGTGAACGAGTGGACCAACAGCAATGGATAAACTTTTCCTTGAAACAGAGGATGCATATTACCAGATTTACCAATGATTGAGTAGGAATTATATAGAAATCAGAAATGATCAAGATTTTAATAGTAGATGATGAACGGGATATAGAAATGCTTTTTCGTCAGAAGTTCCGGAAGGAAGTCAAAAAAGGAGAATTAGAATTGGCATTTGCTTTCTCCGGTGCAGCCGCCTTGGATTTACTGGATAGCGAACATCCACCTGAAGTGATGTACGTATTTTCAGATATTAATATGCCGGGAATGACCGGTTTAGAGTTGCTGGAAAAGGTGAGAAAGCAATTTCCACATATCAGTGTAAGTATGATTTCTGCTTATGGAGATTCAGAAAATTACCAGAAAGCGATGAATTCGGGAGCAAAGGAATTTTTCACCAAGCCAATAGATTTTGAAAGTTTACGAAATGAAATCTGGCAGTTAATAGACAAGAAGTAAATCTGATGGCAATGGCTAAAATACTTGTAGTGGATGATGAGGCTGATTTGGAGATTCTCATCAATCAAAAGTTCAGGAAGAAAATACGGACTGGAGATTATGAGTTTGTCTTTGCGCTGAATGGAATAGCTGCTTTGACTATGCTCCGGCAGCAATCGGATATAGATATGATTCTTAGTGATATCAATATGCCAGAGATGGACGGATTGACATTGCTGACAAAGGTGAAAGAGCAAAACCCACTGCTGAAGGCAGTTATTATCTCGGCATATGGGGACCTTCAAAATATCCGCACAGCGATGAATCGTGGCGCCTTCGATTTCATCACCAAGCCAGTAGATTTTTTGGATTTAGAAATTACCATTGAAAAAACCCTTCAATACATCGATCAGATCAAGTCTACACTCATTGCTATGCGGGAGAATAATATTCTGAAAATGTATGTGGATGAAACAGTCCTGAACTTCATGGTAGGAAGGGAGTCTGAAACAGCCTTGATGGAAAATGAAACGGTCGATGCCACTGTCGCTTTCATTGATCTGGTTGGATTCACTAATATTTCGGAAAATGAAGAGCCAAATGTGGTTGTAGCACTCCTTAATGAATATTTTGACTTGATGGCCCGTGAAATTATCGAACAGAAAGGCGCAATTGATAAGTTTATCGGAGATGCGGTAATGGCGGTTTTCAAAGGAGAAAACCACTTGGAGCGGGCAGTGCAAGCTTGTCTTACTATTCGTGACAAGATGAATTTGATGCCGGCGTATTCTGCCAAAATAAATTTTAAACCGAGGGTTTCAATTGGAATTAATTCCGGTGAGATGGTTTCGGGAAACATCGGTTCCCGCTCTCTAAAAAGGCTAGACTATACTGTCATTGGAGATGCCGTAAATGTTGCCTCCAGACTTCAGACCGCGGCTGCACCTGGTCAAATCTTGATCTTAGAAGGCTGTGCAAAGAAAGGATTGAATGCATTTGATTATTCTCATTTAGGTGAGATCATGCTAAAAAATAAGGCTAAAGCTGCATCAATTGTGGAAATTATTGGCAGTAAAAAGTTGTGATAGTGCAGGCAGCAACTGGATAATCAGCCTTAAAATTTCTTCTTCTAAAAATTAATACCGGATTCAATGAGGAATAAGTTGATTACAACAGGAGCTTTTATCAGATTTTTGACTTTTCAAAAAGTCTGGAATTATCTCTTGCTGGCGATTTCATTCCAAATCTCAAGATTATTAGGTAAACCACTTCTTTGGGGACAGCCAACCACTCTTTCTATAGAACCCACCACTAGCTGCAATCTGCGCTGTCCGGAGTGCCCATCAGGTTTACGATCATTTTCCAGGCCGACAGGTATGTTACAGGATTCACTTTTTGAATCTATCGTTTTGCAATCTAAAGCTTCGCTGACCTGGCTGCATTTGTATTTTCAAGGGGAACCCTTCCTTAACCCGGATTTCTTAAAAATGGTGTCTTTTGCACATCAAAATGGTATTTATACATCCACTTCTACTAATGCACATTATTTGGATGAGCAAAGGATCGAAGGGATTCTGTCATCTGGACTCAGCCAATTGATCGTATCCATGGATGGGATTACACAGGAGATATACCAGGAATATAGAATTGGGGGTAACTTGGAAAAGGTACAGTCTGGACTCAAAAACTTGCTTAGTGCGCGGAAGAGGACAAATCAACATTTTCCAAGGATCATCTTACAGTTTTTGGTCACTGGCCAGAACGAACACCAGCTTTCTGCTTTAAAAGCTTGGGCGAAAGAAATTAAGGTGGATGAGCTTCAGCTGAAGACTATACAAATTTATGATTATGAAGATGGTTCTTCTTTGATTCCCTCAGACCTCGGGTATTCACGATATAAACCGATAGGAAATGGGAAATGGAAGCTCAAGAAAAAGTTGGAGAACAAATGTTGGCGCATGTGGCAGGGAGCTGTCATAACTTGGGACGGAAGAGTCGTGCCTTGCTGTTTTGATAAAGATGCCAGTCATAAGATGGGCTCACTTCGGCTTAACTCGCTTCGAGATATCTGGAAGTCGATTCCGTATCGTGATTTTCGTTCTCATCTACTGAGCGATAGACAAAAACTGGAGATCTGTAGAAATTGTACTGAATAATGGTTAAGTACCTGTTGCAGTGAAGAAGGTTTTTGGAACTATATTTGGTGGAATTAAGAAATTCACGGAATTTTAATCCCCATATTTGTTCAACATTCACCCGGGTTGATCGGAATACCACATTCTCAGTATGATTTTAAAGAAACAATTCAGGTATTTTTTCATATTTATAGCCTTTTTAGTATTGGCGTCCCCTCCGTCTATTGCGCAGCAAAATACGGATATTACACAGATCAAAGTAGATGAACTTAGTGATTTGCAAGTGGAGGAATTGGTCAAAAGGGCAACAGAAGCGGGACTTTCTACCGAAGAATTTTTAGAAATGGCCCGTCTGAGAGGAATGCCGGCAGAGGAAGTAGAGAAGTTGGAAAGTCGTGTTTCCCAGCTTGATTTGACTCAGTCTGGAACTAGAAGAACTGCCTCCAATTCAAAAAGGGAACCTCGGCAGCAAACTAACCTAAATCAGATAACCCAAGGGATATATCAGCCACAATCAGATTTAAGTGTAGATAAAGGAAGTTTAGGAATCTTTGGCCAATCTGTTTTTTATCAAAAAAACAGAAAATTGTCTTTTGAACCCAGCCTCAATCAAGCCACTCCAAAAAACTATATTCTCGGTCCAGGAGATGTGGTATACATAGACATTTATGGACAATCAGAGCAATATTATGAAGCGACTGTTAATCCCGATGGGTTTGTGCTTCTGGACAATATTGGACCTGTGTCCGTTTCCGGCAAATCGATTGAAGAAGCTACCGGAATCATCAAGAACCGCGTATCTCAATATTATCCTGGGCTTAAAGGAAACAATCCGAATACCTTCTTGCAAGTTACACTGGGAAATGTCCGCACGATTCAGGTGAATATTCTTGGAGAAGTTAGGCTTCCCGGGACTTTTACTTTAAGTGCCTTTTCCACAATTTTTAATGCGTTGTACGCAGCAGGTGGTCCAAATGAAAATGGCACCATGAGAGCTATTAAATTGCTCAGAAACAATGAGCTCATTGCGGAAATTGATGTTTATGAATTGTTGGTCAAGGGAACAGCCAGCCTGGATGTACAGCTACAGGATCAAGATGTAGTATTAGTTCCACCGTTCATTTCGCGGGCCAAGATAAAAGGCGAGGTAAAGCGTCCCATGACATTTGAAATAGGGGAGAATGATACTTTTGAGGACTTGCTGAATTATGCTGGAGGATTCACAGATGAGGCATTCAAAGACCGCGTTGCTATTTCCAGAATTACCGGTAATCAGCGATCCGTTTCCGACGTCTATCAGAACCAGTTCAACCTATTTATCCTGAAAGGGGGCGATGAAATTACGGTAGGACGTATTCTCGAGCGTTTCTCCAATAGAGTACAAATTAAGGGAGCAGTCTTTCGGGAAGGTACTTTTGCTTTGACAGAGGGGCTTACTTTAGGGAAGCTGGTACAAAATGCGGAAGGATTACGGGGAGATGCTTATACTGCCCAAGCAAGTGTCTTAAGGACCAAAACTGATCTTAGCACAGAAATGATCCAGGTGAATCTAAAGGAGATTTTAGATGGGTCAGCACCGGATATTCCGCTTCAGCGGGAAGATGTAGTCCGGATAGCAAGCATTTATGATATCAGGAATGAACGGTATGTACAGGTGCTTGGAGAGGTGAAGCGGCCCGGCGTTTACCCTTATTCAGAATCGATGAAAGTGGAGGAACTGATCGTGATGGCGGGAGGGTTTCAAGAGTCTGCAAATGCGCAGGATGTGGAAATAGCCAGAAGATTGGAAGATTCTGACTTAGGCACACTTTCAGACATAATTCCTGCACAAGTGAATGAGGATTTAAGCATCAATTCAGATTCCCAGGCGCTGCAACCCTATGATCAGGTGATCGTAAGGAAACGCGCAAACTTCACCATGCAGAAGCTAACAGCCGTAGAGGGTCAAGTAAATTCTCCAGGTATATTTGCAATTCAGAGCAGTGGTGAACGAATATCGGATCTGGTAAGGAGAGCAGGAGGACTGAATCAGTTTGCTTATGCTAAAGGTGCTACTCTTATACGAAGGACGGAATTTTTCAATACCGAATCTGAGCAGGTTCGCAGGCAACGCAACTTGGAAGGGCTCAGAATGAGACTGGAAGAGGATCCAAACAACTCAGAGGCTCAAGAGGAACTGTTACTTCGACTATTTAAGGACCTTCCAAACGGAGAGTCACCTGTGGATAATCAACTGGCAAAGACGAAAAGAGAATCATTGGATCAGATTGCATCCGAAACCCCGGGTTTTGCTGTGAAACTCAAAGAGACTGAAGCAGTGGCTATTAATTTACAGGAAATAATGAGCAACCCTGGCTCTGAAAATGATCTTCTTCTGGAAGAAGGAGACATACTTTCTGTTCCCAAACTTCTTCAAACCGTTCGTATGAGGGGCGATGTTGTGTATCCCACTACTTTACGACATGAATCCTTTAAAGGATTAAAACATTATATCAATGGAGCTGGTGGTTTCGAACGTAGAGCGAACCGGAAACAAACGTATGTTGTCTATGCAAATGGGGCTGTAAAACGTACCAAAAGCTTTCTAGGGATTAAAGATTATCCTCCTGTGGAGCCAGGTGCAGAGGTAATTGTTCCCACCAAAGGACCTCGTGTGCCTTTGAGATTGGGAGAAATTGTTGGATTGACTACTGGCTTGGCTACCTTAGGCCTGGTTATGTCACAAATCAACTGGTAATGGCAGGATCTAAGCATTTCGTAGATAATCAGTTTACTTTGAAAGAAGTCATTACAAATGTGGGAGAATGGCTTTCATTCTTTGTTTCCCAATGGAAGATGTTGGTCATTGCGGGAGTTGTTGGTATTATTTTGGGCGCGTTGGTGTCTGTGTTTAAAGATCCCGTGTTCCATGCAAAGACTTCATTTGTGCTGGAGGAAGGCGACGCTGGGGGGCTTGGTCAAATGTCTGGATTAGCCTCACTGGTGGGGGTGAATCTAGGTTCACTTGGCGGTACAAGCGGACTTTTTCAGGGGGATAATATAATGGAATTGTACCGTTCAGACCGCATGCTGAATGCAACACTTTTCAGCCCTTTCGATGAGAATCAACTATTGATTGACCGGTTTATTGAATTTGAAGAGATTAATAAAAAATGGGCCTCGAAGGTAGACATAGATGGAATGGACTTCTCCCTGCCCAGAGAACAATTTACAGTATCACAGGATTCTGTAGTTAAAGAAATTACGAAGCTGGTACGGGAAAATCAACTTTCAGTGACCAAACCTGACAGGAAGCTTACAATTATAGAGGTGAATGTTTCTTCTAAAGATGAGCAATACGCAAAAGTCTTTAATGAGCATTTGGTCCAGAATGTGAATGAGTTTTACTTAAAGACAAAAACCAAGAAAACAGGAGAGAACCTGGCTATTCTTCAATCCCAAGCTGATTCAGTACGTAGAATTTTAGATGAAAGTATCGGCGCGTATGCTTCTGCTTCAGATCGGGTGCCCAATGCAAATCCACTCCTTCAATCAGCGACCATAGAAACGCGCAAACGGCAGATTGATGTTCAAGCTACAGGAGCGGTATATCAGGAAATTGTGAAGAATCTTGAAATCGCAAAGGTAAATCACCGTAATAATTCTCCACTTATTCAGATTATTGATTCCCCTAGATTACCTTTGGAGCGATCAGAAATTCGGTTGGTAAAAGGCATGGTTTTGGGATGTTTACTACTGGGCGTACTTTGTATTTTTTATTTGTATTTCCGAAGGCTGTATCAGAAAAATATGCAGGGAAGCTAACGAAATAAGCTATCATGCTAGAGAGAAGCAAGGGTTATTTACCACTAAAAATTTTTCGAAATATTTCTGTCCAGAACTTTTTCTTTTTGGCGGTTATTCAAGGTACGAATATCCTCATTTCAATTATTTCTGTCCCGTTAATTATCCAACGTGTTGGTATTGATCAATTTGGATTGATCAACTTGTCACTCTCTGTAATCACTTCCTTAAACATTGTTGTAAGTTTTGGATATAATTTAAGTGGTCCTCGGGTAGCAGCTGTCTACCAGAATAATAGGTATAGATTATCAAAGCATTTCACTTCGATTGTTTACAGTAAGATAGTACTTGCATTACTGTTAACTGCAGTAATTGTATTGATTACAGCTTTTACCAATGCTTTTGAGAGTTATAATACCATCTTACTTTTTTCTACCATTATATTGTTTTCCGAGGCAACCCAATTAGTTTGGTTTTTTCAAGGCATAGAGCGGACACGGATTGCGTCTGTGACCAATGTTTTGAGCAAAGTGTTGTATCTGCTTGCTATTATATTCTTTATAGATGTTCCCGCAAATGCCAAATATGTGAATTTCCTCTGGGGCGCTTCTGCCCTCCTTTTTAATATAGGATTAGTAATTTTTGCGCTGAAGCACTTCAAAGTATATTTCGTTAAAGCGAAGATCACATTGCTTTTTAGATCTATTAAAGAGAATATTAACCTGTTTTTCTACAATCTGATTTCTTACATCACTGTCAGTGGGGGGATTATTATCTTAAGTTTTTTTGAGAGTTCTGTCCAACTTGGGATGTATGGAATGGTAGAAAAAGTAGTCATCACCTTACGTTTTTTGCCCTCGCTGGTATTGTCGGCAACTTTCCCAAAAGCTTCACATCTATTTATACATCAACGGGAATTATACTATAGCTTTCTGCGGAAGATCTCTTCGGTGGCCATGGTTTTAAGTGCACTGGTTACTTTAACAACCTTCTTTTTTGCTTCTGAAATTATCCATTTTCTTTCCAAAAGTTACCTGGAAGATTCGATTTTATATCTGAAAATCATGTGTATCATGCCTTTTCTGTCTTCTGTCAATATTTACAATATGATGTATTTTCTGACCAGGGACCTACAGCAAGAAATGATTAAATCTTCGGTGATCAACAGCATTTACATGGTGTTGGCTACCACACTTCTTTGCTACTTTTATGGTACCGTGGGGCTTTGTATCGGCTTAGTTTCCAGTGAAGTGTTTACTATCATTACCTGTACTATTGTACGATTGCGTCATCATAAATCAGAATCAGAAAAAAGTATCGAGTAGTTAGTAGAGGGTACCGAGTAAAGAAGAGGCAAGACGCAAGAGATAAGAATCAAGAGCCATTGTTCAGTCGCAGTAATCAGTATCAAGTATCAAGACAGAAGTATCAAGTAGGCACTGTTTAGTAATCAGCTGTTCGGTTTGCAGATCAAAAACAAGAGATAGCTGCTGTGCTGCTTCTCCAGAAGCTGTATATCCTTGTAAATTAGTGACAACTTGAGTAGTCAGAAAAATTAAGAAAATCAAGAGACAAGAATCAAGTACAAGGCTTGTCCCGTCGTGACAACTGGTTGGAAGCCAGTACGTCATGCAATCGTAGAGACGTTCCATCGGAACGTTTGATTTAATTTTTAGAAGATAAAGTTTGGTAGTTGGGTTTAGAAAAATCAAGTACCAGCCGCAGTGTTCAGTTCACAGATCGAATATCAACCAGAATCAAGGAGCTTAGCCCTAAATTGCCTGCCGATAGATCTCCAACTGGATCATTGAATAAGTTTGAGAGAATTGACCTGAAATGTCTTCATGCTGAAATACCGTAAATCCTATTTCGAGAATCGTAAATCAGTTCTATACGATTTTCTCAATGATGACACGCATTTTTTCTCCCCAAGTATTCCAGTTGAGCTCTGTTTCAAATTTATGTCTGGCATTTGAAGCTATTTGTTGATAAAGAGCTTTGTCCTCAATTAGACGCTGTGCGTAGTGAGGATAATCATCGTCCTTAATTGCCAAGAATCCGTTGAAACCATGCTCAATTTGGCTGGATATTCCGCCTGTATCAGCAGCAATAACCGGAATACTAAAAGCAGCAGCTTCATTCAACACTATCGGTGTACAATCTGCTTCAGTCGGCAATAGCATGAGATGTGTATCTCTTAAAATTTGGTGAAGCTTAGCTTGATCAGTAACGTTGTTCTTATCAAGGAAAGGAATTACAAGGATTGCTTTATCGGTAAGACTTGGATTGCATCCGCAAATCGTAAGGTTTACATTGAATCCTTTTTGTTTTAATTTTGTATAAGCAGCTACCGCTTTTTCCCCACCTTTTCTTTGCCAATCCACGCCAAGAAAAAGAAGGTTGAAGGGATTGCTTGGCACTTTTTGAGCAATATTAATTTTCTCTGAAGGAAGTAAATTTGCCCCAAACTTCACTGTGAATAACTGATCTTTGGGTTTTTGATAATATGTATTTACATAATCAGTAGCCCATGCGGAGGAAAAGACACAGGCAGCAGCGATTCCTATTGCCCTTTTCTCTATTTGATTAGATTCCCGCTTTGATTTGGAAGATAGTTCACTGTACTGGATATAATAGTCACTAATTTGGGCGAATGAAGAATCTGAATAGTAGCAGATAGGAATTGTCGTATCCAAGAATGCAATTTCTGTGGAGGCAGCAGGAGCAAATAGCACATCAATTTTTTTCTCTCTTAACTTTGAGCTGATTATTTCAGCATAATACTTACTCAAAATTGACGAACGCAGCTTGTCGTATTTTTTTCTATAAAACAGTCGGTGAAATAGATCTAGAATTCCAAGCGTCGACTTCAGTAGAAATGGACGTTCAATTGGTCCAATAACTTCAACATGTTCAAATTCATTCTGAAGTGATTGAAGCATAAACGAATAAATTCCCGACCATGCCTTTTTATCGTAGGGATTTTGTGAGGTAATAAAAGCCAGCTGAATAGGTGATTTTTTTTTGTTCACGTTGATAATGGGATTTTTGACATGCTCTTAAAGTCTTTCCCTTTGATTTAATCTAATAGACATGCAAAATAGATTCGTATTTTTGAGAAATGGAAATTAATTGTTCAACTGCTGTTATAATTATTAATTGGGAAACGTATGATTATACCAGAGCCTGCCTAATAAGCCTGTTTAATTGTACTGATCAAGATTTTCAGGTCGTGGTGATAGACAATGGGTCAACTGATGGTTCTGGAAAGCGCTTATTTGACGAATTTCAAGAGCGTTGCGTTTTTTTGTTTTCCGGAACAAACTTAGGGTTTTCTGGAGGGAATAATATTGGATTGAAGTGGGCGATGGGAAGAAATTTTGAGTATGTGCTCTTGCTAAACAACGATACAGAGGTAGAGCCGGATTTTCTGAGTTTGATGAAAGCCGAATTGACCCGAAATCCGAATATGGGCGCTGTACAACCCATGATCGTATTTATGGATGATCCATCAAAGATTTGGAGCGCAGGAGGGAAGTGGATTTCTACATTGGGAAGAGCAGTGACTTTGGGAGATCGGGTCCCCTTGCGTGATTATAAAGCTTCATCGCAAACATTGGACTGGGCGACCGGCTGTTGTCTTTTGATTACCAAGGAGGCTTTACACCAGACAGGAGGGCTGAATGAACAGTACTTTGCCTATTTTGAAGATGTAGAATGGTCATTGAGATGTAGAAAAGCTGGGTTCGAAATTGGATTTGCAGAAAGCGCCAAAGTATATCATGCTGCCGGAGGATCTTCCAAGAAGAAACATGCTGAAGGAACTTTAAGCCCAAAGGTTTTTTATTATCATGTGCGGAATCAATTTCTACTACTTCGCAAAGAGTTAAATGGACTCCAGAAAGTAGCAGCAATATCCTATCATCTAATCCGTTTTTCTTCTTGGATGGCTTATTTTTTCGTGCGAGGAAGATTTAAAAAATTTCAAGCAGTGTCCAGTGGAATTTCCGAAGGACTTTCAAAATCCCTAGAACCTTCACCTCAATGGCATTAATTATATGCATCTTTCTGACGCTTACGTTGGGAGCATTATTTATTTGGACAATAAACCAGATCATTTTTAAAGGAAAATGGGGGTATTTCATTTACTTTCTCCTTATTTATTTGCCTATCTATATCACAAGTATAAGTTTGGTGTACATGGGAAGTGGGTCTCCTTTGGCAGTAATGATTTTTCAGTCACTCAAAGAAGTGATTGTTTTATTAGCGGCAGCTGTTTTTATCATATATCAAAAAAGACCCTTAGATTATCCATTTCGCCTTCAGACTACGGATTGGTTGATGCTGGCGTTTATGGGTTTAACCACCCTGTTTCTCTTCCTTCCAATTGGTCAGGCCAGTTTTATCAATAAGCTTTTATACTTCAAAGGAATCCTGATACCTGCTTTGGTGTACTTCTTAGGGCGAAATACCTCGTTTGATACCAGAGAATTTGAGAATGTTTTCAGGATTATTTTTATAATCGCTATTGCTGCGTTTGTAGTGAATCTGATCGAGAGCTTCATTCTTAATGTACATTTACAGCAGTATACCGGTTATGCCCTGTTCAATTTGCACATCAGCGACATTGAGCCTGCAGGGAATTATGGATTGACCTGGACTTTTGAATCTACTAACGCCATGAAAAGACTGGCAAGTTTTTTCGCGAATCCACTTGAACTTGCAAGCTCGGTGTTGATGGGTTTTGCAGCGGGCTTGATTTGGTACCTTACCTCAAAGCGGGAGTATCAATGGAAATACATCCTAGTGATGGTCTGCAGCATCGGGAGCCTTATATTTGCTTCTTCACGTGCTTCATTTGCTGCTTTTTTTGTGATGATTTTATTTATAGCCCTTGTTTTTCGGTTATACAAATTGATTGGGTTTGGATTTGTATGCTTCTTGATTTTCACAGGGTATATTCTTCTATTTGCATCCGATGATCTATTTTTTTACGTAGTGGATACCTTGCAATTTGCAGACACTTCCAGTGTCGGGCATGTGGTACAGTGGGCTATTGCTTTTGATTCCATGATCAGTAATCCCTTGGGAATTGGATTAGCAATGAGCGGTAATTTTGGAAGCGTGACCGATGAGCTACGGGTAGGTGGGGAAAATCAATTCCTAATCTATGGCGTGCAGTTGGGATGGGTAGGAATGATGCTTTATATTGGAATGCTGATTTCCGGAATTAAGGAATCAATATATGTCTTCAAGCAGTCGGATAATTTGAATATTGCAAGAATAGCCTTTGTAGCCGGAACTGTCAAAGTTGGTTTGTTGCTGCCCATGTTCACCGCAAACGTGGAGATTTATACCTATGTGTCTTGGATATCTTGGTGGATGGTAGGCGTGAGCGTAAACGAGTATTCTAAAATAAAAGAAAGAAGTTATAAAAGTGAAGTTTTGGTTTAGTTTATGAAATTATATAGAAAGTGCCCTATTTGTGGATCCGAGAGCCTGAAGGGATTTGCAATAGATACATACCGTAAAGGTCCTCATATATCCAGAGTCCAATGTAATTCTTGTAAGCTCGTATTTGCCAATCCAATGGCTGATAGTAAAGAGCTTTCTGATTACTATACCAATTATTATGATAAGGATCATTACGAATCTTTCGATTATAAGAATTTAATTTTAAATCATTTTGCAAGAATAGCAAAATTGGATGAGGCATCTATTAAAAAAGAAGCTAGATCGCTGAACAACTTATCATCAGGTGCAAAGTTTTTGGATGTTGGTTGTGGGTTGGGATTAGGTTTAGCCTATGCGCATCAGCTTGGATGTAAGTTATACGCCACTGAATTTGACACTGGAGCATTGGATTTTGTCCGGGAACATTTTCCGGTAGAAACCTTTCAAGGAGATATTTGGGATGCGCAGTATCCAGATGAGTATTTTGACTTTATTCATATTTCACACGTGATTGAACATGTGCTGGATCCTAAGGCATACATAGTGGAGATGAAAAGAATACTGAAGCCAGGTGGTTTTTTGGCGATCGGAACCCCTAATATGTCCAGTAATTTGTACAGATTTCATAGGTGGAGCAAATTGCTGCGCTTAAAAGTGCCTGATGTCATTGATGGACTTGAACATACCTTTATTTTTCCAAAGACCGTTTTAAGACACATTTGCGAAGAACAAGAATTAAGAGTTGTTGAACATTTTACGCATAACCTCGGGGAGACATTTAACAATTTAATGCGTTATAAAATGCCATTTAGAAAAAAAATCAACAGACTGGTTCAGAATGCATTTCAAGTAAATCAATGGATTGTTTGTACAAGAGAGACATATTGAATTTAAAAACCCCGTCTGGTAAGTTTAACTTATTAGGCGCATAACTACTTTTTTCCCTAAAAAAATGAATTAGTTTTGTTTTTAAGATTTTACTTTTTTTATTGGTTAAAATTTTTAAACAATAAAAACTATGAAAAATCTATTTAACATCTTTTCAGTTTTGGTCTTGATCATAATGATTTTTGGTTGCCAAGAATTAGATTCAATTGACCCGGTCCAATTTGAACAAGCCATTGAAACGGAGGGAGAAGGAACTTTAGACCCCAAACTTCAAAAGTATCTACGTGACGTTGGACTTTCTGAGTCTGGAGTGAAACCATTTTTTGAAGGTTATTTGGTGGAAGGTGACATTTATGTCTCACAAAAAGTATTAAATGAATATTATGAAGGGGTTTCTAAGAAGGGTGAAAATTCACAGTATAGATATAATGATCTGATCAATACTGTCCCAGGGAGTATATACAATATTTCATATAAGTTCGATCCTTCAGTTCCCACTAGTAGTACACACGGCTGGCGATTAGCTGCCCATCAAGCATATGATGAATGGGAGAATGTTAGAAATGTACAATTGAGATTTCAAGAAGTAACCTCTGGCAGTGCTGATATAACAATTTATGGATATTATGATGGCAGCAATTCAAGAGCAATAGCTTCTGCAGCTCGACCAGCTTTAGGTAAGCCGGGGAATATCGTATATATAAATACATATTATAATTTCTTACAACCTGATGAAAAACTTATGACCCTTGTGCATGAAATAGGGCATTCCATTGGCTTTCATCATACAAATTATAATGATCCTGCCAATCCTTCAGTAGGTGATCCTGGTCCTAATCCTAACAATATACCTGGAGTGAAAATTGCTGGAACATGGGTTTCAGATGCAGCGTCTGTTATGAACCACACTTTAACAGCTGGATATTCTGGTTTTACTTACCTTGATCAACTTTCAGTAAGAACAATGTATCCACTTGACCTATCTGAAAAACCATTTTATGCTTATTTGAAAAATTCTACAGGAGGATACAATTGGACTCCTTATTGGTCTACATATGGTTTTGCTGGCCAAGGTTTTTCATATTGGGGCTTTATTGGATATGTATTTACTTCCCCCAAAGCTGGTACAGTTCCATTATATAAGTATAGACATAATGTTACTAATGTAGATTATCTGAGCCTTAACCCTAACCTTGGTACACTCTATCCGGGTTATGTCAGTCAAGGAATAATCGCTCGTGTCTATACAACTAGTGCATCTGATAGGACTGCTGTATATGAATGGTATCATCCGAATAAAGGATTTTATTTTACAACATTGGTTAATGATGGGGTAGTGGCTTCGGGTGGTTGGACAGGTGGAGGAATAGCATTTTATACTTTAAAGCTTGATCAGTATAATTAAAATGGGCAAAGTAGTAAGTATTGAAATAAAGAAACTGTCTTTTAAATCAATTCAAGAGCCTGAGATTTGGCTGTGCCAAAATTGACTCAGATGCCTCCCCGTATAAAACAGAGCCTGTCTCTAAAGTAGGGACAGCCTCTGTTTCTAAATCTATTTTCAATCACTTTTTTTTACTTGTAAGACCTTTCATTTTTTGTTTAACAGAAATAATTAAGTTATGCGGTCTTGAACATTATAATAATATAATACAACAGGCATCTCTACTTGTTTAATTTGCATCTAAGGTCAATGTGTAGAAAGCAATTCCTCCACCAGTCCAGCCCCCGGATGAAACTACTCCATCGTTTGCTAAAGTAGTGAAATAAAATCCTTTGTTCGGGTGGTACCATTCGTAAATGGGTCTACTTCCGGCAGCATTTGATGTAAAAACATATCCAATTGTACTCTGTCGAATATACCCAGGGTAAGAAGCAGAAAGATTAGGGTTTAAGCTTAAATAGTCTACATGGGTAACATTATGTCGGTACTTGTATAATGGAACTGTTCCAGATTTTTGTGTTGTATAAATATATCCATTTACACCCCAATATGAAAAACCTGAAGCAGCATATTGATAAGTATTCCAATCTGTTGTCCAGTTATATCCTCCCGTTGATGTTTTTAAATACGCATAGAATGCCTTTTCAGTATTGTCATATGGCCAAATATATCTAATCGCTAATAGGTCAGTGTAATTAAACCCGCTCCAGTTGGGGATGCCTTCTTCCTTTTCGTAGGTGTTCATATTTTTATCATACATCGTGTAAATTTCATCAGAGAAAGTCCCTGCTACTAAACTGAAATTGGAAAATTTCTTGTCAGTTTCATGTCCTATACCAATTAAATGACCAATTGCATGGACTAATATCCAAGTGATTTGAGAATCTGAATATTTATCTAACTTTGTTGGGCTTAGATTTATTAAGTCTCCAAATGATCCGCTTTCCCAAGGTAAGTTAGCTTGAACAATTGTTGTAGAATTTGGGTCTGCTTCATATATGGACACTGCCTTCCCAGCATACGTTTTTTCAACTTGGCTAAAGGTTATATTGAAATTTCTTATTTTATTCCACTCGTTAAATGCACTTATTAATTTTGTTTTATAATAGGATGGTATTTGATCGCGAAATCGAAATGGAATAACTCTTTTCTGGTAAGGGGTTGTAGAAGTATAATAGTTTTTCCGCCAAAGTGAATTTTCGGTTCCTGATTTACTTAGATAATCGTTATAATCTTTTTTGTGAATAATTATTTCATTATCAATTATAAAATCTTCTTTTCTAACTTCTATTTGTAGTATTCCCGGATCGTCGTAACCCATTATTTTTAAGAAACCATAAAATTTAGGATCGATGTCTGGATTTTCTATTATTTTTTTTTGAATAATAGGGGATTGTTCTTCAGTTGTACAGCCAAAAAAGGCTGTCACTCCTAATAGAATTAATAATGCTTTTAATATTGTTTTCATGATCTAAATGTTTTGGTGTATGCTAAAGTATGTTTTATTATTGATTTAACATTAGGGTTATTTAGTTTAGTTTTGACTCCTTATTTGTGCTATAAACTGCATTTTATTTACGTTGATCGATCTTTTTGAATTTATTCCCTTATTAAATATTATTTTATATTTATATTAAATACTTAAATTGTTTTTGCTTACTCATAATTATTTAAAACATCATCTTCTTTTAACTTTAAGTTTATTTTGGATTATCCTATGCGGTAATTCACAGAGCTTTGAAGATTAGTTACTAGATTCCCATGGGTTAGTAGCGTATGTGATTGTTAAGTCGTTGAGATAGTATTCCTAGAAATTATAGGTTTTTTATAATTTTGGCAAAAAAGGTTCAAGTAAATAGCCTGATGGCCTGAAGGAAATCAACATCCATTTTAACCATAAACTAAAAAATAATGAAAAACCAATTCTTACTTCTAAGTTTAATCGCATTCGTCCTATTCTCTTGTGATAAAGAGGACGATTCCCCCTCCATTTTTTTGGAAGGATCCTATGAAAGTGTTTACCCTGCTACTGCTGAGGAACCTAAAGCCGGTACTGTAATGACTTTTTCTAAGAATGGTGATTTGCTGATAGAGCACTTTTCTTTAATTGGAGGTTCTAACGATCGGTGCATTACTGGCTATTCGGAAGGAACCTACACGCTTAGGGGGGAGGATTTTACAGAAACCATAACCGCTTCCTTCGGTCCTGGACCTGCTGGTTTTGATGAAACAAAAGGTTGTACTCCAAAAAGTCAATTTGTCAATAATTTTGATCCTAACAATGCCGTTGCTTCTGGAAAGTTGATTTTGGATGATTCAAAAGGAGCTTATAGTGTTGGTTTCGCTTGCAATGATCTGGGCGATTCCATGAATATCTGCCTTGGGCCTCAGACGTACACAAAAGTTAATTGAGTTAACGGTTGGTTTTGACCAGTTCAATGTTTTCTTTTTAAAAGCTCTTCACCACATCTGCTTGATCTTTTATTAAGTGCCCTCTTGCCATGAATCTCTTGGTGGCATGAGCTCGGCTATTGTATTGTTTCTTGGGATTTGTTCATTGGGCAGCACATTAAAATTGGCCAGCCCTTTGCTCATTCAACCAATTGGAGCAAATAATAAGTTCGTTACATTGCACCCTAATTGGCCTTATTAGTCCAGTGGAATGTTTCCATTGTTTGCAAAAAACCAACTAGTTATGAAAGTCCTTCTAGATCTACAGTACCTCAATGTGGCCACTACGGGCATCAAAACATACATGATGGAGCTGGCGAATGCTGCGTTGGCTTACCCACATCCTGAAATAGAGTGGGTTTTCACGCATGATCCACATAAGCAAAGTGCTGATCAGACGTTCAAAAATCCCCAGTCCAAAGTGCAGCGGCTGAATTATCACCTGGATTATTTTCGCTGGAAGGAATTTCAGTTACCTGATCTGGTCAAAAAACATCAAGCAGATGTATTGATCTGTCCGGATTTTGTTTCACCGGTAGCAAGCCTGAACTGTAGAAGATTGACGGTGATTCATGATGCATTCTTTTGGCAGATGCCACAAAACTATCCCAAATGGTGGAGAACCTACTTCCTTAGGCTGATCCGTAAGGGATTGAAGGAGAAAACTGAGATAATTACTACCACTGAATATTCAAGAAAGTCGCTCTATCGATACCTGAAAAAAATATATCCGATGTCTGTTATTTACCAAGCTCCAAAGTCACTCGGTGCTGAGGTAGAATCTTCTTTTTTAGAGCAAAACAATCTTAAGAAAGGGGACTATTTTCTTCATATCGGCACTTTTGATAAACGAAAAAACTTGCCGCTCTTGGTTCGTGCTTATGCATCTTTTTTGAAAAGCGGAAATCCTGAAATGAAATTGGTTCTTGCCGGAGGGCCTGGGCAGAGCATACAGATGAACGATTTTCCAGTGGTAGAAAAACTGATTGTTGAACTAAATTTGAAAGATAAAGTGCTTTTACCCGGGTATGTCAAAGATTCACAGGTGCTGGCACTTTATCAGGGAGCATATGCGTATGTTTTTCCTTCGGAAAATGAAGGCTTTGGAATTCCCATTTTAGAAGCGATGAAATATGAGGTGCCGGTGATTCATTCCGACCAGCCAGCGCTTGTTGAGGTTTCCGGAAATGCAGGTTTATTAGCGAAGACAGGAAGTGAGCAGGATTTGGCTGAAAAAATGATACTTTTGAGCCGCGATTCTGAATTAAGAGCAGATCTTGTGAATAAAGGCAGGACAAGGGCTCTGGATTTTTCGCCAAAGAAATTTATAGCCGCTTTCCAACAAGTGCTGCTTTCTAACTAACACGGCATTGAACATTCTTTTACTCCATAGTAACCCAGACCTCTATGGATCCTCTAAGATATTTCTTCAAGTAGTCCAGATTTATCAACAATCGGAATACAATCCTGTGGTGGTACTCACAGGAAAAGGACCTCTATCTGAGGCATTGCAAGCAATGAATGTGCAGGTAAGAATTCAGAATTTAGGAATACTTAGACGTAAATACGTAAATCCGGTTGGATTGTTGAACAGGTTTAGCCGGAACAGGAAAGCCTATAATTTTTTCGATGAATTGCACAAAGAATATCAATTCAAGCTGGTTTATTCTAATACATTGGCTGTGATTGTGGGTGCTTTCTGGGCGAAAAGAAACAAACTTCCCCACATCTGGCATATTCATGAAATTTTGCGAGGACCGGCTCCACTCGTTAAATTTCTAGCCACAATGCTTGATAGTTCTACACAACGACCGATAGTAGTATCAAAAGCTGTTGCAGCGTATTGGAAACCGAAACTTAAACTGGCAAAACCGGAAGTTATCCACAACGGTATTTCATATGAAGAGTTTTTAAAAGCTTATCCCCAAGCAAAATCAGATCTTCAGCTGCCTTCAGACAAAGTTGTGGTCACTATGATTGGCCGCATTAACCCTGGTAAAGGTCAGCTGTTTTTTTTAGAGGTTGCCAAGCATCTACGAAAGACTTATCCACAGCTAGCGTTTGTAATGGTGGGAGATCCTTATCCTGGTTATGAATCTATTGCTGCTGATATCAAGGAATTTATACAGCAGAATCATTTAGGGGATTCGGTACATAATCTGGGATTTCGGAATGATATCCCGCGTGTATTAGCTGCCACTGATATTTTTGTGTTGCCCAGCACGCTTCCGGATTCATTTCCAACAGTTATCTTGGAAGCTATGGCGGCGGGAAAGCCTGTTGTTGCCAGCAAATCCGGGGGATCAGAAGAAATGGTCTTGGATGGTGAAACTGGATTCTTATTTGATGTAGAAGATCGGGAAACTTGTAGGAAAAAAATAAGTATTTTAGTCGAAAATAGTGATCTTCGAGCGCAGTTGGGAAAAAGTGGTAAAAACAGAGTTGTGATTGAATATAATTTGGAGTCTTTCCAAGATAAAATCAAAAAGCATTTATGGAAGGTACTTCAAGGAAATTGAAGGTTGCAATAATGGGAGCCAAAGGCTATCCATATGTGTATGGGGGCTATGACACCATGATCAAGGAGCTGGGAGAGCGGTTGGTTGCACGGGGAGTACATGTGCGTGTGTATAATCATCGGGCACTTTTTTGGGAGAAGCCTAGATATGTAAATGGTATCGAATGCTGCTATACGCCTGCAATAGAAAGTAAAAGCCTGACTCAACTTACACATACTTTTTTTGCGATGATCCATGCATGCCTTTCGGATATTGATGTGATCCTAGTGGTAAACAGTGGAAATGGACCTTTTGGTATTATTTCAAAATTGTTTGGCAAACCCACTGCAATCAATGTAGATGGACTGGAATGGTTGAGACCAAAATGGAAAGGTTTAGGAGGAAAATACTTCTTCTGGGCGTCCCGATTGGCTACTAAATATTACGATCAGTTGATTAACGATTCTGATGAGATGCGCCGGGTATACCTTAAGTTGTTCGGAGCTGATTCGAAGGTGATTGCATACGGGGCAAATCCTCAGCGGGCGGTCTCTTCGCGACCTATTAAGAAGTGGGATTTAAAGCATCAGGATTATTACCTGATTGTGGGAAGACTAGTTCCTGATAATAATGCAGATTTGATTATTGAAGGATTTGTCAGATCACATACGAAGCGGAAGCTGGTAATAGTAGGTGATGTACCTTTTGAGGATAAATATGCATTAAGTTTGAAGGAAATTAAGGATGAACGACTGGTATTTACAGGATATGTTACTGATTCGGAAGAATTAGCAGGATTGTATAGCCATTGTTTTGCATATTTTCATGGGCATGAATATGGGGGGACTAATCCGTCTATGTTGAAAGCTTTAGGATATGGATGTGCGATATTGGCACTTGATACACCATTTACTCAAGAAATGCTTCAGAACGGAAAGCATGGCTGGTTCTTTGAGAAGAATTTTGATTCAGTAGCTAAAATAGTTGACAAATCAGAATCTGAACCTGATAATATGGAAGAACTTAGACAAACAGCTCGAACTGGACTTACTAAGAAATATAATTGGGATTATGTAACAGATCAATATTTAGAAGTATTCCGTGATTTGGTACAAAAAAAATCAAAAGCTAGACGAAGCTGAAGTCACTGAGTTGCATGGGATAAAATGTAAGTCGTTGGAACTTTCATTCGAAATTCATCCTTTTTAAGTCATTACTTTTAACGCTAAATATTTAAAACCATGATCAGAAAAGCAACCGCCGTATGGCAAGGAACAGGTAAAAGTGGCAAGGGCCATTTGACTACGCCAAGTACCGTATTAGACAAAACGCAATATTCGTTTGGATCCCGCTTCGAAAGTGGAGTGGGTACAAATCCAGAAGAATTGATCGCTGCCGCTCATGCCGGATGTTTTGCTATGAAGTTGAGCTTTAACTTACAGGAAGCTGAATATACAGCCACTGAATTGGACGTAACTGCAAATATCACTTTTGAAGAAGGTACCTTAAAGAAGTCTCATTTGGTACTTAAGGCGAAAGTTGATGGTATTTCGCAGGAGAAATTTGATGAACTGGTCAAAGATGCTGAGGAAAACTGTCCTATCTCTAAGGTTTTGGATTTGGAGATAAGTGTGGAGAGCACATTAAACGCATAAAACAGAGGTTGTCTCACAACACAATTTGATAAGATTTCCATACATGGAATTTACCAGTACAAGTGGCTGCCTTTACTTCAAAGCAGCCACTTTTTCGCTTATATTACTATCTGCATGATGCTAGTATAAAGTATTGGTAAAAGTTCAGGATTCTTCAAACGGCCTGTCAAAATATATCAAACCACTTATCGATAAAGAAAAAAATTGATTTATGCGAGGTAGATTAGGAGGCAATGCTCGTTTAAATCATATTCTTGATTCTATTGTCGAAGTAGAATCATATTTGACAAATGCTGAATACGATGCCTTCTTAAATAATTCGATGATGAGATTCGCTTGTATAAAGCAAATGGAAATTGATGATCCACTTCTTTAATAGTAAAGTAATGTAATCAATTGTAGTAAATCATCGACCACACTCGCCTGCAGTAGGCGCCCACCTCTTTGTTGCCCAGTCTGCTTGCTGTTCGGGATTTAGAAATGTCCAAGCAATAAACCTGCTTTTTTTGTTCCCTTGACTCATCTGGATTATTTGACGTTCAGTCGCCCTGGCATTTTTTATTGCGATAATAAGCTCCTTAAGATGCTCTTCTTTGGACACCAGGGAAGTAAACCAGAAGCAATTGTATTTATATGTTTTACTTTCTTGGATAATTTTCTGAATGAAGGCAACTTCTCCACCTTTGCACCAGATTTCATTGCTTTGTCCGCCAAAATTTAATTTCACCTTTGGGTCTTTTTTTCCGGTCAAGTTCTTCACTTTACGCTTATTTCCAGCTTCCGCAGCTTCTAAGGAGTCATGAAAGGGCGGATTACAAATAGAAATATCAAATACGTCAGATGATTTTATGATTCCAGTGAGAACATGAGCTGGATTTTCTTGATGGCGAAGCTCAATCTTAGGGATTAACTGTGGATTAGCTGATAGATTTTCCTTCGCCGCATTCAGGGCCTTTAAGTCTATTTCGGATGCGATAAAATGCCAATCGTAAATGGAAGATCCCAATAGTGGATAAATACAGTTGGCACCAGTTCCGATGTCCAGCACATTGATTTTGTTGCCTTGAGGTAATTTCCCTGCATTGCTTTCTGCAAGAAGATCTGCAAGATAATGAAGGTAATCAGCTCTTCCGGGAATTGGCGGACATAAGTATCCTTTCGGAATATCCCAGTTGGAAATAGTATAGAAATGTTTTAATAAAGCTCGGTTAAGTTCTTTAACTGCATCTGGATTTGAGAAATCTATGCTCAGATTACCGTATTTATTTTCCGATACAAAGTTGGCTAATGCTCGTTGTGATTGGGTTAATGCTGGAAAATCATAGCGTCCCCGATGGAGATTTCTGGGATGAAGTTCTTCTTTAATAGCCTCTTTGCTCATGTGGTAAAGGTAAGGAAAATCAGGTTATGCAATATGAAAGGGCATTACCTTGATAAATTAGACCTGTTTGAATCTAATGTTTCGATTCTATTTTGTACCTAACGGCACAACGATTCACCTTCATCTATCTTTTCTACCCAGATGTTGTCCCTAAAGGGACACTTCTGCAGGGATTTTCGCGTCCTGTTATGGACAGGATATCGGTAGAGATTTCATTTGATTCTAATGCTTCTGTGCCTTTAGGTACAGAATAATATCATGCAATTAAAAATATTCCGTACCTAAAGACACGGTGATTTGTTTTTCACCTATCCGTTCTACCTGGATGTAGTCCTTAAAGGGACTATGTTGCAATGATCCTATAGTCCCACTAGGGACAGGATATCGGTAGAAATGTAATTTTAAGAGGATGATTCTGTGCCTTTAGGTACAGTAAATCTTATAAGAGCTAAATAAAACAATTTAATATTTGCGTGCTTCCATAAAAAACAAAAAAATCTAATTAATAATTGACTATTTCTCGTGTTCAATCCACCTCAAACACCAACTTCATAGTGATTGAAGCGGTTTTGTTTTTATCGGCTGTATTGAAGGTGCCACCCCATGAGTAGTCTTCTCCGGAGTTTTGACCGGTGATCTGAAAGATGCCCATATTCGCTGAAATTAGATCACCGAGGTCACCCTTGGAGTTTTCTGCAATTCGTTCAGCCCGGATGCGAGCATCTTCTGTGGCCTTTGCTATCATTTCAAGTTTGAGTGATTCCAGCTCTGTATAGTAGTAGCGCGGGGACTGAGAATAGAATGCAATTCCTTGGTTCAAAAGCTCTGTAATTTCCCGTGAAATTTTCTCAACTTTTTCTACTTCATTTGATTCAATTTTTAGGGATTGATTGAGCGAATACCCATCGAAAGTCTGTCCAAGGAAGCGACCATCATCTGAATAATTTTGTTGATATTTTGGATTGGTGGTCACAGCATTAAAAATCAACTTTTCCGCAGGAATTCCTTTTGAAATCAAATAGTCGGAGACAAGCTTTCGGTCCTTTTCTAAATCCGCATAAGCAGATTTTAGATCAAAGCTTTCCCGGCTGAAATTACCTTCCCATACCACAAGATCCGAAGTGAAATTGGTCTCACCTAAACCGGTAACATTGATGGTGCCCTGTGGCCGGTTTCTGTTGATGATTGCATTTCCCAAGACTATTGAAGCAATAATTATTGCCACAGCAAAAAGAATGGCTGACAGGTTGTTTTTCATGTTTTTCTATAAATTAATGCTTTAAAGTAATTATCTAATTACTGGCTAGGTAATAGGAGTTTAACTTAGGATTAAATTTATTTCTGAAAGTTCCTTTCCAATCTGATGTATCCCTGCCAAAATCTTTTGCGTTTGTTTCTCGGATGGCTTCTTTTTTCCTTGAACATATTGCGAAAGTAGTGTAGGATTCATTCCAATTTTCTTTGCTAAGAATCTGGAATTTAGAACTTTGAAATATTGAAAAAATTGTTGAAAATCAACTTCAAATTTTAAGTCCTCAGTCATGAGGTTCCTATCCTCATCTTCAAAATATAAATTAGCGGCTTCAAGTGCATTTAGATATAGTTCTTGAATTGTGCTGCCCGTTGTGAAAATTGGATAAGAGTTGGAAAATGCAGAAAATCCAGTATCTGTTTTTTCCAAGATCATTTTTATTTTTTTTTCCTTCATTTTCTCTTACTTTATTATTCCTGCATCCTTTTTAATCTTTTTCTCTAATCCCTTACCTACCTCCTTACTCCCATGGTTAGGAAAAATAATAGTGCCATTTTTATTTGGGTGCTTCATTTTGAGGTGAGATCCTTTTTGAGATATAGTAAACCACCCATCTTTTTCTAATTGCCTCAAAAGTTCCGAACTCTTTATACCAAAACATTCCTATTAGAAAATGATTCAAAAAGGTAAATAAATATTTACTTCTTAAAAAGGATTTTAATAAATCCGCTGTTTAAAATTCTGGGACTGCGGGTTGTTCAAATCTATCATGTACCCATTCACTATCGCATACTGTAATTGACCCTCTTTTGCTAAAAAGAAATTAGTAACTCCACCTGTTTGCCAACCTGCAGGGAATGAATCTGTGCTTTTTAATACCAAGATGGGAAGCTGGTGCAAGTCCCCCTTTTGTCCCTCTTTTACTTTTACTGCTAAATATCCTTGTTTTAATAATGCAAAGGCTTTAGATGAATCTATTTCCGTTACTGAATTAAAGGTTGTTTCATAAACTTGCCCTTCTGCATACCTCATTCCTGAGGCATCTAATTCCTCTAAACCATAATAAACCTGCATGTCTCCTAAATCCTCCACAGATCCAGCTACAGCATATGAATCACCAGCATTGATTTCACGCCTTCTAATGGCTAAATCTACCGGGAAATAGTTTTCGCCCACCGGAACCTCCACTTCCTTGAGCAGTAGATCAACTAATTGCATATCATTGTCCGGAATAGCAAAATAAGCTGCAGTAGTATATTGCTCATAACTTCTGGTAGCAATCTGCTCTAGAGCGTTCAGAATAATCATAAAATTCAGCTGACGGATGTACTGCTTTTCTGGATCATTCGGATATCCACCCGATTCAATCAAAATTGTGCTTGTTCCCCACTTTGTAATGTTGTCTCCGAAAGCCCTTGGCTCAAAAGCGTCATCGTATTTACCAACATGACCGGGAACTACTTTTTGAAGCACGGTATTCATGCCCACAATCGTCTGCATTGCCTTTGTTCGCACGTCATTGATAGCTGTGGCATAATTATACGCTGGTGCCAAAACAGAAATTGTTGCTTGTTTGGAAGTCCCCGAAGCATTGTAATATACCTGCTGATCGTGAAGATTAAAGCCAAATTCAGGCTCAAATTCATCCCTCGCGTCCTTCAAAATGTTTGCTTCCGGAGATATCAAACTTATGGCATCACGGTTTAAGTCTATATCAATCGCATTTCTCCTTTTGAATACTTCAGCTCCGTCCGGATTGATCATCGGAATAAACTTGAGGTTCAATTTTGACTTCAATAGGCTTCTCAGATCCTCATGTTCATCGCCACTTGCCTCCAAAAAATTAAAAATGTCAAACAAAGCCATAGTCGCTGTACTTTCATTCCCATGCATTTGGGACCAAAGCATCACCTTAATGTTGCCATTGCCCCAGTCCAGGCTTGATATACTTCTACCTTCCACTGATTTTCCAAGAGCTGTTATTTTGAAAGCTTTTCCGCGTTTTTCTATTAAAGGCTGAATAGCTGAGTGCGTGAATCTCCGATGTGTAATTGCCTCTTCTTTGTATTTAATATAGGCTGATTCCAAAGCAGCGACTCCTTGAGTTTCTGCAATCGGAGCTTTTGCAGTAGTACAGGCAAAGCAAAAAATCAAAAACAGCAAAAACAGGCTGTAGTCTTGTATGAACTGGAATTTCATATGAATTATTATTTTCAATGAATTTAATACAATCCTAATCAATGAAGAAGCAAAAAACCGCTTAATTTTACTTCTCTTTAACTACTTGAATGATGAAATTAGCCTACCAAGTCGAAGATTTACCATTAAAGCACACCTTTACCATTGCCCATCAAAGCCGTGATGTGCAAGATACGCTTATTGTAAAACTGCAAGATGGTGCATTTTTCGGTTTAGGAGAGTCTACCACCAATCCTTTTTACGGCATGACTATTACGAATATGTCGAAATGTTTAGAAGACTTTCGGCCAGTCGTGGAAAAAAATGAATGGGAAACTCCAGAGGAGCTTTGGACTTTGGGAAAAGAAAATTTTAAGGCTAATCCGTTTGCCCAATGTGCATTGGACATGGCGGCATGGGATATTTATGCCAAAAAATGCGGAAAGAAACTCTATGAACTCTTAAAACTAAATCCGGCTGAAATTCCTACAACGAACTTTACAATTGGAATTGATACAGTTGATAAGATGGTAGCAAAAATGAAGGAAGTTGATTGGCCGATATACAAAATCAAGTTGGGCACTGCGGATGATTTAGCAATCATCCGCGAACTACGGAAACATACAGCCGCGATCTTTAGAATTGATGCTAATTGTGCTTGGTCTGCAGATCAAGCGATTGAATATTCGGGTGAATTACTAAAGCTAGGGGTAGAGTTTATGGAGCAACCGCTGGGCAAAGACGATCTGGAAGGCATGAAGGAGGTTTTCAAATACTCGAAGTTACCAGTGATTGCAGATGAGAGTTGCATTGTGGAATCTGATGTTCAGAAGTGTCATGGACTTTTTCATGGAATCAATGTAAAACTGGTGAAGGCTGGCGGCATTACTCCTGGAATGCGAATGATCCATGAAGCAAAAAAACTTGGAATGAAAACTATGGTTGGCTGTATGACCGAGTCTTCTGTGGGAATTTCCGCTATTGCACATATAGCTCCACTTTTGGATTATGTGGATATGGACGGAGCGATGCTTCTGGCAAAAGATCCTGCCAGAGGAGTGGTCATTACGCCAGAGGAAGTTATTTTTCCTGCGGGAAATGGGATAGGGGCGGAAATGGTAGTTTGATGGAGATAAAAGTATCTGGTATCAAGTACTATGTATCAAGAGGAAATCGAACCTCTCGTGGCCGAAGAACAATTAGATAGAATAAAGTTAGCAGTGTTCAGTCGCAGTTTTCAGTAGTGCCGGTTGGGAACATTACTTGCTATAAATGTCTGCCATATTCTTGTGTCAAAGTCCCAAAAGCCTTCGGGACAGGCTACTACGAATACTAAACGCATAATCCGGTTTAAACTGAAATGAAAAAGGCAGCAAAATCCCGCTGCCTTTTCAACATTGATTTCATATTAATAAGTAGCTCATCCAAAATCACATTTGTCAAATTCCCATTACTGCGCCTGTACCTTTGACTATAGGTGTGGTGTATTATTATTTTGATTTCTGGCAGTAAAATGGATAATTAGATTAACTGTCACTAACGATCAATTTAAATCCCTCCCCGTGGACAGTGATGATCTGCACTTTGGGATCGTCTTTGAGAAGCTTTCTGATTTTGCTGAGATAAACGTCCATACTGCGTGCGTTGAAGTAGCTATCGTCACCCCAGATTTGCTTCAGGGCATGGCTTCTATTCACCAGATTATTGATTTCCGAAGCGAGCAATCGAATAAGCTCATTTTCCTTCGAAGTGAGTTTGTGCCTTCCTTTTGGGCCATCCAAAAATTGCTCATCGTAGTGTAGGATAAATCCGCCAAAAGTATAAACTTTCAATGGTGTCACTTCATCACTTTTGTGAGTTCTGCGTAGGATTGCATTTACACGAAGCAATAATTCCTCCATACTAAAAGGCTTGGTGAGGTAATCATCAGCTCCAATTTTTAACCCTTCAATGATGTCATCCTTCTGATTTTTGGCAGTTAGGAACAGGATTGGAAGATTTTCTTCTACCTTTTTGATTTCTTTGGCAAGCGTGAAGCCGTCTTTTTTGGGCATCATGATGTCAAGAAGGCAAAGGTCATATTTTCCCTTTTTAAACTTGTTCCAACCTTCTTCACCATCTCTGCAAAGAGTAGGCTCATAGCCTTTCATTTCCAAATATTCTTGTAAGATGTCCCCTAAATTAGGGTCGTCTTCTACAACTAATAGTTTTGCTTTACTCATTGTTTTTTGGGTAGGTTAATAGTAAATGTACTTCCTTTTCCGAGCTCACTTGTGACATGAATTCCACCATTGTGAGCTTCAAGCATTGCTTTGACATAGGATAACCCAAGGCCAAAACCTTTGACATCATGAACATTCCCTGTAGGAACACGGTAGAATTTATCGAAAATTTTCCGTTGCGCCTCTTTATTCATACCTATTCCTTCATCTTTTATCGTCACATATACCTGATTTCCTGCATCTTTAGCTTCCAAGGTTATCTTTGGCTCATCAGGGGAATATTTATTGGCATTGTCCAGCAGATTGTTAAAGATATGCATCAAATGGAAAGTGTCTCCCTCGATCATTGGATTAGTGAGGGAATTGATAAATGTGATTTGTCCACCTTTTTTCTCCACTTGTAAACCAAAATGGTCAACTGTCGTCTCCAGTATTTCTGCCAGATTCAATTGCTCTATTTTTAGTTTAAAATCTTTTTTGTCCAGTGCTGCAGCTTGAAGAACATTTTCGACTTGAGAAACCAATCGTTTGTTTTCATCCTTGATAATACCCAGATAGCGCGAACGGAACTTATCCTGTGTAGACAGATCCGGATCTTGCAGTGCTTCTACTGCCAGACTTACAGTAGCAAGGGGAGTCTTGAACTCGTGGGTCATGTTGTTGATAAAGTCATTCTTCGTATCAGAAAGGGCTTTCTGACGAAAAATTACTTTGATAGCGTATACAAAACAGAAAATAATGACCGCTAGAAAAAGGATAGAACTGGAGATGGGCAACCATACTTCCCGGATTACATGTTGGCCTTTTTCAGGAAAATAAACATACAGGAAATTGTTTTTGCCCTGAAAATCATTTGGAAAAAGCTTCGCCTGAATTCCTTTTTGCACCAGTGTAAATTGTTCCTTTACCTCTCCTATTGGAAGAACCTTGCCGTCATCCTTCAGAAGTCCCAATTCAAATTCTTCAGTGATATTGTGGTCCAGTAAGAAGCCTTTGAGGAGTTTACGTACACTGGCTGTATCCAAACGGTCCAAAATCGCTTTTTGGCCGGCAGCCATTTCTTCCCAAGCTTTATTAACTAAATCAATTTTCAGGTTGGTTTTACGGATTTTCTCCATTGCATCCTGACTTATATTAATTTCAGGAAATACTTCAACGACTTCAGGTGTCTGTTGCTGTTGTTTTGGTTTCAATCTCGAACGGCTTTCCATTCTACTGAGATATTGAAACTGTCGCTCTTTCTCCTGTAGAAGAACCTCCATTTCGTCTGGAGTGAAAATACTGGAAGCGATTTCTGGGGTCATGTTTGTAAAAAATATTTCCAGTTCTTCAAGTACATTTAGGTCCATCCCTCGATTTTCTAGAATACGTTTAAATGTAGGACTTACTTTAGGTGCAGGTTCTTGGAACATGGTGTCTACCAAAGAAGGTCGGCTAACGTAGACTTGCGCAGAAAAAGTAGGCAATTCTATTGGATCTATCTTTTCGAAAAGTGATTCTTGAAGAGCTGAATCCTGAAGCAGATACCGTAACATGGCATCCGAAGTTTCTCCTTTCTCTAATTGTTCCACCGTACTTGCCAAAGCTTGATACACATTTTGGTCAAACCGCTCCCTGTTAATTCGGATAGCATTGGTCACCCAATAAAACTGAAATGCAATCAGGCCAAAGCTGGCCAGAGACATTAGGACAATTATTAGTGTGATATTACTTTTAGACATTTTACAAATTTAATCCTATAATTAGGCCTTTATGAGGGCTTAACAATATTTAACCGCTTATAAATGACCTAGAAGGCCCATCTTTTCAAAGCTGTTGCCTACTTTTAGCTATTCATCCGAACATTCTTAATTACACTATAATTCATGAAAATGGGGGCCTTATGCCTCCTTTTTTTGTTATTTACCTATCTTTGGCAGCAAAATTTATTTCATGTCCATTACGAATAATCCTATAGAGATTCAAGGTGTATCCTTGGCATCCATTGCAGCACAGTTCGGCACTCCCGTGTATGTCTATGACGGTGAGAAAATAGTTAACCAGATAAAGACTTTTCAGGAGGCTTTTGCTTCAGTGGACGTGAAAGTCAAATATGCAACAAAAGCTCTTTCAAATATTTCGATTTTGAAATTGATGAGGAAAGCTGGGGCCGGTGTAGATGCCGTATCTATAGAAGAAGTAAAGATTTGCTTAAAGGCAGGTTTTCCGGCTAATGAGATCATGTATACACCCAATTGTGTGGAATTTGCTGAAGTTCAGGAAGCTGTGGAACTGGGTGTGATGATCAATCTGGATAATCTACCTGTATTGGAAGAATTTGGTCGCACCTACGGAAGCCGTGTGCCAGTATGTCTTCGCATCAACCCTCACATCATGGCTGGAGGAAATGCTAAAATTTCTGTTGGCCACATCGCAAGTAAATTTGGGATATCTGTACAGCAGATTGATGAAATTCTAGAAGTGGTCAAGAAATGGGATCTTCAGGTTACTGGTCTGCATCTTCATACAGGATCGGATATTTTGGATCCGGGGGTATTTTTGAAGGGAGGCAATGTCTTATTTGAGTTGGCAATGGATTTTCCTGATTTGAAATTCCTGGATTTTGGGGGAGGTTTTAAAGTTGGCTACAAGGAAGGTGATGTCGCTACAGATATTGCATACGTGGGTAAGGTGATTTCAGAAGCATTTCTTGCTTTCTGCGATCGTTATGGAAGGGGGTTGGAACTGTGGTTTGAGCCCGGGAAATATATGGTAAGTGAGTGTGGCTACTTAATCGTAGAAACTACTGTGGTGAAAAAAACGCCACAGATTACATTTGTGGGCGTGAATTCGGGATTGAATCACCTCATCAGGCCTATGATGTATGATGCTTATCATGGCATTTACAATTTGAGTAATCCAACTGGCCCTTTGCGTAAATATAATGTAGTTGGGTATATCTGTGAGACGGATACATTAGGGTCTGATCGGGATATTGCAGAAGTTACAGCAGGTAATTTGCTTGTATTGAAGAATGCTGGTGCTTATGGAATGAGCATGGCCTCCAATTATAATTCGCGCTTGAGACCAGCAGAAGTTTTAATCTGGGACGGTCAGGCTCATTTAATTAGAAAAAGAGAGGAATTTGAGGATTTGCTAAGAAATCAGTTGATATTGGAACTATAATTCAGCCGAATTTCCTCTTGTAATCTTATTGGTATAGTTATTGAAATTTGATTTAATCACTAAAGGATATTACACTAAAGAATAGCATCCTCCGTGGTAGGTATGATCTAAGTTGATTGCCCCGTTTCAATCATAAGCCCTAGTAGATTTAACCTTTCATTTCATGTTCATTTAACCTCTGATTAATGGTAATTAAGTACCTTTAGCTGAGAAATTAATGGCATAGTTCATGGCGAAAAACGTAGGAAGTAAGCTTTTTTTCATTTGCGTATTTATACCCCTGAAATACTGAAGGCGAAGGTATTGTGCATTTATGGCCAATTTTGCGTTTATGTATTTAGGTGAGTTGAAGCATGGGTTTTCTTCTGGCGCAACTATTGAGCTCAGACTGGATGAATGGGAATTATGTATTTAAAGCTGTTTTTACAACTCGATCTGGCGAAAAAGTGGAAAAGGCAGGAGTATTTCTTCTTATAAGATAAATGGGGAAATTGAGGCATCTGTACGTTTTCTTTGTGTTTGTCATTGGATTTGCCAATGCACAAGACGTGCAGTACTCTCAATTCTATGCAGCACCACTTTACCTCAACCCAGCTCTAACAGGTGCAAGCGAACTGACAAGAGTAGGAGTCAATTACCGAAATCAATGGCCTGGACTTGATCAGAATTTTAATTCATTCTCTGCCTACATAGACCATTATATGTTTGATTACAATAGTGGCATTGGATTGATTTTCAATGGAAACCGAGAATCTATGGCCAACTTATCCACCAATGAAATTGGGCTTTCTTATGCTTATCGGTTGAAATTAGGAGAAGATCTATATTTTCGGATTGGAGCTATGGCAAGCTATATGCAGCGTGATGCTTTCTTCGGGGATTTAGTTTTTGGCTCGCAGATAGATATCATCAATGGAGCAATTCATGGCATCAGTGATGAACTGGATGGTATTCCTGTAGATAGCCGATATAACTTCTTAGATTATAGCTTTGGAGGAATGTTCTATTCAGACAAGATTTGGCTTGGCGCCTCTGCACACCACGTTACCGAGCCTAATACTTCTTTTGTCGAGGATCAAATATCTAAGTTACCCATGAAATTATCAGCCCAAGGAGGGATAAGGTTTGATTTGGCCGGAGGACGTAGAAACTATTTTACACATGCATTTGCGGAGCGTTCAATATCCTTTGCCTTTAATTATAAACAACAGGAGCCATTCAGCCAATTGGATGTAGGAGCCCAATTGTATTTAGAACCACTGGTTTTAGGGGTATGGTACCGTGGATTGCCCAGCAAGAACAACCTCCCAAATAATGAAGCTATTATCGGTTTAGTGGGAGTCTCTCTGCCCAGTGGCTTAGACATTGGTTACTCTTATGATGTCACCATATCCAAATTAGGGCTCAAAAACAGCGGCGGAGCACATGAGATCTCTCTTACTTATAGTTTCTTATGGGGCAATCCAAACAGTAGAAACCAGCGCGCCCGAACTATCCCATGCTTTAGATACTAGCGAGGTCAATAGTATTCAGTCTGACTGTCGATAGGCAGGTATCAGGACATAAACTATTGATAATTTACATTTAAAATTGAGTAGGATATTACGATCAAAGTTCTCCCTTAAATCCCTTTTCAAAGGCAACCCTTGTTTTTGGTAGACATTCCGGGTAATTTTTCTGAATAAATTCAATCATTTTTTCCCGGACATATACGCGTAGATCCCAGGCAATGGGCGAATTTCTGGCACTCACCAATATTCTGGTTTCAACGGTATGCTCTTTGGCATCACTTACCTGTAGGACTTTTACCTTTCTGTCCCAAAGTTCGGTCGTTTCTAAAATCCGGTCCAGTTCCTTCCTCATTTCGGCGAAAGGAATGGTATAATCTGTATATAAGTAGACAGAGCCTAATAAATCTCCAGAAGTTCTGGTCCAGTTTTGAAAGGGCTTTTCTAAAAAGTAGGTGGTAGGAAGTACCAATCTTCTCAAATCCCAGATTCTCACCACAATGTAGTTCAAATTGATTTCTTCTATCCATCCCCATTCTCCTTCCACTACTACCGCGTCTTCCAAGCGAAAAGGCTGAGTAAACGCAATCTGTATCCCTGCAATCAATGTCCCAATGGCTTTTTGGGCAGAAAAACCTATAATAATTCCTGCTACTCCTGCAGAAGCAAAGAATCCCACCCCCACTTTACGCACAGATTCAAAGGAGATGAGTACCAAGCCAATGCCCAATAATATGATTAAAAAATTGGCAATTTTCACCAATAGATTAATTTGGGTAAGAACCTTCCTTGCACGTAGATTGTCTTCTTTCGATATGTCGTATTGTTTAAGAAAGACTCTTTTTAAAATTTGCATCAACACTAAGAGGCACCATGTAAACCCAGAGATAATCAAAATTGTATTTATGTGGGGCAGATAAGACCATACTCCTTCCCAATTTTTCGAGACTGGCCCGAAATAGAATTTGGAAAATGCAAGAGCAAGGGTTACCACCAATGGGATCAGCAACCTTGTGTAATATTTCATATGGTTATAATTAATCTTTTAAAGTCCATATGGAATCTTGCAGAGATTATAATCATACCAGTGTGTGACTTTGTAGTCATGCTTTATTTCATGTGTTTAAATATGATCTTAATTTAGTCAATTAGGATCAGGAAAGTTTATTCCATCAAAATCTTACCCCACCCCTCCTGAATTTAATTACAGGCTATAGGTCTTAGCTGTTTAGATAGACTGTAGTCCAACGAGTCTAAGCTCTTCATCTTTATTTTCCCATTAGATTCTTCGATGGGGCCATATCCTTCTATCCAGCCATCCTCTGACATCTTAAATATTACCTCTCTCACTGAAGTTTGACCTTCAGCTTGAAAAGTGTAGTCTGCAATTAGAAGACTGTCTTCGATTCTTCCTTTAAGTTCACCGCTGCTTTTATCTTTTTCAAAGAAGCTATACTTCAGAAATCCTGTGACATTTTTGTCATCTATATTCAGCTGAAGTTGTACGGTATCTTTATTTTGAACGTATTGATAACATTCTACAGATAATGAAGAAGTTGGGGTGTTTTCTTCCTCAATCGGGGTATCTTTTTTTTCTACTGAACATGCGCAGAGAACAATTCCTGAGAAAAAGACGAGTTTGAGTGCTTTCATATAAAGAAAAAGTAAGTTATACTAGTATAAATCAAAAAGACCGCCAAAACTAAGTTACCAATTTTTTTAATGGTAAGATGATTGCAAGCTTTTGTTTTTCTTGTCTTCCAAGTACATCCTACTTGCTATCGCTGGAGAATCAAACGTTTCACCAAATAATCGTGCCCTAAAGCTGGGATTAGATAGAACGATCTCCCATAATAGTGTTAATAGAGTTAGTCAAGATTCGAATGCTTGTAAATATTCCTCAAATATAAATACTCTGTTACGTTGATTACCGGTGGATTCTTTAAGTATTCCTTTCTCCTGCATCAGCTGTACCAAATCATTGGCAGCTTTAAAACTCAGTCCAGTCAGTATTGAAGCTCTTTCAATAGTGATAGTGGGTTCTTGAAAGAGCCCTTTTAAGAGTGATTTTGCGACAGAACTTCTCCTCCCAAATTCCTGATCAATTAATTTTTCGATACGCTCTTTAAGTTTTAGGATCTGAGAAAGTGTGTAAACAGCTGTGGAGGCTGTCTCTTCTATCCCTATCAGGAAAAAGGCAATCCAATTGTGTAGATCATTTTTAGCGCGGACGGCCGAAAGCTTATCATAATACGAATTTCTGTTCTTCTCAAAGTACATGGATAGATACAAAAGAGGCTTGTCCAGAATTTTTTGGCTCACCAGAAACAGCGTAATCAATAACCGTCCAACCCGCCCATTTCCATCTAAGAATGGGTGAATAGTTTCAAATTGATAATGCGCAATTGCAATTTTGATCAGGTCTGGTACATGAATCAAATCATTATGAAGGAATTGCTCCAGATCACTCATCAGATCAGTAACCAATTCTTGGCTAGGAGGTATGAAAACGGCATCTGTCAATGAACTTCCGCCAATCCAATTTTGACTTTGCCGGAACTCGCCAGGCTGCTTATGCTCTCCCCTCACTCCTTGCATTAGTAAAGCATGCGTGTTGCGGAGCAGCCTGGAAGAAAGTGGCAGATCAGCTAATTGCACAATTGCGGAATTGATAGCATCTATGTAATTCACCACTTCCTGCCAATCATCTCTCCGCTCCGGTTGTATGTCTTCAATTGACAATAAAGCCTCCTCTATTTTGGTTTGAGTACCTTCTATTTTACTCGATACTACAGCTTCTTTGGCGACATGCAGCTGGATGTATAGGTCAATGTTAGGAACCATCCGGGCAAATGAATTTAACTCACCAAGTTTGATGGCAGCTCTTTCCAACAGTTTATTAAGGAGAGGAGACTCCCATGTCCATTCTACATTGACCTTATTCGGTACAAAGTAATTGTACTGGAAGGCTTTTACAAAGTGGCCTGATTTAAAGTTTTCAATGCGAAGCATGAAACCAATTTAAATCTTTATTTTAGTTTATCGTCGTAAACTAAAATAAAGATTATCTTATTTTAGCTTATGTTAGTCAATCGGATTCGCTTCGACTCCTTCAAAGGTCATTTTGATTGGCTTTATAGTTCCATCGGCATTGAATTCCATGACATCAATGGCTGTGACCCGATGATCTCTGCCTTCATTTGGAATTGGACGGCGGTGATAGACCATGTACCAATTATCTGTACCTGGCTTTTGGATGACAGAATTATGGCCGGCTCCGGTCGCAATGGTGGTGTCATTTTCTAGAATGGTTCCGATTCTATCCCAGGGGCCATTAATATTGTCTGACATGGCATAGGCCACTTTGTAGCTGTCATTTGTCCATCCACCTTCTGACCACATGAAGTAATATTTGCCATTACGGATAAAAACAAATGGACCTTCTACATATCCTTCTGGCGTAATTTCTTGAAAAAGTTCGCCATCTTCCCAAGGTTCAAAACCTGTGAAATCAGCATTGAGTTTGCCAATGTTGCAGTGACTCCAGCCTCCATATAGCATATAATAGGTACCGTCTGTGTCTTTGAAAACAAACTGGTCAATGGGCTGGGCATCATTGTAAAACTCAGAAAGTAAAGGTTTCCCAAGATGATCTTTAAATGGCCCACCCGGAGAATCTGCTACGGCTACACCAAGCCCTCCGAAATGATTGATATCGTTATTTGGATCCCATCCTGGCCGACTTGGTCGCTGAATGTCGTTTGCAGAGAAGAATAGATAATATTTACCATCTTTCTCTATGGCCGCAGGAGCCCACATGGCCTGTCTGGCCCATTTGATAGCTGCGGTGTCCAGGATATTTGCATGCTTTTCCCAAGTTACCAAATCTTTAGAAGAGAAGGCATCGAAGTGCAGCTGATCTGTATATCCTGCCGAGAAAGTAGGGTAGACCCAATATTCATCTCCAAAAACAATCCCTTCTGGATCGGCATACCAACCTTCAAAAATAGGATTTCCTGAAAGTTTGGGAGTTTCTTTCTCTTCTGTAGTTTTTGGGGAGGAGCAAGCAAAAGCAAGAGCAACAGCTCCTAGGAATAAAGAATTGCTAAGTTTCATAGTATCGATGTAATCAAATGAATTGGAAATTTAAGCAGAGGGATTCAAATGGGAATGGTCTTGGCGTAAAAGTGCTGAATTTGGGTGGATTTTATAACCTGAGCCGAATAAATGAGCTAATCGGCATAATAATGTTAAAAATATGAGCCGAATATTTTTCTTTTTTGGCTCATCTTCCCAAGCCAAAGCCACCCACGGTTCTGGGCGTTGTTTGCAACTACGCCTTTCTATCCAATTCAATTTAAAATTGACAATGATAGTTGAATGAAGTTACAAACTTCACTCAGTCACAGCGTGTTTCCCCTAGGCTTAGTCTGAACGCGCGTTTCTGGGCGTTGTTCGCAACTACGCCTTCCTATCCAATTCAATTTAAAATTGTCGATGATAGTTGAGTGAAGTTACAAACTTCACTCAGCCACAGCGTATTTCCCCCTAGGTTTAGTCTGAACGTACGGTTCTGGGCGTTGTTTGCAACTACGCCTTTCTATCCAATTCAATTTAAAATTGACGATAATAGTTGAATGAAGTTACAAACTCACTCAACCACAGCGTGTTTCCCCTAGGCTTAGTCTGAACGCGCGTTTCTAGGCGTTGTTTGCAACTACGCCTTCCTATCCAATTCAGTTAAAAATTGACGATGATAGTTGAATGAAGTTACAAACTTCACTCAGTCACAGCGTGTTTCCCCTAGGTTTAGTCTGAACGCCCGGTTCTGGGCGTTGTTTGCAACTACGCCTTCCTATCCAATTCAGTTAAAAATTGACGATGATAGTTGAATGAAGTTACAAACTTCACTCAGTCACAGCGTGTTTCCCCTAGGCTTAGTCTGAACGCCCGGTTCTGGGCGTTGTTTGCAACTACGCCTTTCTATCCAATTCAATTTAAAATTGTCGATGATAGTTGAGTGAAGTTGCAAACTCACTCAACCACAGCGTATTTCCGCTAGGCTTAGTCTGAACGCCCGGTTCTGGGCGTTGTTTGCAACTACGCCTTCCTATCCAATTCAATTTAAAATTGACAATGAATGATAGTTGAGTGAAGTTACAAACTTCACTCAGCTTCTACGTATATATGACAGGCGGTAGGGGCGTAGCCCTGACCTCCTGGGCGTTGTTTGCAACTACGCCTTTCTATCCAATTCAATTTAAAAATTGACGATGATAGTTGAATGAAGTTACAAACTTCACTCAGCCACAGCGTATTTCCCCCTAGGTTTAGTCTGAACGCCCCCCCTAGGCGTATTCTGAACGCGCATTTCTGGGCATTGTTCGCTTCTACGCCTTCCTATCCAATTCAATTTAAAAATTGACAATGATAGTAGAGTGAAGTTACAAACTTCACTCAGTCACAGCGTATTTCCCCTAGGATTAGTCTGAACGCGCGTTTTTGGGCGTTGTTTGCAACTACGCCTTCCTATCCAATTCAATTTAAAATTGACGATGATAGTTGAGTAAAGTTACAAACTTCACTCAGCCACAGCGCACATCTATTCCAGCTTTAAACTACGAATCCCAATGCATAATTCGGGATAAACTTCCAGTCTAACCTGAGAAAGCGCCTCTCAATTCGCTACCATCCCCTCTCATCAAAAGGATATTTATGGCCCGGGTGAGCAATCCGGCTATTTTTTCTAATTCATCCTCCCAAAAAGGTGGATTTGTCCTATCTTTGTGCCTGCTTTTGAGGAGGATGTTTCCTTGATTGCGTGAGGGATAGCAGCGGCATCCAGCCATGAAGCGGAGCGGAGTGGATATAGCGGATAGCCTGACCCCGGCTTTTTCAGACGGGGGCACGCCCAAAAAATTAATTATCACCTACTTGCCCTTAAGAAAGGATACAGTGAAGACATATCAGGAATTTAAACAAGTGGATTATCCCGAAATCGGGGAGTCTGTATTGAAGTACTGGAAAGAGAACCAGATTTTCGAACAATCCGTGGCCAACCGTGACGGGGCTGAAACATTTACTTTTTTCGAGGGACCTCCCTCGGCCAATGGTACTCCCGGAATTCACCATGTGATGGCCCGTACGCTGAAGGATATCTTCTGCCGTTACAAAACGCTTAAAGGATTTCAGGTGAAGCGAAAAGGCGGTTGGGATACGCATGGATTGCCTGTGGAACTACAGGTGGAGAAGGAACTCGGCATCACCAAAGAGGATATCGGTAAGAGAATTTCCGTCGAAGAATACAATCAAAAGTGCCGGGAAACAGTTATGCGGTTCAAGAATGAATGGGATGAATTGACTGAAAAAATTGGCTACTGGGTGGATCTGGATGATCCATATATCACCTTTGAACCAAAATATATAGAGTCCCTTTGGAGTTTGCTGAAGCGGCTGTACGAGAAGGATCTGCTGTATAAGGGTTACACGATCCAACCTTATTCTCCTGCTGCAGGTACAGGGTTGAGTTCACACGAACTGAATCAACCAGGCACGTACAAGGATGTGAAGGATACTTCTATCACAGCACAGTTTAAGCTGAAAGGGCAGGAAAACACCTATATCCTGGCCTGGACCACCACACCCTGGACCCTGCCTGCCAACTCCGCATTGGCGATCGGGGACAACTTGGATTATGTGAAAGTCAACACGTATAATCCTTACACGTATGATGCGTGCACGGTGATTTTGGCTAAAGCTAGAATGAATGGGTACCTGAACCATAAGGCTGCTGAACTTAAGTTGGAGGATTACAAAGCGGGTGATAAATTAATCCCTTTTGAAGTAGTCGACGAATTTAAAGGCAAGGAAATGCTGGGTTGGGAATATGAGCAATTGTTTCCAATAGCAGGGTTGGCGCTTCCGCATCCAGCTTTTACGGTGGTTTCCGGGGATTATGTGACTACGGAAGACGGTACTGGAATAGTCCATCTTGCCAAAGCTTTTGGTGCAGATGACTTTCGGACTTTGGCACAGAATAATGTGCCCGGTGTCTTCGTGAAAGATGAGCAGGGCAAGGATATTCCGATTGTGGATAAGCAGGGAAAATTCATCTCAATTGTAGGTGAATATTTGATAGAAAAAGTAGCTGAACATGGTATCACTGCGCATAAAGAATATGGTGCGGATGATTTCTATGTGAAAAATTATACGGAGGATGATGAGGATGCGGCAGATTTCAAGAATACTGACGTGATCATTTCCATTATTCTTAAGAATGAAAATAAGGCTTTCAAAGTAGAAAAATACGAGCACAGTTATCCACATTGCTGGAGGACTGATAAGCCTGTGCTTTACTATCCGATGGACAGTTGGTTTATCAAAACCACGGCTTATAAAGACCGCTTGGTAGAGTTGAACAAGACAATCAACTGGAAACCTGAGGCTACGGGGACGGGACGCTTTGGGAATTGGCTGGAAAATCTGGTGGATTGGAACCTGAGCCGTTCCAGATTCTGGGGAACCCCACTTCCCATCTGGAGAACAGCGGATGGGACTGAAGAACGTTGTATCGGGTCAATAGCCGAACTTGAACAGGCAATTGTGGAGTCAATCTCAAAAGGCTTCATGGAGAAATCTCCTTACGAAGACAAAGAAATAGATCTTCACCGTCCGTATGTAGATGATGTGGTCTTGGTTTCTGCAAAGGGTGAAAAGATGTTCCGTGAGCCAGATTTAATAGATGTTTGGTTTGATTCAGGGGCTATGCCGTATGCGCAATGGCATTATCCATTTGAGAATGAGGATATATTTAAGGCAAATTATCCTGCAGATTACATAGCGGAAGGTGTGGATCAAACGAGAGGATGGTTCTTCACGCTTCATGCGATTGCAGGGATGCTGTTTGACAGTGTTGCTTTTAAAAATGTGATTGCCAATGGGCTGGTGTTGGATAAGAATGGCAATAAAATGTCCAAGCGACTGGGTAATGCCGTGGATCCGTTCAAAACCCTGAAAGAATATGGTCCAGATGCGGTACGCTGGTACATGCTGAGCAATGCCAATCCTTGGGACAACCTAAAGTTTAATCTTGACGGGGTCACTGAGGTGCAGCGCCGTTTCTTTGGAACACTTCAAAATACGTATAACTTCTTTGCATTATATGCAAACCTGGATGCTTTCATTTACGATAAATCGAAAGCAGTACCGGTGGAGGCTAGAGCTGAATTGGATCAGTGGATTGTATCCAAGCTGCAGTCACTTATTGGCGAGGTAGAGGAAGCCATGGATAATTATGATGCTACCAAAGCTACACGTGCAATCATGGGCTTTACAGTGGACCAGCTTTCGAATTGGTATGTACGTCTCGCAAGAAAAAGATTCTGGAGAGGAGAAATGAACGCGGACAAGCAGGCTGCGTATGAGACTTTATATGAGTCATTACTCACGCTTACGCAATTGATGTCTTCCTTTGCTCCTTTCTATTCAGACTGGTTGTATCAGAACTTGACCGAATCTGGATCTGATGCAAAAGCTTCCGTACATCTGACGGATTGGGTCGGTGCAGATTCTGGGCTGATAAATACCGACTTGGAAGAAAGTATGGAATTGGCCCAGACGATTTCATCTTTAGTCCATTCGCTTCGTAAGAAGGAGAAAATGAAAGTCCGTCAGCCATTGCAGCGAATCTTGATACCAATTCTGAAAGAGAAGACAAAAGCTCAGATCCAACATTTGGAAGAGTTGATCAAATCAGAAGTGAATATCAAGGACATTGAATTCATTGATGATGCTTCTGGTATCTTGGTGAAAAGTGTGAAACCAAATCTTCCTGTACTGGGTAAAAAGCTTGGCCCAAAAATGAGATTTGTAGTCGCTGCAATCAACAAATGGGAGCAAGCCGAAATCGCAGAAATTGAGCGGGATGGTAAGATTTTTATTGATCTTGACGGAGAAAGTCTAGAATTGCTGTTGGAAGAAGTATTGATCACTTCTCAGGATATTCCAGGCTGGTCGGTGGCATCGGATCAGGGAGTAACCGTGGCGTTGGATGTGACACTTTCGGATGAATTGAGACAGGAAGGGATCGCAAGGGATTTGGTCAACCGCATCCAGAATTTACGTAAGGATATGGGGCTTGAAGTGCAGGATAAGATAGAGATTACGTTTGCTGATGACAATGATTTAGTAAATGATGCAGTCAAAACGTTTGGAGAGTATATCCAAACAGAAACTCAGGCGTTAAACTTACAGTTTGGGACTGACTTGAAGAATGCAACAGTGCTTGAAATGGATGATTTTGAACTAGCCATAAAGGTGAATAAAGCCTAAGGCAAACAGTTAATAATGAATAAATATATCAAATACTTCGGGATTGCTGCGCTGGTAATACTTATAGACCAAGCTGTAAAAATGCTTGTTCATTTTCAAATGGACTTCGGTTCTCCGGGTCAGATAAAGGTGTTTGGAGACTGGTTCAAGTTACATTATACCACTAATCCGGGAATGGCTTTCGGTATGGAACTAGGCTCAGACTATGGCAAACTGTTGCTGACTTCCTTCCGGCTGGTGGCAATGATTGGTATAGGATATTATTTATATCATATAATTTCGACAAAACAGAATCCTATATATATCTTATGTATATCGATGATATTAGGAGGCGCTATTGGTAATTTAATTGATTCCATTTTCTATGGAGTGTGGTTAAATAATGCGCCTTATGATGCTTCTACTCCGTGGTTTCATGGGCAGGTGGTGGATATGTTCTATTTTGATATCTGGGAGGGCCACTTACCTGAGTGGATGCCGCTCTGGGGCGGTTCCTATACGGCGCTTTGGCCTATTTTTAATGTAGCTGATGCAGCTATATTTATTGGAGTTGCGTTTATTTTGATCTTCCAGAGCCGTTTTTTCCCTGATAAACCTGCGGAAGAGAAGAAGTCGCAGGAAGAAGAATATCATATTTCGGAATAGACTTAATCCCAGTTAAGCATTGGGATTTGCAGTAAAATCAGTAATGGCTTTTTCTGCTTAAGGATTTGATTTAGTATTAATGCCTGTTGGAATAAGCATCTAACAAGCATTTTTTTGCTTATGATCGGAAAAATTGGGTTAAAATCTGATTCTGCGAGATTTTTTGTGTAATTTTCAACTTGCTTTGCTCTATAACGGTAACGCCCATGCACGACTTACTACTTAATTAAGTGTTAAGGTGTATGTAACTCTAATTTCATATTACGTTTTATGATAGTTAATTCTGATAAACCCTTTCAGATTGTATATTCTATTTATAGCCATGAATTTTTAGGGCTTCTCCTTGAATCCTTTGTGGTACAACTGGACGATCAAGGAAGGCTTTCATTAGCGAATCAAAACATTAGCTCTGCAAACGCTTCAGAATTTGATGCTGGTTTGGATAAGGCAGATTATGAATTGATCAAAATAATGGATTCTATGCACCCTGAAAAGGTGGTGAAGCCATTTATTAAAAGAGGCAATATCCGTCCTAAGGATTATTTGCAAAAAATATTCGATCCAAAGACCGAGGATACCAAGACCCAGGCACTCATTGAAGAGGTGATCGAAAGTAAACGTGCTAAGATCATGCCTTATCTCATTGGGAAACGGCTTTTTGAAATGGGGTCGGATGGAAATCCTGTTTGGAAAGAGATTACAGTCAATGCTGAGCGGGCAACGGTACTTTTTCATTTTTTCAAGAACCCAGAGAATACCCATTATTGGCCAACCATTAAATATAAAGGGGCGAAGCTGGACTGGCAGTATAAGAATGGCTATTTCATCTGTAAAGATCCTGCTTGGTTGATCGTAAATAATCAACTGTTCCACTTTGAAAAAGGCATTGATGGTAAGAAACTACAAGCTTTCTTGAACAAGAAATTTATTGTGGTAGATAAGCGTATTGAGCCGAGTTATTATCGTGGATTTATGACGAATTTGATTTCTCAGTTCGATGTGACGGCGGAGGGTTTTGACATTCTTGTGGAGCGTGGTACCCCTCAGGTATTCTTGAATATATCTGATCTTCCTGGCGGGACAGGAAAGAATTTATTTGGTGAAGATGGAGAAAGAGTTGAGGAAGATAAGATTGTATTTGAACTCCGGTTTAAATATGGGGATATTGATTTTCCTGTTCAATCTCTTTCTGGGGAGAAGGTCGGGGATTCGGTTCGTCTGGAAGAGAATAATGGGAATTATACGTTTTACAAAACAGTCAGAAGTACCCAAAAGGAAAAATCTTACCTTAAGTTACTTCGCGACAATAACTTGGAAATTAAAGTGGGCAAAATTGCCCTGCCTAAGACGGAGGCATTTGAATGGATTGGAGCCAATGAAGATTTTTTGGATATTGAGCAAATCAAGATAGTACAGAAGCCTAATGCAAAAGGCAAGATATATAATATCGGCAAGGCGCAAATATCAATTGAAGTCAATGAGAATATTGATTGGTTTGATGTGAAAGCCATGATTAAATTTGGGATTTATCTCGTGCCATTTGCTAAACTCAGAAAGCTGCTCATTGAGGGCAAGACAGAATTTGAATTACCAAATGGCGAAATTGCAGTGATCCCATCATCTTGGTTTGTGGATTATGCTGAGCTCTTCTCTTTTATGGAGGACAGTGGGGAGGATGATACTTTGGTTCTACGTAAGCACCATTTGGCTTTGGCCAAGGAGTTGGAAGCAGGTAACCTGATCCATGTGTCCTTGAGCAGGAAGCTAGAATCACTTCGAAATTTTGAGTCCATAGAGAATTATGAACTGCCTGCTATGTTTGAAGGATCTCTTCGCCCATACCAGCATGCAGGTTACAATTGGTTAAGGTTTCTGAACGAATTTAAATTTGGCGGATGCTTAGCTGATGACATGGGGTTAGGTAAAACTGTGCAGACACTTGCTTTGTTGGCTCATGAGAAAGAGAATAACCCTGGGTTTACCTCACTTCTGATCATGCCTACATCATTGATTTACAATTGGGAAATAGAGGCTAAAAAGTTCACTCCGGATTTAAAAATTCTTGTTTATTCTGGGACCCAGCGCATAAAAGATCCTTGGAGATTCAGCGAATATGATTTGATCTTGACTTCATATGGAATTACTAGGTTGGACATCGATATACTAAAGGATTTCTTTTTCAATTACGTGATATTGGATGAGTCTCAAGCCATCAAGAATCCTGGAAGTAATATAGCTGCGGCCGTGGGCCAATTGAAAAGCAAGCAGAAGTTGATTCTGACCGGTACGCCAGTGGAAAATGGGACGATGGACCTTTGGTCCCAGATGAATTTTATTAATCCGGGCTTGCTAGGGAATCAGAATAATTTTAAGAAGCAATTTTTACTTCCAATAGAAAAGCAAGGAGATAAAGAAAAGGCCGCTAAGCTTAATTCGATAATCAAACCCTTTATTCTGAGAAGGTTGAAAACGCAAGTGGCTACAGATCTGCCTGAGAAGATTACAAATGTGAAGTTTTCGGCCATGACCACTGAGCAAGAGGAAGTATACGAAGAGGTGAAAAGTTATTATCGTGAGAAAATCATCTCTGATATCCAGGCTACAGGAAGAAATAATCAGCAGTTTACCTTGCTTCGCGGCCTGACACAACTACGCCAAATTGCTAATCATCCCAGACTTGTACGGGAGGATTATGCGGGTGAATCCGGAAAGCTCGAAGATGTCACTTACATGCTCCAGTCAACTATTTCCGAAGGTCATAAAGTGTTGGTATTTAGTCAATTTGTGCGTCATTTGGCTATCGTGAAGGAGTATTTGGAAAGTGAGAATATTCCTTATGCTTATTTGGATGGATCAACCAAAGATAGACAAGCACAGGTAGAGAAGTTTCAGGAGAATGAAGATATTAAGGTGTTCCTGATTTCGCTTAAAGCTGGGGGGGTTGGTTTGAACCTGACAAAGGCAGAATATGTATTCCTGCTCGATCCATGGTGGAATCCGGCAGTTGAAGCTCAAGCGATAGACCGTGCACATCGAATAGGTCAAGAGAATAAAGTAATTATTTACAAGTTTATCACCAGGGATTCAGTGGAGGAGAAGATCATGGCCCTTCAAAACAGGAAGCTTGCATTGGCTGGAGAGCTGATCAATACAGAAGAAAGCTTTATGAAGAGTCTTGATCAAGATGATATAGCAGCTCTATTGGATTAATTGCTGTGTTTGGGTCAGACTTATAAACCTGTAAAAGCAGGACTTCACAAAAAAGAGTCGGGTAGTAGTAACCCGGCTCTTTTTGCATGTAAAGCCCGGGTGTCACTTTATCCTGAAATCTATACTAGGTTTACTTTGTTTTAACGATGTGCAAGGTGCACGCAAATTATAACCGCTGTCTTCTGCGTAGCGCTGATGGAAGCGGCCGGATTAGATGGGGTTCCGGGACAAAACTTCATAAGGGGCAGGTGCAGTTGAATAAGGAAATAGAAGACCAATACTGCAGAGGATTGCTACATGTAAATGGAGCGCTGGAAAAGTGAAAAGGGTATGTGGAACGGAGGGTACGGTGGTGCAGGAGGCGAGTGAGGGAATTTATCCCGGATACCTAATAGATTATTCTATTGATACTCAAATACCTAGCAATTTTTAACATTTACTTAATCATAAATTCTTACTTAAACTTGATTATTAGCCACGATATTTTTCTAAATTATATCAATCAGTACCATTACTAAACCTGCGCATGCCTAGAGCCAAATCCGATAAAGATCGGAAAATCTTTGTGCTGGATACTTCAGTAATCCTTTATGCACACAACTCCATAATGAATTTTGCCGAGCACGATGTGGTCATTCCGATTACTGTGCTGGAGGAACTTGATCAATTCAAGAAGGGCAATGACACCAAAAACTTTGAAGCCCGTGAATTCATACGATTGCTGGACAAGCTTTCGCAGGATCACATGATCCACAACTGGACCCCGCTCAATGGAAAAACAAGGGGGAATTTTAGGGTGCTCATGAATCCCGAAAATCAGATCAATGCTAATGAGATCTTTGGAGAAGAGAAGAACGATCATAAGATTCTCAATTGTGCACTATATCTGAAGCAGAATGAGCAGGGGCGCAAAGTGATCCTGGTCAGCAAGGATATAAATCTCCGGCTAAAGGCGAAATCACTTGACCTTCTTGCAGAAGATTATGAAACAGGGAAGATCAAGAATATTGTCGAACTGGAAAATACAGGCAAATATGTGTTGGAAAACATAGACCCTACTCATATTAATACGCTTTATGATGTGGGATATATCGAAGCCAAAACTATCCTCGGTACCAGAAAGAGGCAATCAAACGCCTACTACATTCTAAAGAGTGATAAGAATTCGGTACTTGCGTACTATAATCCAGTGGACAATGTGCTTGAAAGGGTGGATAAAAAACTGGCATATAATATTAAACCAAAAAACGCCGAACAGACTTTTGCTTTGCATGCCATCACCAATCCAACTATACGACTCGTGTCTATACAAGGTGTAGCGGGAACGGGCAAGACACTACTTGCATTGGCGGGCGCTCTTGAACAAAGAAGAGATTACAAGCAAGTATTTCTTGCCAGGCCGATTGTGCCGCTAAGTAATAAAGATATAGGTTTCCTACCAGGTGATATCAAATCCAAGCTGAATCCTTACATGGAGCCATTATGGGACAATCTGAAGTTTATTCAAAATCAATTTAAGGAAACAGATAAAGAATTTCAGAAAATCACTGAACTCGTAAACCAGGAAAAACTGGTAATTCAACCATTAGCATATATCCGGGGGCGCTCATTATCCAATATTTTCTTCATTGTGGATGAGGCACAGAACCTGACACCTCATGAGATCAAGACCATTATCTCCAGAGCTGGTGAAAACACCAAGATTATTTTCACCGGTGATGTATTCCAGATTGATACACCCTATCTGGATTCCCAGTCAAATGGCCTTAGTTACTTGATTGACCGCGTAAAGGATCATCCACTATATGCGCACATTAAGTTGGAAAAAGGAGAGCGGTCAGAACTTGCTAATTTAGCGAATGAATTGCTTTAAGGTTTAGAACTAAACAATCATGACAAGCTGCTTCGGAGGAAGCAGCTTGTTTTCATTTAGAATCCATTGTTTTTATTCCATTCTGTTTGCTATGTGAATGTATTTGACTGTAGCATTCTGCATGTTTCCCAATCCCCAAAGATTTCGGGCTGACAATGGCCACAACCATTTCATATAAGCTTGGCTTGAATCTATATTGGATTCTTGTGCTTTACCCTACTTTTCGACGGCTCTGAGAGTAATAATGTCCGTAGCTGGCAGGAATGTGTTCACCTTCGTACATCTATTGTTGGCAAAATGCCTAAAAAAGGCTCTAAAGACCCTTTTTACACTTTGGGTCATTTTTTGGATTATAAGTAACATAGAAATTAAACCAACTTATTACTACCATGACTACCTCACTATTTTCCCAAAAAAATGTCTGTGCTGCTCTGGGCTTGGTAATGGCAATTACCATCGTCTGGAAAGCCAAAGTAGAGACAAATTTAGCAAGTCAAACTGCCCTTATTGAATATACTAAACCAACTGGCAGTTATACTAAAGCAATAGATTCAAAACCTGCAGAAGTTTTTGAATTAAAAAATACTGGAGATAAATCAATTGCTCTCCAATCATTATAGGGTGAGATTCCCGAAAAAAACTCGTAAGGGTTAATTTGGTTGATTGTTTGGTTAAACTAAAGAGGCGGATTTTTATCCGCCTTTTTGTATAATCAACTTTCCGTAATGGTGTTTAGCTTTGCAAGGAAGCTATTGTAATATTGTCGCCCTACCTGAACAATCGCTCCGGATTTTAATGTGATCTCTTTGGTATTGAAACTTTCAATTTGTCCAAGGTGAACAATAAAGGATTTCTGCACGCGAAGAAAATAAGCTGATGGAAGTATCTCCTCAATTTCTTTCATGGACTTTCGAATGCTATATTCTCTATTTTTGGAATAAATAGTCACCATATTCCCGTTTGCCACTACATAATAAATGTCATTATAAGGCACACGCTCAAAAGCATTATCAGCTTTTATAAATACAGCATCGGATACCAAATATGGGCTGTCAGTTGGAGTTTTAGTTACTGTGGATTCGGTTGCAGGCTTTGTACGTTTGTTGTACAGCACGATTTCCACAATAGCGTGAATATCGTTGGTGTTGAAAGGCTTGACGATAAATCCTGCCGGATTGATTCGCTTCGCCCTTTCAATAATGGTGGGGTCGGAGTAAGAAGTCACATATACAAGCGGTGCATCCACCATCTGTTTGACTATTCCTCCGAGTTCAATTCCATCTTTATCACCTTTAAGTTTGATGTCCATGAAAACGAGATCAGGACGAAATTTCTTGATGATTTTGATGCACTGGTTAGCCGAATTGGCAATATCTGTGTTGACATAGCCCAAGAGTTCAAGAATTTCTTGGATATTTTCTGCGATATTGATATCGTCTTCAACAATAAGAATCCGCTCTTCTTTCATAAGTAGCTGATTGATGGGCTTTAAGATTAAAAACTAATTATTATTTTATATAACTTTTTGTTCTACTATTTACATAATAAATGGGTAAAATCAAATGCCTTTTTGTGGATATAAAAGTTATAGACTCATCATTTCCTTAAATCGTGCTGCTTGTCTTCGGCTTACTTCAATGCGGTCTCCACCTTTTAAAGTAACTACTAAACCTCCATTGAACCATGGTTCTATTCCCTCTACCCATCCTAAATTAATGATGTGCTTTCGACTGGCTCTGAAGAATGATTTCTCATCCAAGCGCTCATCCAATGCGTTTAGGGATTTGTGGATCATCGGTTTGAAATTATCAAAATACACCTTGATATAGTTGCCGTCAGATTCAAATAATCGCACATTTGATAATTTTACAAACCAGCATCTGTCGCCGTCTTTGACAAATACCTGATCCTCCAATGTCAACTTTTTTGAATTGTGTGGCACAGCACTCTCCTCGGATCTGCTATAGCCATCCATCTTGCCCTGAAGCTTGTTGATAGCCTCTTCCAGACGTTTTGGTTCAATAGGTTTAAGCAGATAATCCAGCGCATTGACCTGAAAAGCTTTTAGCGCATATTCATCATAAGCAGTAGTGAAAATCACATGGGGAACATTTTCCAGTTCCTCCAATAGTTCAAAGCCTGTTTTTTCAGGCATTTGAATATCCAGAAATATTACATCAGGATTTAATTGGTCGATTTTGTCTTTTGCATCATCTACATTGACAGCTTCGCCTATGACTTCTACGTTATCAAATTGGTTGAGAAGGTTGATTAGTTCTTTACGTGCTAATCTTTCATCATCTATTACAATAGCTCTCATCGGGGTTGAGTTTATTCGAATGTAACTTTTTGTTTCGGGATTTTTATTTCTGTGATTACGAACTGGTTTCCTGAGTTAAAGATACGGAAGCTAGCTCTATCTCCATAGATAAGTTTAAGTCTTTGGATAGTATTGCTCAGCCCGTGACCTTGCTCATCTTTGACCGTCATGCTGGGTTGATGGGTGAGATGGCCGCTGTTCTTTACTTGGATATACAAGTCATCCTGGAGTCCTTCCCTACATTTTATTTCTATCACTCCTCCTTTTACTAGGTTGGAAACTCCATGTTTTATCCCATTTTCTACAATTGTCTGAAGCATCATGGGGGGGATTTTATAATTGTACGCCTCGTCTTCTATATGATAGATTATTTCGAGACGCTCTTCAAATCGTATAGATTCGAGTTCTAAGTAATCTTTGACTGTGTTTAACTCCTCTCCAAATTCGATCGTTTGCTTTTTATCCATCATCAATGAAAATCGGAGCATATTGGAGATTCTTGTGATTGCTGACTTCGCTTTATTTGGGTCTTCATCCACCAGCGCTCTTACACTGTTGAGGGCATTGAATATAAAATGGGGATTTAGCTGACTTTTAAGATGATTTAGACGGATTTCGTTGATTTTAGCCTCATATTTTAATGTTGAGTTGTAGTTGTCCAGAAAGTGGAATAGGAAGTAGAGCAAAAACCAGACAACATAGAATAACAAGGCCTGTACCAAATTGGCAAGAATCACCAAAATACGCAAATCCTCTTCAGGTTTAAGCGTTTCAAAAGCTACATTGATAAAAATCTGTGCCACCACATTGACAAAACTTAATGCGATGATAGCCAAAAAAGACTGGAAAAATAATTGTGGGATACTGAGCTTAAACCAATTGTAGGTTTTGACAATGAACCGAAGAAAATGAGTAGAAACTAACCCGAACGCTGCTAATACAATAATAGCCCAAACCTGCACGGAGGATACTCCACTGGAAAGTGAGGCCAAGAAAATGATTACAAATGCAAATCCGCCCCACCCCAGAACCTGTAGAATCCAATAAAGCTTACTTCTGTTCATAACCGCACAAAGATAATTATCCCTTTAGTATCCATGTTTTTAATTTGATAAAAGGAGTAATGCTTTGATTGTTACCCTGATCAGCTATTTAACTCAAGCTTTAGAAATTTTCCAGTGTAGCTATTCGTGTTGGCAGCGATTTTTTCGGGAGTTCCTTTTTCCACAATTGTACCCCCCTTATTACCACCTTCTGGTCCGAGGTCCACTATATAATCCGCCACCTTGATGACGTCCATGTTGTGTTCGATGATCAATACTGTATTTCCTTTATCTACTAAGCCTTTGACTACGAGCATCAATAATTCAATATCCTGAAAATGAAGACCAGTAGTTGGCTCATCCAAAATATAAAATGTTTTTCCAGTATCTTTTTTGGACAGTTCTGTAGCTAATTTTACCCGCTGCGCCTCCCCGCCAGAGAGTGTAGTGGCATGCTGCCCGAGCGTGATATAGCCAAGCCCTACGTCATTCAATGTTTTGATCTTCCGAAGTATCTTCGGCAATTTATCAAAGAATTCCACCGCTTGCTCCACAGTCATATCGAGCACATCTGAAATGGATTTGCCTTTATAGCGAATCTCAAGTGTCTCCCGGTTATATCGTTTGCCTTTGCATGTTTCACAAGGGATATGTACATCAGGAAGAAAATCCATTTCAATTAACTTCATTCCCGCACCTTCACAATCTTCACATCGACCGCCCTTCACATTGAATGAAAATCTGCCTGGCTTATACCCCCGGATTTTTGACTCAGGTAATTCTGTAAATAACGTTCGTATATCTGAGAAGACACCCGTGTAAGTAGCTGGATTAGAGCGGGGAGTCCGTCCAATAGGAGATTGATCTACTTCAATGACTTTATCCAAATGCTCCAAACCACTCACGCTTTTATAAGGCATAGGTTCTTTTTTGGACTTATAAATATGTTGGTTCAGAATGGGGTAAAGCGTCTCATGAATCAACGTGCTCTTGCCACTTCCAGACACACCGGTAATGCAAATCAACGTACCCAATGGAAGTTCAAGATCCACATTTTTAAGATTGTTGCCTGTAGCTCCTTTTACTTTCAGCGCGGCACCCTTTCCTTTCCTTCTTTCTTTCGGCACCGGAAGACCAAGTTTGCCATTAAGATACTGGGCAGTGACACCGTCGGTTGCGAGGATTTCCTGAGGTATTCCAGCAGCCACTATTTGTCCGCCATGCCTTCCAGCTCCAGGTCCCATATCCAATAGGTAATCAGACGCCAACATCATGTCTTTATCATGCTCAACGACCAACACAGAGTTGCCCAGGTCGCGAAGGCTTTGAAGAGCTAGGATTAATTTCTCGTTGTCCCGCTGATGTAACCCTATACTTGGTTCATCCAGAATATACAAGACTCCCACTAGTTGAGTTCCAATCTGTGTCGCAAGTCGTATTCGCTGCGCTTCTCCTCCTGAAAGAGTACGAAGAGGACGATTAAGTGACAGATAGTTCAGGCCAATATCAAGTAAGAAACCGATCCGCTTTCTAATTTCTTTTAGTACTTCTGCAGCAATTATATTTTGCTTTTCGGATAGCCGATCTTCCAGTCCGCCAAACCATTCTCCCAAGGAAGTGATGTCCATCAATGCTAATTCGCCGATGTGCTTATCATCGATTTTGAAGTGTAGGGCTTCCTTTTTTAGACGGTATCCGTTACACTCTGGGCAGGTCTGCGTGATCGTGAATTCACTTACCCAATCCTGAATTTTATCGGAGCTTCCTGCTTGATACTTTTGAAGAAAATTGATAATTCCCTCAAAAGTAGTATTCCATTGCGTGCCTGGGTATTTTACAGAATCTACAGCTACCTCTACTTTGTCCCCATGTAGCAGAATATCCACCACATTTTCGGGCAACTTCTCGATCGGGGTACTCATGCTGCATTTGTAACGCTTCAGAATCGCCTCTATTTTCTTAAAAATCCAGATGTCCCGGTATTCACCCAAGGGAGCAATCCCTCCCCGGGTAATGCTTAGCTTGGGATCTGGGATGATACTTTCTTTTGTAATTTCCTCGGTGATACCCAGGCCATTACAAGTGGGGCATGCACCATAAGGACTGTTGAATGAAAAAGTGTTTGGCGCGGGTTCGTCGTAAGAGAGCCCTGTAGTGGGATCCATCAAATATTTGGAAAAATGATGGACACCTCCTTGCTCATCTTGAACCATGATGACTCCTTTGCCATGTTGTAAGGCTGACTTCAAAGATTGCGTGATGCGAAAGCGGTCGCTCTCATCTGCTACAATCCTGTCTATGACAATTTCAATATCGTGAATTTTGTAGCGGTCAACCTGCATTTTGGGCTCCACTTCCAAGACCTCACCATCTATCCTTACCTTAGAAAAACCCATTTTTCGAATCTGCTCGAAAAGCTCCCGGTAATGTCCTTTACGGCCTTTTACCACAGGAGCAAGTATGTGTAGCTTTTTGCCAAGGAAATTTGCAAATAACTGCTCAATGATTTGATCTTCTGTTTGGCGGACCATCTTTGACCCGGTCAAGTACGAGAAGGCTTCACCGGCTCTTGCGTAAAGTAATCGCATGAAATCATAGATTTCAGTGACTGTGCCTACTGTGGAGCGAGGGTTTTTTGAAGTGGTTTTTTGCTCAATTGCGATGACAGGAGATAGCCCATTTATCTTATCTACATCCGGTCGTTCCATCCCCCCTAAAAATGAACGGGCATACGCAGAAAATGACTCCATATATCTCCGTTGCCCTTCGGCGTAAATGGTATCAAAAGCCAGCGAACTTTTACCACTGCCACTTAATCCAGTGACCACGACTAATTTATTACGCGGAATGGTAAGATCAAGATTCTTTAGATTATGCTCTCGAGCTCCAAATATTTCTATAAATTCTTCTTGGGTAGAAGTAGGTTGACTCATAAATCAGCAGACAAATTTAAACGGCGAAGTTAAGGATTTTCTATAGGAAGGAGTAGCTTATTACTCAGGCAATCAATAAGGATCAACGATTTTGTACGTGTAATAATTCACTGTGAAACTGATGAAATTGTTTCACCAGTCTTATTGAAGGAGTGGGGTTGGATAATCTTACTGGAAATTATTTTTCTGATTTTCTAAAAAAGGGTAATACTTAAGGAAAAGCTAATCCATCAAATTAGTTGTTGAAAAGGGCGGAATCTTAATTTTTATCTGTTTCAGGAAGAAGTATTTGATAGTCATTTCCCCGCTTCACATTTAGGTCCTTATCGATCAGCCAAGGATTGTAGATTTTAAGTTCCTTATAACTACTTCCCTGAAGTTTTGCCCAGCTTGCAAGATTTTTTATATCAGAATTTACGGAGATACTGCGTAGTGGAGGATTAGAATAATAATCCTGTTTGTTCAAATGAAAACCAAATTTTGCAGGATTTTCAAAAATTACTTTAAAGGCCAAAATTCTAAACAAATACCTGCTCGTTTCATCATTCAGGTACAGGTCATAGTAGCTTCTGGTTAACTGATCTTCTTGTCTTCTAGAAAAACCCGCCTGTCCCATGTTGTAACTTGCTGCTACTGCTGTCCAATCTCCAAAACGGGCATAAGCCTTTTTCAGGTACTTTGATGCAGCTACAGTAGCTTTTTGAAGATCATATCGCTGGTCCACATCTTTTGAGATCTCCAGACCATATTCTTCTCCAGTGGATTCCATAATTTGCCAAAATCCCTTTGCACCTGCAGGAGAAGTTACATTCATCAAACCGGATTCGGCCATAGCCAAGTATTTAAAATCTTCCGGCAATCCATTTTCTTTAAGTAATTCTTCAATTTCGGGAATGAACTTAGTAGATCTTTTCATCAGCAAAATCATATTGGACTGCCAATAGGCATTGACATATATTTCCCGCTCCAATCTTTCCTTCACATCAGGTATCTCCAGTGGTACCTTTTCTCCGGCAAATGTAAGTTCTGAAGGTAAATCAAATAAGCGAACAGAATCCCTGGACGGAATTGGCATGACTTGAAGCATTTCTACGTCAGCCTCATTTGGTGACAAAAAAACCTCATTTGGTTTCTTCCAAATCGCGTAGCCAGCCATCCCCAGGCATACTAAAATTAATAAATACAGGAGAGGTAAATGTGGCTTATTCATGGGAGAAAAACATGTTTTTTGGAGGTTTGAAAAGGAGCGGAAGGCCGTTATACTGCTCTCTAATCATACTTTTTGATCTACTACAAATGTAGGTTAATTATCAGAAATTTGGACTTAGTAAATACTTACTATAAAAGTCATCAATTACTTTGACAGCTTCAGTCGCATTTTCTACTACTGAAAATAGATCTAGATCTTCCTCATTTATGTAATTGTGGGAAAGGAGAGTTTGCCTGATCCAATCCACTAAGCCTGCCCAATAGGTTTTGCCCACTAATACAATTGGGAATCTGCCAATTTTATTGGTTTGGATGAGCGTAAGCGCTTCAAAAAACTCGTCCATTGTACCGAATCCGCCGGGCAATACTACAAAACCCTGAGAATATTTAACAAACATCACTTTTCTCACAAAGAAGTAGTCAAATGTCATCAATTTATCGCGATCTATGTAAATGTTATCAAATTGCTCGAAAGGAAGAACGATATTTAATCCTACAGATTTTCCACCTTCAGAATGAGCTCCTTTATTCCCTGCTTCCATGATGCCCGGTCCTCCTCCTGTGATCACGCCATAACCATGACGAACGAGTTTGGCAGCTATTTCTTCTGCTATTTTATAATGTTCATGATCACGTTTAGTACGTGCAGACCCAAATATGGAGACGCAGGGACCAATTTTAGCGAGTTTTTCAAAACCTTCAACGAATTCTGACATAACCCTAAAAATCACCCAAGAGTCAGCACTTTTGATTTCGCTCCAGTCCCGCTCCTTGAAAGCTAACCGGATTTTATCTTCTGCATTCTTATCGTCTAACTTACTCATACCATTCTTTTTGTGTTAAAGAAAACAATCTATGTCTTCAAAGGAAGTATTAAATCTGCCTTTATAATCTAATCTTTACTAAGATGCTGTAAATCAGCTAAAAAAAATACAGGAATACGAGAATCAAATGGCAAAGACTAGCTTATTTTTGCGCACTATTTTATTTCTATGGATCTTGCAGAAAAAGCCCAGGCAACGTTGAACCTATTCACCGAACTGGAGAGAGATACAAAACAATTTGTATCTGAGAGTGGTTTAGGGTGTGTGTCTGGATGCGGCAATTGTTGTGCAAATCCAAAAGTTCCTGCCTCAGCGCTTGAGTTTCTTCCCTTAGCCTTTGACCTGTATGAGAAAGGTCTAGCAGAATCCACACTGGCACTTGTGGAAAGAAGTGAAACCTCGCAAAGCTGCATAATATACAGACCACAATCAGCTGATGGGAAAAAGGGTTTTTGTGGCAATCATCAAAAAAGAGGGATGATCTGCCGCCTGTTCTCAGCCTCCGCCCGGCGCACCAAGTATGGAACTAAGGAGCTGATCATGTGCAAAGTCCTAAAGGAGGAAAAAAGCGCCCAGTATGAGGAAATTAGCGAAAGGATCAATAATGACATGGAAATTCCTCTTGCTACTGCTTATTATAGCCGTCTTACGGAAGTTGACGACGCTCTGTCTAAGCAATTGACAATTAATGAAGCGATTGCCAATGCATTGGAATTAGTTTTGCGGTACCAATATTATCAGGATGCAGAAATGAACGCTGAGATTTGATTTTTTTGCTCCTGTCAATTCAATTATATTGTCGAATCATCAAGAGGCATTAAGCCCATTAAATTTTCGATTATGCTGAAAATAGGAGACTTTGTACAAACATTTAAAAGTTTGGTAGAAACAAAAGTAGAACTGATCAAAAGGGATATTCAAGATCAATTTCTTGGTATCCTTACCCGATTGATACTGCTGGTGCTAATGGGAGGATGTTTGTTGCTGGTACTACTGTTTATGAGCTTCTCCCTTGCATTTTACCTAAGCCAGTACTTTGAATCACCATTCATGGGATTTTTTCTTGTAGGATTAATATATCTGTTGATACTCTTAGTGTTATACATTACCAGAGAAAGCATGAAGACCCAAGATCAAATACAGCTAAGGCTAAGAAAATTCATTCTCAAAACAAAAATATTCAAGAAAAACGATGAGTGAGGACTTAGAAAAAAGGGAAGATGAACTTGAAGAGACATTTGCTCGGCAATTGGAACTCTTTAAAGAGGAATCTGAAGATTGGTTAAAGATAGGCGGACTTGTTCTAGCTGGAGGTCTGATTGTACTTGTAATCATCAAAGCCCGTAAAAAGCGTAAGGACAACACTACTGAACGTGCGTTGTCTGTATTGAAGCGGGAGGGATTGTTGAACAGCGATATTGAACACAGACTTAAACAGAAATCCAAATCAAGATTCCTTCCGAAGCTAAGTGAGCGACTTCTTATTCTAGGTTTAGCCTTTGCTAAGGAAAAATTTCTTCCTAATCTTTTTAATGCCCATTCGGAAAGTGAGCAAGTGCAGAAAGAGAGTAAGTAGGATTCTTCGAGATCTGCATAAAAGAGGCAGAAAAGGCGTTGCTTGGCTGGTTGATCCTGATAAATTTTTTGATTTTCAGTATGGTGACAGAAGATATGATTGGATTAAAGATTCTGAACTTGATCTGATTCTTGTAGGAGGGAGCCATTTACGTCAGGATAACTTTAAAGATGTTGTGTCTTGTATCAAAGGATTTGCAGGAGATATTCCAGTAGTTATTTTTCCGGGTGCACAGGTGCAGCTTGATGAGGGCGCAGATGCAGTGCTGTTCCTATCCCTCATATCCGGAAGAAATCCGGAATATTTAATTGGACAGCAAGTTTTGGCTGCCCCAATAGTAGCGGCAATGGACATAGAAGTTTTACCTACTGCTTATCTTCTGGTTAATGATGGGGAACGTTCAAGCGTGCAATTCATTAGCCAAACGATTCCTTTACCTAATAATGACCCTTCTGTTGCTTCATCTACTGCGCTCGCGGGAAAGTTTTTGGGGATGAAGTTTTTCTTTTTGGATGCGGGAAGCGGCGTAAAATCACCCGTGAGCCCCCATGTGATTTCAGCTGTAAAGGCTGCTGTAAATCGGCCGTTATTAGTTGGAGGAGGAATAGATTCTTGTGACAAGATGATCACAAGCTACAACGCCGGAGCTGATCTGATTGTCATTGGGAATGCCATAGAAAAAGCTCCGGCTTTTTTGGCCGAAGCTTTAAAATTAAAATCGCTTTTTAACTTATCTTTACACGTTAATTAAAGATTCGCGTCTTCTCATTTTCCCTGCAGGTACTCCATACATCATTTTAAATCTACGGCAGAAGTAAGCAGTGTCTTTGTAGCCCACTTCTTTACCAATATCCCGGATAGATTTCTTGGTCGTACGAAGTAATTCTACAGCGGCTTCCATTCGTTGATATTCGATGTAATCCTGAGGATTAATGCCTGTTAGCATCTTGAAATATTGGCCTACATAATCTTCAGAGACATTAGCCACTTTTGCCAAGATCTTATTCGAAAGATCCCCGCCTAGATTGGTTTTGATGTAGTTGAACAGATCAATAAGCCTTGGGTCTTTGAAATAGGTCGCATTGGTAGAAAGCTCTTCCAAAAAGAGTCTATTTTTAAGAATATGTCGTAGAAGTTCGATGACAAGAAGTTCGGAATGCGATTTTAACGCCCGCTCTTTTCCAACGTTACTCACTTCTACCTCTTTCATTAAATCTTCAATAATAGTGGCCAATCTATCATTGAAGCGAATGATGAATGGGGGAATGTCCAGTGAATTAAAAAAGTTAACAACATCAAACACTTTCGATTCAAAACAAACCATCGAAAGACAGTCGTCTTCTGAATTTTTGATTTCTCTGAAACTGATACTCTGAAGGTATTTTTTCTTGTTTTCTAGAAATTTATCCTTGGCTAGATCCCCCTTTTTTGGACTACTCCCAAGTGTCAATTTGGTTTTTTGATCAGCAGGAAGGAATAGAACTTCACCTTCATTTAGCAATTCCTGATCCTCACCGAATTTAATTGTTCCATGGTGCAGTAAGATCAGGGTATTGTCTGACTCAGCATAGTCTAAAACTGATACAGGCTTCTCTACTCGAAAATTATTTCCGCGAATGAATCTAACATTTACAGACTCAATTACTTTGTTGTAATATTCCATGAATTATTATTAAAAAAGACAAGGTTAAAATTAGAGTTTTTATAGATAAAAATCATGTATTTTCTATAAAAGATGCAAAAAAAATAATTTAGCGGACAAAGATGCAGGATTTACTTCTTATCTTAACCATGTTTAACCCTTGAGTAGGCTCCTAGAGATGACTATTTTCTGAATTTCTGAAGTGCCTTCATAAATCTGTGTGATTTTTGCATCCCGCATTAGACGTTCAACATGGTATTCCCGAACATATCCATATCCTCCATGGATTTGTACAGCTTCAATCGTCACATCCATTGCTACTTTTGAAGCATAAAGTTTAGCCATTGCAGAAGTTTTAGTATAATCTTCCCCAGAATCTTTGAGCCACGCCGCCTGATAAACTAACAGTCTAGCAGCTTCAATTGAGGTGGCCATATCTGCCAGCTTAAATTGTATAGCTTGATGCTGACTGATGGGTTTCCCAAAAGTCTTTCGTTCCTTAGAATAAGCCAGGGCAAGTTCATACGCTCCTGCAGCTATTCCGAGTGCCTGAGCTGCTATTCCTATCCTTCCCCCGTTTAACGTTTCCATGGCATAGGTGAATCCAAATCCTTCTGCGCCAATTCTATTTTCAACCGGGACTTTCACATCTGCAAACATCAGTGAGGTAGTATCTGAAGCCCGGATACCCAGTTTATCTTCTTTATGTCCTACCGAAAAGCCTTCAAGTCCTTTCTCTACTATAAATACGGAAATTCCTTTGTGCCCTTTACTGGCATCTGTCTGGGCAAATACTAAATAGGTATCTGCCTTAGAGCCATTAGTAATCCAGTTTTTAGTACCATTCAGAATGTAAAAATCCCCTTCCAAATGAGCTTCAGTATGTTGTGAAGTGGCATCAGAACCAGCTTCAGGCTCAGAAAGGGCAAATGCTCCTAACTTTCTTCCGCCTGCAAGCGGTTTCAAGTATTTGTCCTTTTGAGCTTCCGAACCATATTTTTCAAGGCCCCAACAGACCAATGAATTGTTCACTGACATCGCTACTGAGGCGGAGGCATCTACTTTGGATAGTTCTTCCATCGCCAGCACATAGGAAATAGTGTCCATTCCACCTCCATCAAACTTTGGGTCTACCATCATTCCCATAAAGCCAAGCGCTCCCATTTGCTTGATCTGATCCTCCGGAAAACTCGCAGCAATATCTCTTTCTATGACGCCGGGCAGTAATTGGTTCCTGGCAAAATCCCGTGCAGCCTCTTGAACGGCTTTTTGCTCTTCGGTTAATTGGAATTGCATATGTTCCTTTTTGGGTTTAAACTACTGGAATATATGGCAAAAAAAGAAGAGGGGCAATCTACGCCCCTCTTCTCTACTGTTAATTTGATATGGATCAATCCCTGCCCCCAAAAAAGACCATAATGTAGTAGGCTAGTGTAGCCAAGGATGCTAATGCTGCGACTACATAGGTCATAGCAGCCCATTTTAAGGCATCTTTGGACATTCCATACTCTTCTGGAGTCACAATATTTCTGGTCTTCACCCAGGCCAATGCCCGATTACTGGCGTCAAACTCCACTGGAAGCGTAATGAGTGTAAATAAGGTCATAATGGAATACGCTCCCACTACAATGAAACCAACAATCTCATAAGGAAGTCCCAGTGCAAATCCACCTAATAAGGAAGCAATCAAGACCACGTTAAGAATTTTACTGGATGCATTTTGAATAGGTACCAATGCAGATCTTAAACTCAGCCAGGCATATGCTGTGGCATGCTGTACGGCGTGGCCACATTCATGGGCAGCTACTGCCGCAGCCGCAGCATTCCTTCCATAATACACATCCGGGCTCAGGTTTACAGTTCTGTTCTGGGGATTATAATGGTCGGTAAGTTGCCCCTCTACAGGGAGTACCTGCACGTTGCTGATGTTGTGGTCAGCAAGCATAAGCTTGGCTATCTCAGCACCGGATAGGTTTGCCTGAAGTGCCACTTGAGAGTACTTCTTAAACTTATTCTTAAGTTTCCTGCTGACCACGAAGCCGGCAACGGCGAATACAACAACAATTAATATTAATAGTATCATAAGTAATTTATTTGCAAAGATGAATACGGATTATTCCACTTGAGGTTTTTTCCATGTTGGTAATTTCATCATGAAAATCCAACTGATGAATCCAGCTACAAGTGTAAGGAGTAATTGGGTTCCATGTATGATGGCTGCAAATATTTTTCCATCAATTTCGGATATCCCCAACTGCATCAAAATAAAGGCCACTAAGGCATGGAAGGTTCCAATACCGCCTTGAACAGGTGCTACCATGCCAATACTTCCCATTACCATGACTAAAAGTACTTCACTAGGAGACAAATTGGCAGTACTCTGAATGCCTTTGGCTACAGTATACATTGTCAAAAAGTAAATGACCCATAATAAAATGGAACTTACCCAGAAACCAGATGGATTTTTAAGTTCGCCAATTGTTTTCAGGCCAGTAAGAATTTCCCGCAGGAAATGCTGAAGTTTATTGATCAGTCCATGATCGCTGAACCTTCTGAAAACCAGCCATGTCAGCCCAACAAGTATAGCAAGAATGGCAAGTAAAGTGGGTAGGTGAGCAAGTAATGTTGTTCCAAGCAGATCTATATCCACGAGTTGATTTGCAAGGTTCAGGAATAGGTCACGTTCCACCACAAAAGCTAAAAATATAGTAGTGACCAGAAGCAGTAAGTCTACGCTTCTTTCCAATATTACTGTTCCAAATAAATGGCCCAGAGAAATGCCGTTGGTCCGGGTAAGCACGCCACAGCGGGCCACTTCTCCAGCTCTTGGTATGAGTAGGTTCACTAAATACCCTATCATTAATGCATGGTAAGCCCTACCTGAGCTTACCTTCTCACCAGCCTCGGCATGAATCAGAAGTGCCCATCTCCAGCCTCTGATCCAAAAACCTAAGATGGAAATACATAAAGAGAGAATGATCCAGGACCAATTACTTGCCTGTAATTGCTCGATTAGGCTTTCGAAAGCAATGTCTTTGTACAAAAACCAAAAAATCCAGCCAGCAATTCCTAGCGAAACTACTAGCTGGATAATTTGCTTAAGGCTTTTTGGGAACATTAAATCAGCTTATTTTGCTCGTCTGGAAATATAATAACGGGCTTATGTTTTTTTGCCTCTTCCAGTTCCATTCCTGCATAAGATATAATGATGACAATATCTCCTACTTGGGCTTTGCGGGCAGCAGGGCCGTTCAGGCATATTTGACCAGTACCCCTTTCTCCCTTGATTACATAAGTTTCTAATCGTTCGCCATTGTTGATGTTAACGATTTGAACTTTTTCATTTTCAATAAGATTGGCTGCGTCCATTAAGTCTTCATCAATGGTGATGGAGCCTACATAGTGAAGTTCCGCCTGGGTTATTTTAACCCGGTGGATCTTGGATTTCATTACCTGAATATGCATTGGTCTAAATTTGCCGCGAAATTAAGGAATAATTGGAAGGTTGTCTATTAATCTGACTTTTCCTAAGTAAGCCGCTACACAGATGGATGATTTCTCGTCCTTCGTGAAATGAGAATAACTTAGAAAGCTTGTTGGATGTACTAACTCAAAATACTCCAACACTGCAAGCGGGTTTTCATCAAAGTCGCGTGTGATTTGATTCTTTACCTCCAACCATTCTTTACCTGCTAATAGTTCCTCCTTTGCCTTATGTAAGCTTTCGAATAAAATAGTCGCCTGCTTTCTTTCAGCTTTATCAAGCCGCATATTTCTCGAGGACATTGCCAGGCCGTCCTCCTCCCTTCGTATTGGAACTATAGTCAACTCGACGTTGATCGATAAATCCTGAACTAGTCTATTAATAATAGCAACTTGTTGCAAATCCTTTTGTCCAAAAAAAGCATGTTGAGGACGAATTATATTAAATAATTTTGAGACAACAATGCCTACCCCATTGAAATGCCCTGGCCGAAATGCTCCCTCGAGTACTCTTTCTAAAGACCCAAAATCAATTGATAATTCAGGCTTAATAGGATAAATATCCGCTACAGAGGGTATAAAAACAAAGTCTGTTTTTATAGTTTTAAGTTTGTCTAAGTCGGCTTCAAGTGTACTGGGATAATTAGCAAAATCCTCTTTATTATTAAACTGTGTAGGGTTCACAAAAATAGAAGCGATAGTAATATCACATTTTTTGCGGGCTACCCGTACCAAGTCCAGATGCCCTTCATGCAGGGCGCCCATTGTAGGGATTAATCCTATCGTTTTGTTGGTTTTGAGTGCTTCAAGCCAATATTTGTTCCAAGCGGCTCCAGAATAAACTACTTGCACTAGTAGAGGGTTTAGAATGGGTAAATAGGGGCAAATCTAGATTATTATTCAGATAAACAAGGCTTTTATGCCTTTTTTTCTTATCTTTGCACAGTTGTTTTTTCACCTTCAACTTAAAATCCAATAAGCATGTCCAAATTACGTATCCTTTACGTTGCCAGTGAAATCAACCCTTTTCTCCAAACTTCAGAAGTAGCCAATTTTCTAAGATCACTTCCCCAAGCTATGCAAGAGCGTGGAATGGAGATCCGTATCTTGGTGCCAAGATTCGGTCTGATCAATGAGCGGAAGAACAGACTTCATGAGGTGGTGAGATTATCAGGGATCAATATTGCGGTGGGAGAAGAGGAGAAACCTTTGGTGATTAAAGTAGCTTCAATACCTAACGCGAAGCTGCAGGTGTATTTCATCGACAACGAGGATTATTTCCAGCGAAAGCATGTATTCCATGACAAGCAGCATAAATTCTACGAAGACAATGATGAGCGGGCGATCTTCTTCTGTAAAGGTGTGATTGAAACTGTGAAGAAGTTGGGTTGGGCTCCTGATATCGTTCATTGCAACGACTGGATGACCAGCTTAATCCCGATGTATTTGAAGACTACTTACAAGAGTGAGCCGTTGTTCAAGGATACTAAATCTGTCTTTGCAATATACAACAACGGATTTTCTCATACCTTTGGAGATGATTTGTTAAACAAGGTTAAGATGGTGGATATAGATGATACTATTTTAGCACCTTTGAACAGCAAAGACTTTACAGGATTTATCAAGATAGGTATGGAATATGCCGATTTGGTAGTCAAAGGCGGTGAAGTTTCCGCAGAATTAAACCAACTCATCGAGGATTTCTCAAAAGATAAGAAGTTTGAAATCAGTATTGAAGCAGAATCAGAAGCACAAGCTCACGAAGAGCTTTTCGACATCTATACAAATCTTGCCGGCTAAATTAGCCATCGGGGCCGTTGTATCCCTATTTCTTATAAGTTCATGTAGTGATCCTGCCGTAGTGGGCATTGAGCTCGCACCTGGAAACAACCAGATTGGGGTGTTTTTTGAAGAATTTGAATTACCAGCTGAAATGGTACTGATGGATTCATTCAACACCACCAACCAGGATGTATTGGTGGTCGGTGAAGACGAGGATGCGTTCTTCGGAAAAACGGCTGCCACCGGCTATTCGCGTTTATATATCAATACCAATACAAGAGATACTATTCCTAAGGCAGATGCCTTGCTGGACTCTGCTTTCTTTACTTTGGATGTTCAGGGCCTAGACGGCACAAACCTGAACCAGGCAAAGTACTTCTCAGTCCATAAGTTACAGGAAAATATACTTGATACTATTTACTATAATTTCGATGCGCTGCAGTATGAAAGCGAGGCATTTGCATCTGGAGAAGTAATATTTGGAAAAGAAACAGACTCCCTGGTTTCATTGAATGTAGAAGATGCCTTTGCGGAGGAAATCTTTAGTCAACTCAAGGAAGGTATTGTATTCAAAGATATATTTTCCTTCAGGGATTATTTTCCAGGAATTGCCATTAAAGGCAGAGAAGGGGATAATACTTCGGTAAGTGTGGTATTAGGGACCAAAACAGCTCTTAAAGTATATTATCATAATGTTGGGGATACAACGTCCAAAGTGTATACTATTTCTACTCAAAGTTCCAGAAATTTCAGCGGAATCGTAAACGACCGTACCGGCACACCTACAGAAGTGATTACAGAAGCTTCAACCACCTATGATGTAGGTCCCCGTGTTGGGATCAAGTCAGAGCTTGGTATGATCATCAAGCTGGATACCAGTCCCTTTGATGAGTTTCTTGATACACTTTCGGGCGTTACCTTCAATCAGGTGTCTTTTGAAATAGGCCAAATTGAAGAAATGGCAGAGGGTGAATTTCCAATTTCTTTCTTGACGATGTATTTTACAGATGAGAGTAATAAATTCCTGAAAAACCCTGAAGGTCAATTTTATACAGTACAAGCTGATGGGCAGCCGCAGGTGGTTACCCAAGCAGATGGTACTACGAGACCAGCTGTCCAAATGTACGCTCCATTACCATATGATGCTGAAAAGAAAATTTACAAGCAGCAAATAGCTTCGTACTTTAATGCCTTGTTTAGAAATAACTTGGAGAGAAAGGATTGGCTATTGTATGGAGGCTATGCTGCAGACTCCAAGAGTTTAGCTAAAGACCCGTTTAGGAAGTCTCTGAGGCAGTTTGTGGTTGATAAAAATAAAATTAAAGTAAAGGTAATTTATTCCAAAACGAATTAAATCTTTCGTATTTAATAAAAGCTTAACAAATCCACTTTCTACATTTAAGGAAGTGGATTATTTTTTTTGGCATGAAAGCTGTTTCTTTGCGGAAGTCGAACTTTAGCTTAAGAATTTTTAATTATGTGTGGAATTGTAGCATATGTGGGCCAACAAGAGGCCTTACCAATTATCATCAAAGGTCTTAGAAGATTAGAATACCGCGGCTATGATAGCGCTGGTGTTGCGCTTCTGGATCATGCAGGTCTTTCGATCTATAAGAAAAAGGGTAAAGTTTCCGAGCTTGAGAAATATCTTGAAAGTTCAGAGGATTTATCATCTACGATCGGTATAGGCCATACACGTTGGGCCACTCATGGTGAACCTAATGATGTGAACGCTCACCCTCATTATTCTTCTTCAGAAAAACTTGCAATTATTCACAATGGGATCATTGAGAACTATGAGGTGCTGAAGAAGGATCTACAGCAGAAAGGCTATGTGTTTCATTCGGATACAGATACCGAAGTCTTCATCAAATTCATTGAAGACATCCAACTCAATAACCACTGTAGTGTGGAAGAAGCACTTCGGTTGGCCCTACATAAAGTGGTTGGAGCCTACGCCATTGTATTGATAAATAAGGAAGAGCCTGACACATTGATTGCTGCAAGAAAGGGATCCCCTCTTGTAATTGGTGTAGGTGAAGATGAGTATTTTTTGGCGTCGGATGCTACTCCGATCATCGAATACACCAATAAAGTAGTCTATTTGGATGACTATGAAATTGCTGTAATCCGCAATAACCGTCTTCAGATTAAGACCATTGAAAATGTAGAGACAAATCCTTACATCAACCAGCTGGAGATGGAACTGGAAGCCATTGAGAAAGGCGGCTATGATCATTTCATGTTAAAGGAGATTTATGAGCAACCTAAATCCATTGCTGATTGCTTGAGAGGTCGATTAGATGCCAAATCAGGCCGATTAGTCTTGGGTGGTTTGCGTGATTATATGAATAAATTTCAGAATGCTGAACGGATTATAATCACTGCTTGTGGTACTTCTTGGCATGCTGGATTGGTCGCAGAATATCTCTTTGAAGAGTTTGCCCGGGTACCTGTGGAGGTTGAGTATGCTTCAGAGTTCAGGTACAGAAACCCTGTCGTAGGAGAGAAGGACTTTGTGATCGCTATATCGCAATCCGGTGAGACTGCGGATACTTTGGCAGCAATAGAACTTGCCAAATCCAAAGGAGCCACCATTTTTGGTGTATGTAACGTCGTAGGGTCGTCTATCCCAAGAACTACACATGCAGGTTCATATACACACGCTGGTCCTGAGATAGGGGTGGCATCCACCAAAGCATTTACTGCTCAGATATCAGTTCTTGCAATGATGGCGTTGAAGCTAGGCTATCAGCGGGGTACGTTGCCTGAAAACAAGTACATTCAGCTGTTGCATGAACTGGCTGCGATTCCTGGAAAAGTAGAACAAGCGCTTCGGACAAATGAGGCGATCAAATACATCGCGGGTGAATACAAAGATGTGAACAATGCACTTTATCTGGGGCGTGGATATAATTTCCCTGTAGCCCTTGAAGGTGCGTTGAAGCTCAAGGAAATATCCTATATCCATGCAGAGGGCTACCCAGCTGCAGAAATGAAGCATGGTCCTATTGCCTTGATAGATGAGGAGATGCCTGTCATTTTCATTGCTACTCAAGACAGTTCGTATGAAAAAGTAGTCAGCAACATTCAGGAAGTAAAAGCCAGAAAAGGTAAAGTAATAGCGGTAGTTACTGAAGGTGATACTCAGGTGAGGGCAATGGCCGATCACGTGATCGAGATTCCAGAGACTCATGAGGCATTTGCACCATTGGTTTCTGTAGTTCCATTACAATTGCTTTCTTATCATATCGCTGTAATGCGAGGTTGCAACGTAGATCAACCAAGAAATTTGGCTAAATCTGTAACCGTAGAATAAGGATTGTCAGGTGTGGGATGATGGATGAGATTCCCACATCCTGATTTTGCTTGGTTTTATTTTATTTAAGAGAAGTAATGTGATTTATGAGCTTGTTGCTTCTAGGCAGGTCAAATGGATTTCCCCGATTTGTTCAATATACGAATTGGATATTTCGGGGGTATAACTTAGGATCCCTACTAATAATTCTTTCTTATCAAAAAGATGAGCAGGGTACGCGTATTCTACCGGAATCAGTTTCCTATATCAGGGGACAATTCAATAGTCCCGTAATTCGTATTTCGTCATTCGTAAATAATTAACCAGCTTAGCAGTTTTAAACTAGAATCGAACTCAGGATTATATTTTGCAATTCTTCCTACCGATAAATTTCCCTACTTTTGCACAGCGATTAAAAAACTATGCTGGACAAATTACAATCAATCAAAGAGCGGTTTGAGGAAGTAGGCCAATTGATCATTCTGCCGGATTCTATGGCCGATATGAGTAAGTATGCAAAGCTTACCAAGGAATATAAAGACCTTGAGAAGATTGTGGCAGTGTATGATGAATATAATTTGGTTCTTCAGAATTTGGCGAGCTCTAAAGAGATTCTTGAAAAGGAAAAAGATCCTGATTTTCGGGAAATGGCAAAAGCAGAATTGGAGCAATTGCGGCCTCGGAAAGAGGAACTTGAAGCCAGCCTTAAGCAGTTGTTGATTCCTAAAGATCCAAATGATTCCAAAGATTGTATCTTAGAGATAAGAGGAGGTGCTGGAGGTGATGAAGCAGCAATATTTGCAGGAGATCTTTTTCGAATGTATCAGCGGTTTTGTGAGAATCAAAATCTGAAGTTAACGGTATTGGATTTGACTTTTGGCTCCGCTGGAGGATATAAAGAAATTATTGCCACTATTTCTGGAGGAGATGATGTATATGGCCGGATGAAATATGAATCTGGCGTTCATCGGGTGCAACGGGTGCCGGCTACCGAATCTCAGGGAAGAGTGCATACTTCTGCGGCTTCAGTTGCGGTGCTACCGGAAATGGACGAAGTGGAAGTCAATATTGACATGAATGATGTGAGAAAGGATACTTACTGTTCATCTGGTCCTGGGGGACAATCTGTCAATACGACTTATTCCGCAGTTAGACTGACACATGAGCCATCCGGATTAGTGGTGACTTGTCAAGATGAAAAGTCCCAGATTAAAAACTTTGAAAAGGCACTGAAAGTACTTCGTTCAAGGCTTTATGAGATCGAGCTTGCAAAGCATAATGATGCCGTTGGCGCTCAACGAAAATCTATGGTGGGGTCTGGGGATAGATCCGATAAAATACGGACATATAATTATCCCCAATCAAGGGTAACAGATCATCGGATCAATAAAACAGTCTACAATTTACCCGAGGTAATGGATGGGCATATTGAGGATTTTATATCCGCATTACGATTTGCAGAGAACCTTGATAAGATGCAAGCCAGCGGATTAGAAGATTAGGCCTGACATTTGTAAGAAATTAGCTAGAATTTTATTAATTCTGCGCATACCCTATTATCTTGAAGAAATAACTATCTGACTTTTATGATTATTACAGGAGAAAGAGAAATAAGATTGGTGACTTGGAATGAGGCTCATTTTCACCAGCTCTATCCCCTTGCTAATAATCCCAAGATTGCACTGAATCTTAAGGACAGCTATCCTCAGCCTTATACCATTCATGATGCCAGGTATTGGATAGAGCACAACCAGAAATTCAACCCCCCGCAAAATTTTGCAATTGAATTTGAAGGGAGACTTGCAGGGTCTATAGGTTCGGAAAGGGGAAGAGATGAACTTCGGACCAATATGGAACTGGGATTTTGGGTTGGAGAACCTTATTGGGGCAAAGGGATAGCTACCGAGGCAGTGAAATTGTATACCAAATACATCTTCGATAAATTCGATATCCAGCGGATTTTTGCTCAAGTCTATGATTTCAACGGTCAATCTATGAACGTACTTGAGAAGGCGGGATATTTTCCTGAAGCCATTTTAAAGAAAGCCTTTATAAAGAATGGTACGGTAGGAGATATTTTCCAATATGTGAACATTCGTGGAGAACAGATATAAATCTGCTGACTACGATAGCCCAAGGTTTCATTAATTTACTACCACTTTGTGGGTTTGAATACCAGAAGTGGATTCTAATTGAATGAGAAGAAGACCTTTCGGAAGGTTATTAAACTCGATTTCTTTTAAGCCTTCTGTAGGTTGTAGTGACTTTATTTCTTGCCCCAGAGAATTTATGATCCGGATCTGCCGCCACTGAACAGCTCCCAGTTCGATATAAAGAGTTCCTGAGGAAGGATTAGGATAAATTCTGAGTGAAGGATCCTGTATTTCAGGGATGCCGGTAATTACGTTCACATTAACAGAAATTGATCGGGACTCACCTTCATTACATTCATTTTCTGGAGTCACAGAGATTTCAAAATCTCCCTCTTTCTCCCAGCTTACTTTTACACTTCCACTTCCTTGGCCAGTTAAAATTTTACCGCCTTCTTCAGCTACTTTCCATACATAATGAATCCCTTCTTCAACGGGAATGGTGTATTCTGCTTCCGAAAGCCCCAGCTGAGTTTCTCCTTGAATTTCACCAGGTTGAGATGGAACTGAATTTACTGTGATTATTTTTTTGATCGGCTCAGCTTTTCCACAGCTATTTTCTTGCGTCACAGTTAGTTGGTTAGTTCCTTCAGATGTCCAGCGAACCTGGACGGATGTACTTCCCTGTCCATCGATTATTTCTCCTCCTGCTGCCTCCCAAGTGTGGGTGGCACTGGAATCCGAATCAATAGTATATTCATAAGAATTACCTTTGCAGACCGTTCCCTCCCCTTCAATTGGCAAGTTTTGTAGCGGGATTTGCGATACTAGTACTTCCGTGAAGGACGTGGCACCATTTCCACAGAAATTTTGTCTGCTGACAAATACTCCGTTCCGCCCAGGGATTTTCCAATCTACCTCGATTTGATTGGTCCCCTGACCTGAACTAATTTCTCCACCGTCAACCCTCCATACTAGCTGGGCTCCAGGAACCAAAGCGTCGTCAATAGCATAAGTAGCTTTGATAAGGCAGCTAGTGGCAGGACCAGTTATCTGTCCAAGTTTTGAAGGAGGAGCACAGATATATTTCAAAATGGTGCCGTCATCTCCTACTGCGTAGGCCACCAAAGAAGTGCCTATACTTACTCCCTTTAGATTTCGGGTCGTGCCAGTCGGAATTTCTATCCAAGTTTCTCCACCATCTTTGGTTTGTAGGATAAGCCCATTATCACCTGCAATGAACCCAAGATTCTCATCCCAGAAATCCACCCCATTTAAATTAGTTTGGGCAGGGCTTGGGATGACTTTCCAGTTTCTCGCCTTATCGGTGGCCTTTAATATGATGCCATTGTTCCCTACTATAATAGTGGTGCTACTGTCTAATTTGGCAAGGCTGTTTAGATCCTCATTGGTGAGGTTTGGCATGTTTTCCCATATCGTTCCTCCATTGCTCCATAAAACTTCACCTTTTTTACCTATTGCAAATCCTATCTGATAATCGAAGAAAGTTATATCCCGCAAGTCCTCCTTGGTATTAGTGGAGGTCTTTACTTCCCAGCTAGCTCCACTGTTGAAAGAACTTGCTATATACCCATTGGCCCCTGTGATATAAAGAACGGAAGGGGCGAAAAGATAAAATCCTGTAATCCTATTATCAGTAGGAGCAGAAACATTCGCCCAGCTTGATCCACTATTTCCTGTACGGTAAATTTTACCTGATTCAGCGCCCACATATCCGTAAGATGTGTTCCAATAGTCAAATCCAGCTAGGTCTATATTTTCCGGAACAGGACGTGAAACCAAAGCAGCAGCTCCATTATTCGTAAAAAGGACATTGCCGTCATTGCCGATAAAAGAGCCAGTTTTTTCGGATTTAAAATCTACACCTGTATAGTTAATTCTGTTTCCATTTAGAAGGGTAGAATAGTTGTTTCCAGCATTTGAGGAGTAGATCATATATCCATTCAGACCAGTTGCATATACTTGATTCGAAGCAGGTTTGAATGCAAGTGAAGTCAAGTTTCGGTTATTTGATATTCCTAAATTTGCTTTGGCAAAAGTATTCCCAGCGTTTGGAGAGCGGAGGGCTGTGGCCGAATTGCCTACCACAGTAATGATTCGGTTATCTATTGGACTGATTGCTATCTTTTTCAGGTCAGTCGCTACACCGGAAGATTGGGTTGTCCAGGTACTGCCTGCATCAATTGTCTTGATAATCACTCCACCACTTCCTACAGCGTATCCGGTTAAAGGAGTTGAAAATGCAATTCCAAACAGGTCTTTATTTTGTCCTGTCGCGAGCTGGTTCCAGGATTTGCCGCTGTCAATGGAGTGTAATATTTTCCCTTGGCCTCCTGAAATGTATATGGAGTCCCTGGTTATAGGAGCGATATCGAATAAATCAGCAGAAGTTCCAGAATTTAATTGAATCCAGTTTTTGCCCTTGTTACTAGATGTAAGTATAGTTCCAGCCTCACCAATCGCAAAAGCTATATTTTCACTAACTGCTACATTATTTAAGCTGGATGAAGAGGCTATGGAAATTTTCGCCCAATTTTCCCCAGAATCTTCAGTCAAAAGGATTAATCCTTTCTCACCTACTGCAACACCTGTTTTTTCATCCCAGAAGGCAACATCCAACAATTTTCCTTCATAATTTATTGTTATTTCTTCCCAACTTACACCCCCATCAGTTGTACGTATGATCAGGTTTTCTCCCACGCTAATTCCAAAGTCGCTGTTGACCCACGTGATAGATTCCAAATCAAGTCCCCAGCTTTGCATTCTTGTCCACGATTGGGAATAAAGTTGAAAGCTCACCAAGATTCCTGCAAAAAATAGACAAAGCGTTTTGAGCATAGTGTGGTTATCTAAATTGGCAATCAGATTCACCTTTTAATAGTCAGGAAACAATTTGACTTCTAAGGGCTGATGATTATCATAGTGAGCAAAAATAAACTATTTCGTCTGTTATCATTCATTTTATGATCAGATCCCTGTCCTGAATCTGTTTGTGGCGGCAGGCTCGATTTCAACAATTCTTAAAGTCTAGTTGCGCAGGCGTAAGTAACCAGATAATTGATGGAGATTTTGAACTGTGATTTGTACTTTTAACATGAATTGACAAAAGCCTCAATTCGAGACGTAAATTAAATTCCCATGACCAAAAACCTGTTACTTCTATTAGTTCTTTGTATGTATTCATGTGGACCAAGAGAACGGGTTTCCAAAGAAGTATTTGATGCGGTGAACAGTAATATGGAAGCCAAAAAACTTTCTGAATCTCAGATTCTAAATGAAGCCTTACTTTGGGGCGACTCTATAAGCAAGGAAGCGCAAAAACAGTTAATGGGTAAGTTACATGAGGTGGTGGATGAAAAGGGATATCCAAGTGCTATCTATTATTGTCAATTGGAGGCTACTTCTCAATTAGCTCAAATGGGTGAAAAATATGGGATTACCATACGACGAACTTCTGCTCGGCCACGTAACCCTGAGAATAATCCTTCCGACGAAGAGTTGCCAATTCTGGATGCTTATGCATATAATTCCGAAAATGGCCTGGAAAATGAACCTAACATTCAACAGCTACAGAATGGGGATATATTGCTTTATACAAAAGCGATTGTGATTCAAGAGGAATTTTGTTTGAATTGTCATGGTACTGCTAAAAAAGAAATTAAAGAAGAAACTCTTATAAAAATAGATTCACTCTATGCTAAAGATGTAGCGAGAGATTATAAAGTTGGACAGTTAAGAGGGATGTGGTCAATCAGCATTCCTAAAAAAGTTATAGTTACAAGACTATAAAATATATGTAAGATATATTTAAAAGATCTAATTTTTAAACAATGAGATAATTTGGTATTTCTGTATTTGGCGTAACCTCATTTTGCGGGTGTGAAAAAGCACACATTTTTATTCGCTAAATGGGTGATTTGTAGGATTTTTATAAATCTCTACGCATTAAAAATATTATACTTTTCTAAAAATTATTCAATTGTGTCCGTATATGTACGCAATTCTCTTGAAGAATGTCAAAATTCAGTCAGATTTTAGTAATAAACAGTTAGCATTTGAGTATGCTTTCCCTGAACTTGACATGTTAATAAATCCTAATTAATAATAAACCCTTTGCCAATGAGAAATTTTACTCAGATTAAGCAGGTGTGCTTAACATTTTTGATTTGCCTGGGCCTTTATGGCTCGGCAATGGCCCAGAGCCGGGAGGTGTCTGGGACAGTGATTTCGGGAGAAGATAATCTACCACTCCCAGGTGTTTCGGTACTCGTGAAAGGAACTACTGTAGGTACTGTAACAGACATAGACGGAAAGTTCACCGTAAATGTTGGGGGAAATGATGCCATTTTAGTATTATCTTTTATTGGTTTCACTACCTTGGAAGTTCCTGTTGGCGCAAAAAGCACCTTTGATTTAACGCTACTACCTGACACTAAGTCGCTTGAAGAAGTGATTGTAGTAGGTTATGGGGAGCAGAAGAAGGAAACCATCACGGGTTCGGTGGCTACTGTAAAAGGTAAAGAGCTGACAAAGTCTCCTGCGATGAACTTATCCAACTCAATTGCTGGTCGTATGGCCGGTGTAGTAGCGGTAAACAGGAGCGGTGAGCCAGGTTATGATGGTTCTGGTATTCGTATCAGAGGGTCAAACACCCTGGGTAACAATGATGCACTAATTGTTATTGATGGTATTCCTGCACGAGCCGGTGGTCTGGAGCGTCTGAACCCTAACGATATTGAGAATATCTCTGTACTGAAGGATGCCTCTGCTGCTATTTATGGTTCACGTGCTGCAAATGGTGTAATCTTGGTAACTACCAAAAGAGGAAGCACCGGGGCGCCTGAGTTAACTTTTCAGGTAAACCAAGGTTGGGCTCAGCCTACTGTAGTGCCTGATTTGGCCAATGCAGCGCAGTACGCATCGATGCTTAACGACTTGGACGTGTATAGTCTTCCTACGGAAGAATGGGGTGCTGCAAATGCTGCGTATAATCAAACAGGAGAATACACCCGTCCAGATGGTCAGGTAAGATCTGCACCTTATTCTCCGGATGAAGTGGAGCTTTATAGAAATGGCTCTGATCCATGGAATTATCCCAACACAGATTGGTACAAAGAAACATTAAAAACATGGTCGCCACAAAGTCGCTATAATTTGCAATTAGTCGGTGGAAGTGAAAATGTGAAATACCTGACTTCTTTAGGATATCAAAATCAGGATGCCTATTATAAAAATGCAGCTACAGGGTACAAACAGTACGATTTTAGAATAAATGTGGATGCCAATATCAACAAATATGTGAAAGTTGGTTTAGGCATTCTGGCTAGAGAGGAATTCAGATTTTTCCCAACAAGAGGAGCAGGAGCGATCTTCCGTATGCAGATGCGGGGCAAGCCAAATCAACCTGCTTTTTGGCCAAATGGTAAACCGGGACCAGATATTGAGAACGGCGAAAACCCAGTGGTAATCACTACCAGTCAAACTGGATACGACAGGGATAAACGTGATTATATCCAGACTACGGGAAATTTGGAAATCAAAATCCCAGGCATAGAAGGACTGAAGTTTACTGGTACTGCTGCAATCGATAAGTATATCCGATATAGAAAGTTATGGCAGACTCCTTGGACGCTTTATGAGAAGGGGAGTGGTTTTGAGGAAGATGGAGTGACTCCTGTATTAGTTCCAAGTAAACGAGGGCCAGCTGAGCCAAATCTAAGAGAAGAAAATGAAAACCAGTTGAATATCCTTTTAGGCGGTGTTTTTAACTATGATAAAAAATTCAATGACATTCATACGCTAAATGTTGTAGCGGGTGTAAACCGCGAAACTATCGAAGGAAATGATTTCTTTGCTTATAGAAGATTCTTTATTTCTTCGGCAATTGATCAGATGTTTGCTGGTGGTGATCTTCAAAAAGATAACGGTGGTGGGGCATTCAATAGAGCCCGTCTTAATTACTTTGGTAGAGTGGCTTACAATTACAAAGAGAAATACCTAGCAGAGTTTCTTTGGAGGTATGATGGCTCGTATATCTTCCCTGAAGATACCCGTTTTGGATTCTTCCCGGGCATCATGCTGGGTTGGGTAGTATCTGATGAGGCTTTCTGGAAAAACTCACTTGGTAAAACTTTTGACTTCTTCAAAATCAGAGGGTCATGGGGACAACTAGGTAATGATCAGATCTACTTTGATCATGATGGAGATGGGGATCAAACACTACAAGAATACCAGTTCATTTCTACCTATGGATTCGATTCGTATATCATTGGAGGTGCTCAAACAAAAACGCTATACGAAACAAGAGTTCCTAACCAGAACATTGCATGGGAAATTGCGAATAATGCAAACTTAGGTTTCGAGGGACAATTTTTACAGGGAAAAGTGTTCTTCGAATTTGATTTGTTCTATAACAAGCGTACAAATATCCTATGGCGGAAAAATGCCTCTGTTCCACAATCCACGGGACTTACTCTTCCTGCAGAAAATATTGGTGAAGTCGCTAACAAAGGATTTGATCTAAATCTTGGGGTACGTGGTGGTAAAGGTGAATTCCAGTATTCAATCAGTGCTAATGGTGGGTATGCAAAAAATGAAATCCTGTTTTGGGATGAGTCACCGGGAGCACCGGATTGGCAGCGCTCCACCGGAAGTCCGATGAATACCAATTTAGTGTACCAGTATGATGGCGTATTCCCTGATCAGCAATCGATTGATGCAGAGACTTTAGATTACTCAGCAATCACCAACAACCTGCGACCAGGTGACATGAAGTACAAAGATTATAATGGGGATGGAGTTATTGACCCAGACGATAGGGTTCGAATGGATCAAAATAACATTCCGACTTTCCAGGGAGGTGTCAACATATCCGCCAACTGGAAGGGATTTGATCTGGCTATATTATTCCAAGGAGCAATGGGGGCCCGTCAATATGTAAGTGCAGGTGAATCTGGAAACATCGGAAACTATCTGCTGGATATTCATGACAACAGATGGACCATCGATAACCCTAGCAGCACGCACCCAAGAATTGCAAACAGAAGTGATCAATACTATTCAGGAGATAATACCTATTGGTTTAGGAAAACAGATTACATCCGATTGAAAAATCTTGAAATCGGCTACAATATCCCAGCTCATATTACTGAAAAGGCAGGTATTCGAAATGCCCGTTTCTATGTAAATGGTCTGAACTTGTTGACATTTGATAAGTTGAAGGTATATGATCCAGAATCGGATAATTCCACAGGACAATATTATCCGCAAGCTCGGGTAATCAACACTGGTCTTTCTGTTTCATTTTAATTAATCGAACTAATGAAAAGAAATATAAAATACTTAGCACTACTTCTTTCAGTTGGCTTTACTATGGCTAGTTGTAACGGTGATTTTCTAAATACTGAACCACAAACTGAAATCCCAGAATCTGCTGTTTGGTCAGATCCTGCTCTGGCGGAAGCCTTTGTTACCGGGATTTATGAAGGCTTTGGTCTTGGTGGCTTTGGTGAAGAGATGTTGGCTTCCCTAACAGACGAAGCCATTTTCACACACCCTGGTAGAGGAATAAATACTGTAACAGAAGCAAGAATAAATTCAGCGGACGTAGGATGGAATAATGGTGACCGAAGAACCTATAACTGGCAACGGTTGTACAGCTTCATACGTAGGGCTAATCTTGCAATTGAACAACTTTCAGATCCTCAATTCCCTAATGATGGAGGAATTGTAGACCGTTTAATGGGAGAAGCCAAGTTTTTGAGAGCCTATTACTACCATGATCTAGCTAGATACTTTGGTGGGGTTCCTTTGGTGGACCGTCCTTATGAACTAGGTGAGGAAACTTATGAACTACCTCGATCTACCTATGAAGAAACCATTAATTTTATCTTAAAAGATCTCGATGATGCCGCTCTATTATTGGAAGGCAAATCTATGGCTGAAGGCAGAACCTCTGAAGTAGCAACACTTGCTTTGAAAGCCAGAGTATTGCTTTATGCGGCCAGTGACCTACATGATGCACCTACAGCCCAGGCAAACTCAGCAACGCTGAGTAGCTACGATAAAATTGAGCTACTGGCCTATACTGGGGGAAATAGAATTGAAAGATGGCAAAAAGCACAGGATGCAGCTAAGGAAGTATTGAGCAAGGCTAGCGGAAATCTATTTGGGCTTTCGTCTCCTGTATCCCATGAAGAAGGTATCCAAAACTATATCAACAATGCTTTAGCTAGAGACGGTGGAGAAGATGAAATCCTGTTAGGCAGGTACTTCATTAATGCCAATCAGGAAGATGGTGGTCGTCAAGGCTTATATAATGGTCCAAATGGGTATAACAACTGGGCAGGAAACAGCCCTGTGCAACTATTAGTGGATGATTATGAAATGATGGATGGTACTAAGTTTGACTGGTCAAATCCTGAGCATGCTTCTGCCCCATATGAAGACCGTGATGCTAGGTTCTATGGTTCTATTCTTTATGATGGAGCGCAGTGGAAACCAAGATCTTCAGCTAATCAGCCTAAAGACCCGTTGGGTCAGATCCAGACCGGAACCTATGAAGTGACCGATGCTTCTGGTAAGAAAGTTGTCCACTTTGGGCTTGATACCAGAAACAGCTCAATAGAGGATTGGAATGGAAGTTATACAGGGTATTATGTACGCAAATTTATCGATCCAGATCCTACTATTGTAGATCAAAATACCTGGCAAGAAGTGCCTTGGCCTTTCTTAAGATATACTGAAGCTGTACTAAACTATGTAGAGGCATCCTTAGAATTAGGTCAAGAAGCAGAAGCTCGGAATTGGCTGAATCAGATCAGGTTCAGAGTGGGTCAGCCCGCAACTACTGCCTCAGGTGAAGCATTAATGGAGCTCTATCGTAACGAAAGGCGCGTGGAAATGGCTTATGAAGAGCAGCGGTTCCATGATGTACGTCGTTGGATGATTGCCGAGGAGACACTTGGACGTCAGGCAAATACAATCAGTATTACAGGTTCTCTTAAGCCAGGAAAAACATTATCCACCTACCGATACGATCCTGAATTATATAATTATGTGTATAAAGTGGTACCGATTGATCCAGGAAAAGAAAATAGACTATGGCTGGACAAAATGTATTTCATGCCTATTCACAGGGATGAGATGAACAGAAATTCAGAATTGTACCAGAACCCTGGATTCGAGTAATTCAAAATAATAATTGAATTTTTAATCTAAGCCATCTCTTTTGGGATGGCTTAGCTTATTTTACGCCTATGACTAATCGAAAACTTCTTACACTTGTAATATTAAGTAGTTTGTTGGGGGCCTGCACAGAGTCTGACCCATCAATGCCTATTGAATCATCTGGTGCAGAGTATCTTCCATTGTTTAGGTTGTTGCCTCCAGAACAGTCAGGAGTGACATTTTCTAATACAATTGAAGAGGGATTGAACCTCAATGTGCTCATGTACGAGTACCTGTACAACGGTGGCGGCGTGGCTGTTGGGGATTTAAACCAAGATGGATTGGAGGATATTTATTTCTCTGCTAATGTAAGTGGAAATAAATTATACCTAAATCAAGGAAATCTATCTTTCAAAGACATCACTTTGGCGTCCGGCGCGCTTGGTAGATCAGGGCCGTGGAAGACGGGTGTGGTGATGGTAGACATTAATGGAGATGGGAAACTCGATATTTATCAATGCTATTCTGGCGCTTTGCCTCCCGACAAACGTAAAAATCAACTTTTTGTAAATCAGGGGAATGATCAGAACGGAGTTCCAATTTTTAAGGAAATGGGAGAAGAATATGGCGTAGACTCTTCCGCTCCAAGTACTTCGGCTTCATTCTTTGATTTTGATATGGATGGTGATCTGGATCTGTTCTTATTGAATCACAATACCAAGTCCATTCAGAATCATGATATTAAGCGCACAAAAGCTTTGCTGATGGAAAGGCACGAGGCTGGTTCTCAGCTGTTTGAAAACAACAATGGGAAATTTACAGAAGTTACTGTTGATGCTGGCATTTCGAGTTCTAGTCTTTCCTATGGTTTGGGTGTTTCCATTTCAGATATTAACCGGGATGGTTGGCCGGACATTTACATCGGTAATGATTACTCCATGCCGGATTACCTGTATATCAATCAAAAGAATGGGACCTTCAAGGATGAAATCTATCAGAGATTAGGGCACACTTCTCACTTTTCGATGGGAAATGATATTGCCGATTTTAATAACGACGGTTTAGTGGATATCTATACCTTAGATATGTTACCTGAAGACAATGAGCGACAAAAATTGCTTCTTGCTCCAGATAATTTTGAGCTTTTTCAACTGAACGTGGACCGTGGGTTTCACCACCAATATATGCGGAACATGCTTCATGTAAATGCTGGAGACGGTACTTTCCAAGAAATAGGACAAATGGCCGGAGTATCCAATACCGATTGGAGTTGGGCCTCTTTATTTGCTGATTTTGACAATGACGGCTGGAAAGACCTGTTTGTAACCAATGGCTATTTACGGGATTATAACAATCAGGACTTCTTGAAATATATGGACAATTACGTCCGTACTTCTGGAGGCAAACTTAAGCGGGAAGATTTACTGAACATGGTGCGGACTATGCCTTCTTCAAATCTTACCAACTACATTTTTCAGAATACTTCAGCACTGACTTTTCAGAATAAAACAAAAGCATGGGGATTAGATCACGCTGCCAATAGTAATGGAGCTGCATATTCTGATTTGGACAATGACGGAGATCTTGACCTGATTGTCAATAACATCAATTCTCCTGCATTTATTTATGTAAACGAACGTGGGGGAAACTTCCTTAAGCTTAAACTCGAAGGTGAAAATCAAAATTTGAATGCCCTGGGAACACGTGTTACTTTGTATAGCGGTGGTAAGATTCAATATCTAGAACAAAATCCATATCGAGGCTACCAATCTTCTATATCGCCAATCTTGCATTTTGGTTTGGGGAAGGAAACCAAAATAGATTCCTTAGAAATTCAATGGCCCGGTGGAAAAATGTCGCTACTTTATGATGTTAAATCCAATGAGCTGCTGACTGTAAAGCAGTCGGAGGCAAATAGACAATCTAAACCTCGCACAGTTTCTCCCAAAACCCTACTTGTAGCTGGACAGGAAGTCAAGCAGAGTCCAAGTCGATCTGTCAACGATTATAAGAGGCAGCCGCTGCTGATCAACCCGATCTCCGAAAATGGAAAAGCGATGGCACTTGCTGATTTTGATGGAGATGGAAGAGCTGACTTATTTTTGGGTGGGGGAGCTGATATTTCTGCATCATTGCTTTTTCAGCAAGAAAATGGTACGTTTTTAAAAAAGAATTCTGACCCATTTATTAGTTCAAAAGCGAGTGAAGACACAGATGCTGTAGCATTTGATGCAAACGGGGATGGCCATATGGATTTGTTCGTGGCAAGTGGGGGTGTACATAGCTTTTCCATAGGAGATCCTGAATTGGCAGATCGGTTGTATATAAACGATGGTAAAGGAAATTTTAAATCTTCGCCTTTCCCCTCAACTGATAATTCCTTTCCAACCGGCACAGTGGTGGCAGGTGATTTTAATGGAGATAGCATACCTGATTTATTTATAGGAGGAAGAGTAAATCCAGGACAATTTCCCACTTCACCTGGAGCTAGGCTTCTCATTAATGATGGGAAGGGCAACTTCAAAGATCGGACTAAGGAATTGGCGCCAGAATTTTTACAATTGGGAATGCTTACAGATGCTGCCTTGGCAGATCTGGATAATGATTCCATCTCCGAACTAATTGTCCTTGGGGAAGCCATGCCTATTCAGGTGTTTTCTATCAGGGAAGGTAAATGGGTGGATTCCTCCTTAGCGTATTTTGATCACCTAGAAGTTGGTTTGTGGAATGATCTGACGTTGGCAGATTGGGATGGGGATGGAAGTTTGGAAATACTTGCTGGAAATTTAGGTGCCAACTCTCAAATAAAGGCTAATACAGGAGAGCCAGCAGAAATTCTGTACAAAGACTTTGACGCCAATGGCTCTATTGATGCATTTCTCGGTTACTATATCCATGGTAAAAAATATCCCGCTGCGAGCCGGGATGAAATCCTTGGTCAAGTTCCTTTCTTGAAGAAGCGGTTCTTGGATTTCAAAACGTTTTCGAAAGTAACCATGGAAGAGCTCTTCACTCCACAAGAGCGAGAGGAATCCGGCTCTATCTACCTCAACAGATTGGAGACTACCTATTTTGTAAAGAATGCCTCCGGCAAATTTGAAGCAAGGCCATTGCCAATCCAGACACAATTTTCACCAGTTTATGCCTCAGCAGCTGTAGATGTGAATGCAGATGGTAATTTGGATATTCTCTTGGGAGGAAATGTAAGCTATGGCAAGCTATATTTTGGGAGATATGATGCAAGTCAGGGGCAGTTGCTCATTGGAAACGGCAAAGGAGGGTTCCTGGCTGCAACTAAGGCTGAATCTGGCCTTGATCTGAATGGTAATATCCGAAAGATCCTGGCTGTCGGAGACAAAATTCTATTTTATCAAAACGATGGAGGTTTGATATCTTATACCGCCCTTTTATCAAAAACAGACTAATTCAATGGTCATTTAGATTTATATTAGTGCATTGAATATTTTATAAGAATTAAGAATGAGTTTAAAATACCCAGCAATTGGAGCATTGCTTTTAATGAGTTTTGAAACCTCCGATGCACAATTTGAAGCCTACACCCAGAAGATCCCCGGTACGCAAGTGACTTTTGATATGACTCCTATTCCTGAAGGCACTTTTAGGATGGGAGCTGCAGATTCGGGAAATGCCGATGAGCAACCCATCCATGAAGTCAAATTGGATGCGTTTTGGATGGGAACGCATGAAGTGACTTGGGATGCGTTTGAGATGTTTCTCGATAAGAATTACGAGTTAGCAATTTCCGAAGGGCCAATTGGGGAAGTTGTAGATGGACTTTCACGACCTAGTATTCCTTATTTGGATATGACTTTTGGCATGGGAAAAGAAGGAAAGCCAGCGATTGGGATGACGCAATATGGGGCGATTCAATACTGTCATTGGCTCTACTTGAAAACAGGAATATTCTATAGGCTTCCCACAGAAGCTGAATGGGAATATGCTGCAAGAGCGGGTTCTGAGACTCCTTACTTTTTTGGCTCTGATGTAAGCAAGATGGGGGAATACGCTTGGACAAAGGAGAATTCAAATGAATTGACACATAAAATAGGCGAGAAAAAGCCAAACCCTTGGGGACTTTACGATATATATGGGAATGTACTCGAGTGGTCGTCTGATCAATATGATGCAGGATTCTATGGTGAGTCTCCAACTGAAAATCCACATAATCCTTCAGTTGAACTATATCCTCGGGTAGTAAGGGGAGGCAGCTACGATACACCAGCTGCGGAGATCAGTTCGAGCAAGCGGTTTGTAAGCAGCGCTGATTGGAAGAGAATAGATCCCCAGATCCCAAAAAGCCAATGGTGGTTTCCCGAAGCCCCTTTCTTGGGAATGCGTCTTGTTCGTCCTCTAAACCCTCCAAGTCCTGAAGAAATTAAGGCTTATTATACAGCCGCTCCAATTACTGATTATTAAACCTCAAAATAACCATACTATGAAAATAGAAAATTCCCGAAGAGATTTTATCAAAACATCTGCGCTGGCGACAGGTGGTTTGTTTGCCTCTTCATTTATAGTTCCAGGCGCTTATGCAGCCCCTGCCAACGAATTGAAACTTGCTTTGATTGGATGTGGGGGCCGTGGTACCGGCGCCGCTTTCCAAGCCTTCAATACTGGTCATAATATCAAATTAGTAGCAATGGCTGACGCTTTCAGAGACCGATTGGACGATAGCTATAAACCTTTGCTTGAGAAATTTGGAGCTGATAAAGTTGCTGTTTCTGAGGATAAAAAGTTTGTAGGATTTGATGGATATAAGCAGGCCATTGCTGAGGCTGATGTAGTCATTCTTGCTACTCCTCCGGGCTTTCGGCCAATGCACTTTGAAGAAGCTGTAAAGCAGGGCAAGCAAGTTTTTATGGAGAAGCCTGTAGCCGTAGATGCTGCAGGTATCCGAAAAGTATTGAAAGCTGCCGAAGAAGCTAAAGCAAAGAAACTGAATGTGGTAGTGGGCTTACAAAGACATTACCAGTCCAATTATATAGAAACTATTAAGCGGATCCACAACGGCGATATCGGTGAGGTCATCAATGGTCAGGTATATTGGAATGACGGAGGGGTATGGGTGAGAGAGCGTCAGCCAGGGCAGACAGAGATGGAGTATCAGATGCGCAATTGGTATTATTTCAACTGGCTTTGCGGTGACCACATCAATGAGCAGCATGTGCACAATATTGATGTGGCTAACTGGGTGAAGCAAGGGCCACCAGTGAAAGCTGAAGGAACAGGTGGACGCCTAGTCCGTACCGGCAAAGAAAATGGAGAAATTTTTGATCACCATGTGCTTACTTATACTTATGCAGATGGCTCAGTTATTCACAGTGAATGTCGCCACTTCCCCGGAGCGCAGAATCGTGTAGATGAAAGCTTCCAAGGAACGAAAGGAACGGCATATCTTAGTGCAGGGAATCATGGAACATTAAAGGATTGGAAAGGTAACGTGCTTTATGAACATGATCGTGCCAATCAGCCAAATCCGTATCAGGTGGAGCATGACCTGCTTTGGGCTGCATTATTCAATGGTGATTATAAATATGCAGATGCGGAGAATGCTGCCAACAGCACAATGACTGCTATTATGGGTAGATATGCTACTTATTCAGGAAAGCCGCTGACTTTTGAAGAAGCACTAAACGGTACAATAGATCTTATGCCAGAAACCTTAGCATGGGATGCCATGCCTAAAGTACTTCCTGGTGAAGACGGTTATTATCCACATGCCATTCCAGGTAAAACTAAAGTAATATAAGCGATGCAAAGACGGGGTTTTATTAAGAAAATTGGTCTGGGAAGTACAATTTTGGGTGCTTCAGGTGCCATGAGTTTTCGGTCCTTTGCAAGTGGAAAAGCAGAACCCACATTCAATATGGATTTTGCACCGCACTTTGGAATGTTCAAGAATTCAGCTCCTGGCGGAGTTGTCGATGAATTGAAATTCATGGCCGATCAGGGTTTTAGGTCCTTGGAAGATAATGGAATGCTTGGCAGATCTGTGGAAGAACAAACACTTATTGGAAAGACTCTTGAATCGCTTGGTATGCGGATGGGTGTTTTTGTAATAGATGGGGGTGAGAATTGGAAAACTTCCCTTACTACTGGCAAAAAAGAACACGAGGATTTGTTTGTTGATACGTGCAAAAAGTCAGTAGAAGTAGCTAAGCGGGTAGGTGCAAAATGGATGACTGTGGTTCCGGGCTATTTCGAAAGGAACTTACCAATGGGTGTTCAGACTGGAAATGTAATAGAAGCGTATAAAAGAGGAGCAGAAGTGCTTGAGGAAGCAGGATTGATAATGGTAATGGAACCATTGAGCGACAATCCTGACTTATTTCTACGTCATGCAGACCAATCTTATATGATCTGTAAGGCTGTGGATAGCCCTTCATGTAAAATTCTGTATGATATATACCATATGCAACGCAATGAAGGGAACTTGATCGCAACTATGGAAAAGACCTGGGAGGAGATAGCCTATATCCAAATTGGAGATAATCCTGGAAGAAAGGAACCAGGAACAGGTGAAATCAATTATAGTAATGTCTTCAAATACATCCACGAAAAAGGGTTCACCGGAGTAATGGGTATGGAGCATGGAAATGCTTCACCCGGTGTGGAAGGGGAAAAGGCCCTTATTGAAGCTTATCGAAAAGTTGATATAGTCTGAATAAATTATTAAAATGATTAAGAAGTCACTCCTAGCGCTATCATTTATGGTAGCGCTTTTTTCCTGCAAAAATTCTAAAGAAATTCAAAGTCAACATCCAACTGGTTGGCAAATTTTTGAAACACCTGTCAAATCTTCATTACGGGGATTATCTCCATTGACGGATGAAATCGCTTGGGCAAGTGGTAGCGGTGGTACTTGGATGAGGACGATTGACGGGGGCAAATCCTGGGAGCACGGAGTAATAGCGAATTTAGATTCAGTTGATTTTAGATCGATCTACGCATTTAATGCTGAAACAGCAATAGTCGTGTCTGCTGGGCAACCAGCAGTAATTTATAAAACTACAGATGGAGGAAATACATGGGAGTTGAAGCACACAGCAAGTAAAGTGGCCTTTCTTGATGGTATTGATTTTTCCGACCAAAAGAGTGGATATGTAATAGGAGATCCTGAAGTGGGGAAATGGACGATATTAAAGACATTCAATAAAGGAGACTCTTGGTATTCAGTGGAAAATCGACCAGAGGCTGTGGAAGGAGAGGCAGCATTTGCAGCAAGCGCTACATCTTTAGTATCGAGAGGTAGTTCAATCTGGATTGGCACGGGAGGTACAGAATCCTATATCCATTATTCAAATGACCAAGGTACTACCTGGCAAAAATTTAAATCACCACTGAAACAGGGAGCTGCTTCGCAGGGAATTTTTTCAATAACTTCTTTGGGTAGTGGAGATATCTTCGCCATTGGGGGAGATTATTTGGAAGAGGATTCTCAAGAGGGGAATTCAGCTGTATTTAGTTCTACCAGAAAAGAGTGGTTGAGGGCGGAAGTTCCTCCTACTGGTTATAGATCAGGAATAGCGTATTTCCCAAAAAATCATTGTTTGGTGGCAGTAGGTCCATCTGGATCTGATTTTTCAATAGATGGCGGAATGAATTGGCAATTGTTGTCAGCAGAGGGATTTCATGCTATAAAGCTTTCACATGCCGGAGGATCAGTCTGGGCTTCTGGGGCGGATGGGAAAATAGGAAAGCTGGAATTTTGATGTAACTCATGAGATGAAGTGCTTCTTCATTTTTCTTAAATTTGAGTACGTCTAACGAAGAATTGGAGTACATTAGGATCAAAAAGAAATTCGCTGTATTATCTTTAAGGGAAACTTCCCAAACCTATTCATCTGAAATCATTAAAAAATGTTTGAAATAGTTCCTTCTATCTGGTTAATAAATGGCAAATGTGTCCGCTTAAAAAGAGGCGATTTTTCTACTGAAGAGGTTATTTCTAACAATCCACTAGAAATAGCCCAAGCATTTGAATCAATAGGATTGAAGCGTATCCATCTGGTGGACCTGGATGGAGCAAGAAGAGGAGAACCAAAGAATTATCACATTCTTGAAGCGATGGCAGGCTATACGGATTTAAAAATAGACTTCACTGGAGGTATAGCTACAGATGGCGATGTAATTAAGAGTTTTGAATTCGGAGCATCAACTATTACGGTGGGTTCAGCTGCTGCAAATCATCCGGAAAGATTTGAGCAATTCCTGCTTTCCTACGGTAGAGAGAAGATTAACCTCGCTGCAGACACTAATCCTGCTGATAATAAAATTAAAATCAGAGGCTGGCAGAAGAAGACCAGTATAGATTTATTTGACCACATCCAGAATTTTTATGATCGCGGGTTGAAATATCTAAAATGCTCCGACATTAGCCGTGATGGAGTAATGGAAGGGCCTAATTTTGCTTTATATCAATCAATACTCGAGAGATTTCCTCAAATCCACTTGGCGGCAAGTGGGGGGGTGCGTGGTATTGATGATTTTCGGAAATTGAAGGAAATTGGAGTCAGAGCAGCAGTCTTTGGGAGAGCATACTATGAAGGAATGATCAGTTTGGAGGACTTAAGTAATTTCTTGGCAGAAAATTAATCTGCTTTAAATTTATCGACAATGTAGAGAAAAATATTGAAAGACATGGTCGAAGGCATAGCTTCCGGTTTTTTTCTTTCTCCGCTTACTTGCGGATCTTTTTTTTGCGAAGCTACTTTAAAGGTACTTGTTGAAGAAGAGGGAGTAGTGTTAACTGCTGGTTGTTCGAGAGATATTCTGGAGTTTTCGCCAGATGGACTATCTATCGCTTTTACATTGTCCTCCTCCATTTTCTCATGCTCATCTTGTGCCATTGAATCCCCTGACCATAGGCAGAAGTTCAGAACAGCGATACAGCATATTGCAATCTTTTTAAAAGAAAATAAGGTATTTTTGAACATAAGTTAATTAAATAACCTCTTTAGATTTTGCGTTTTCTTAAGGGACTTAAAATTAGGAAAATTTTTCACTATGCAAACGATTGTTTATAAAGATTTTAACAAGATTGAATTGCGGATAGGTACGATTATACATGCAGAAGCATTTGAGAAAGCACGGAATCCCTCCTATAAAATTTGGATTGATCTTGGAGAAGAAGTTGGTGTTAAGAAATCTTCTGCCCAAATCACCCAGCATTATACCCCTGAAGACCTAATTGGTCGCCAAGTGATCTGTGTATGCAATTTTGAGTCCAAACAAATTGCTGATTTTATGTCAGAAGTTTTAGTAACTGGATTTACCGCTGAAGAAGGCGGAATAATCCTTGCTGGAGTAGATAAGACGGTTCCAAACGGAGCCAGATTGCATTAAATACGCTTAGCTTATATTTCCTGCTTTCTGCTTTTTTTGGTTCTATCTTCTTGATACTTATCAGAGGTTGTAGTGAAAGTTGGAGCCAACTGATCACTGACCACTGCGACTGATTTCAGACCTGACAGCCGCAGGCGGGATTCACACCTGACTACCAGCAGACAGGCTTTATACTTCCTACTTGAGACCTGATTCCTGCCTGTGCAGGTAAGCTTTGCTCTAGCTTCTGCTTCTCGCGTTTTTAGCCTCTTTTATAAGGGAAGTCAATGGGATTTGGATATTCAAATTCGAAGCCGGTCTCCAAAATTTTTTTGCCAGAAACAAGCCGATCTTCCCCTTCCAGACCTTTTTGGTAACTTAGGGGAGGTTCGAATCCCAATTCTAAGACATTCCGTTCATAAATAGCCTTACGCAGCGAGTGGATTGGTGTCACACCATTGTAGATTTCATTCCACAACTCCTTCTCAATAACCCAAGCGAGCATTCTGGCTGCATCATTTCTATAAATGAAGTTGACCCTGGTATGCCCGGGAACATTCGCCTTCCCCGCGACATATTTCCCGGGGATGCGATCATCTCCTAACAATCCGCCAAATCTAAGGATGGTCAGGTCGTATGCCCGGTTCTCAGAAAATAGTAGTTCACTTTTAAGTAACGTATCGTTTCCAGTATTTTCCAGCGTGAGTAATTCAGTTTCTGTGTAGGGAGCATTTCTGTTTACTTCTGGATACACACCCGTACTGGATACAAAAAGCACCTTTGTGACATCGGATTGATCGACTATACTTCGGAGAAATCTAATTTGTTCCAGAAAGAATTCACCAGCCAAAGTACGGGTTCTTGGAGGAATATTTATTACTAATATTTCGCTCTGAAACAGTTTCTGGAATCCCTTGCCTTGAGGAAAGGGTACCAGAGCAAACTGAATAGCATCAATGCCTTCTTTTTGCAAATCTTCTGCTTTTTCAGCAGAAGTTGTGCTTCCGCAAATTGAGTGGGTAGTTGAAAGAATTTTGGCCAATGGCAGGCCGATCCAGCCTAGGCCGATTATTGATATTTTGCTCATAAATAAGGTCATTAAAAAACCTCCCGAAAGGAGGTTTCTATGTTTAATCTTTTTTAGGCACCGTACCCAGAATGTAATCCCAAAGTGGAGTACTCACTCCAAATGCGACGTCAGGATCCTTGTAGTGGTGTATTGCATGGTGAACCCAAAGTACTTTCATGAAATTCTTTGGCGGCTGAAGTGCATGGACCAAGTAGTGAATTCCTAAATACAAAGCGTATCCTAGCAGGAAGCCTGGCAAGAAATAAAAGGCTAAATTTCCCATGATCAATTTGAACACCAAATATAAAATTGCTGCATATGCCGCACTTACAAAAGGAGGCATAGCCAATCGATCTTTGTCTTTTGGATAATCATGGTGCACTCCATGTACAGTATATTGAAGTTTATCTTTAATAGGCGTATTAGGCTCCATGTGGAAAAAATGCTTGTGCATCATGTACTCTACCAAAGTGAATCCTACATATCCTGCGATGAACAGCAAAATTGCATTCACCCACGATAAATCAGTTGTCTTGATTCCATAATAGATAGAAATCCCACCCAATATGATAAACATCGTAATAGGTACTAAAATATGTGTTCTCGAAATCCTTTCAAGAATAGGGTTGGAGAACATCTGGGCTGTACCGAAGTTGTCCGGTTTATCCAATCTTCCAATCTTTTTCATATGCTAATATGTTTCGGTTACCAATTCCCTTACACACTCAAAACTGAATGTTTTCGCAAAGATAATTTAAAACTGCGTTTTGACCCTGTGTATTAACTGACAAAAATCATACAATTATCAAATTTCTGCCATAGTAGATTCTATAGTCTTTTGATAATAAGCGACATATAGCGGTAATATCTTAGAAATATCAAATTCTTTTGCCCTTTGAAGGGCATTCTTCTTGAAAACAGGAAGATTAGCATCATCCAGAATGTATAAGGCTTTTTCTTTCATTTCAGCGATATCGCCAATTTGGCAGACAAAACCTGTCACTCCATCAACGTTCAGTTCTGGAATTCCACCTGCATTGGAAGACAAAATAGGAACTTCACATGCCATCGCTTCCAGTGCGGCCAATCCGAAGCTCTCTTTTTCAGATGGCATCAAAAACAAATCTGCAACAGAAAGAACTTCTTCCACAGCCTCAAGTTTACCAAGAAATCTCACGTCGTCACAAGTACCTAATTCTCTGCAAAGACGCTCCATTTTGTCCCGTTCAGGACCGTCACCTACAAGAAGAAGTTTACTGGGTATTTCCTTTCTGACTTCATAGAAGACCCTGATTACATCCTCTACACGCTTTACTTTCCGGAAATTAGAAGTATGTACAAGAAGCTTTTCCCCATTCGGACAAATGGCAAGCTTGAAATGTTCTTTCTTCTGCCTCTTAAACCGCTCAAGATCAATGAAGTTTGGAATGACTTCTATTTCCCTTTTTATTTCAAAATAAGCGTATGTTTCATTCTTTAGATCTTCGGAGACTGCTGTTACTCCATCGGACTCATTGATGCTAAAAGTGACTACCGGTTCATAACTGGGATCTTTTCCTACCAGTGTGATGTCCGTTCCATGAAGTGTAGTCACTACGGGAATCTGGATCCCCTGAGCTTTCAGGATTTGTTTTGCCATGTAAGCAGCAGAGGCATGAGGGATTGCATAGTGTACGTGAAGTAAATCCAAATTCTCATATTTAACCACACTTACCATTTTACTCGCCAATGCCAATTCATATGGAGCATGCTCAAAAAGCGGATAACTTTTAATATCTACTTCATGATAGAAAAGATTCTCGCTAAAAAAATCCAAGCGGGTAGGTTGTCTATATGTGATGAAGTGAACCTCATGACCATTTTTGGCTAGGCCTTTACCTAATTCCGTAGCGACTACACCGCTACCTCCAAAAGTAGGATAGCAAACAATTCCGATTTTCATGTATTTATAATTTCTTTTTAATGGTCATATGCCTCTCCCGAGCTTAGTTCAGGAGAATCCCGCATCCTGGATAATCATTTCCTGAGTGTCGCTTGCTTCATGCCTTTCCGCCACAGGCAGGCTTGATTGAATAAGACTAATTGATTAACCTGCCATTTAACACGCATTAACATCCTTTTTGTTCAACTCAGGATGATTTAATTGGATTAATGCATTGTCACCACTTCTATGAAATAGCCAGAAAGCTGGAAACCAATACAATATAAAAGTAAAAAAATATGCGTATAACTTAGGAAGATCGGTTTATTTGATGTTTTTTTTTCCTCTAACAAACAAAAAACCAGGGAGGACTATTATTGATCTTATTGAACGCTACTATTTAAATGATGATCTAATAATGGTCAAATGCTGAGACAACTGTTACGATGACTTTTTCCCTCTCAATAGAATAAACTAGACGGTGTTCTTGGCTTATTCTTCTAGACCAGAATCCAGATAAGTTATTTCTCAATCGCTCGGGTTTACCAGTGCCAGTTTCAGGGTGTTCTTCAAGTTCTTGGATTAGTTTTCTAAATTTTTTAAGTAGAGGTTGATTACCAGACTTTATAAGCTTGTCGATATCTTTTATTGCGTCTGGGAGGTAAACAATTTTAAATTTCATACACTATCCAAAAGCTTCTTTAATGCTTCTTCAGATAGTGTTACGGACTCAATATTCCCTGTCTCAATTTCTTTTTTTCTCCGAAGTATTTCATTTACGTTCTTCGGGTTATCAAAATATGGATCTCCACTAGGAGAAGGATTACTATTGGTAGCCAACTTCCATTCTCGAAAGGTTAGCTTATACTTACGGGCAAGTTCTCTGAATTTATCCAATATTTCAGGTTTATCAGTCTCTATTTCAAATAGTTGCTTCATATTTCAAAGTTAAGGATTAATTATTTAACAGTATAAATCTAAAACTAATTCAGCTACTAAACCCATTTCTTCATTATAGGAGGTAGAAAAAGCTTGGTCATTGCCGACAATGCAGCTTTTATAAAAAGCTACATTATCAGCACTAAGTTTTATCGAAACTCTATTGGTTTTTAGAGGACGGTATTTATTCCTCAGGACTCCATATAGTTATTTTATTCAACCCTTTTTGCTCTCATTCACTGCATGATGAGCAGCACGTGCAGCAAAAGCCATATAAGTAAGTGTAGGATTCTGGGTAGAAGTAGAGGTCATACAAGCACCATCAGTGACATACACATTCGGTACAGTATGAAGCTGATGGTTTTTATTGAGCATGGATGTTTTAGGATTATTACCCATTCTCACCCCGCCCATTTCGTGTATGTCTAAGCCCGGAACCCGATGATCGTCCCGAACGGATATGTCAGTAAAACCAGCCTTTTCAAACATTTCAGAAATTTGCGCCTGATAATCAAGGATCATTTTTTCATCATTGTCATCATAAGCGACATTGAATTTCAACGTAGGAAGTCCATAAGGATCTAGTTTGTCCCTATCTAAAGCTATATAATTTGATTCTTTTGGAATCGTCTCTCCCATCATGTGTGAGCCCACTCTCCAAGGGCCATCCGGTGGAGCTGGATTCAGCATGCTGTTTTTCAGTTCCATACCGACTCTTGCGTCAGCCACATAGCCTCCCCCTCGATATGCACTGAAGCCTCCTGCATATCCACGAAGAAAATCAGTCTCTTGTTTTTTTACATTTCTGAAGCGAGGGATATATCCGCTGGTTGGACGACCGCCTGTAGTGGTATATTCAAGATGTCCGCCATAGGATGCACTTACTCCAGCTCTATAATTATGGAAAGCAAAGAATTTACCCAATACCCCACTGTCGTTTCCTAATCCATTGGGGAATCTCGATGAGGTTGAATTCATTAAAATAGCATTGGAGTTGGTTGCAGCTGCATTGATGAAGATGACATCTGCATAGAATTCTTCCATTTCCTTAGTGTGGGCATCAATTACCCTTACACCAGTAGCCTTTCCCTTTTCTTCGTCATAGATCACAGAATGAACTACAGAATCTGGTCTCAAAGTGACGTTACCACTTTTTAATGCCCAAGGAATAGTAGATGAATTGCTGCTGAAATACCCTCCGAAAGGGCATCCACGCTGGCAGAGATTTCTGTTTTGGCAAGAAGCTCTTCCCTGCGCGGTGAATTCTGGTCTTGGCTCATGAATATGTGCGCATCTCGCGGAGATCATGTGCCGTTCACCACCGTAAGTTTCTTTTAGTTTTTGGGCAAAATGCTTCTCTACAATATTTAAATCATATCCGGGAAGAAATTCACCGTCAGGAAGTACATCTAAGCCATCAAGATTTCCCGACACACCGGCAAATTTCTCTACATGACTATACCAAGGAGCAAGGTCTTTATATCTGATGGGCCAGTCTATGGCGAAACCATCTCTTGCCGGGCCTTCGAAATCGTAATCGGACCATCGCTGTACCTGTCTTGCCCAAAGCAGGGATTTACCACCTACTTGATAGCCCCTTATCCAATCAAAAGGCTTCTCTTGAATATATGGCTGCTCGGAATCCTTGACAAAAAAGTGTTCTGAGTCCTCTCCAAACGCATAACATTTGGCAACAATAGGATTCTCATCGAGGACTTTCTGTGGTAATTTTCCTCTATGTTTGAATTCGTAGGGAAGCAGATTCGTAGTCGGATAATCTTTAATATGCTCTACGTTCCGTCCTCTTTCAAGAATAAGAGTTTTCACTCCCAAATCTCCAAGTTCCTTTGCTGCCCATCCACCGCTGGCACCTGAACCTACGACTATAGCCTGATAAGTTCGTTCTTCTTTATTTCGGATGTTCAAATTAGCCATTGATACGAGGTTTTTGTATTTCGGAGATTAATGCGGATCCATTATATGGTCCAGGAATGAGAGAATAGGGAATGACTTCTGTCTGAATATATTCTGAAGCTAGGTATCCTTGCATGGTGAGACGCTTGGTCGTATTCAAGAAATAAGCGATAGCTTTGTCATTTTCCCCTTCAGGTGTTTCTGCCGGTTGTAATTCTATTCCGTTTTGAATTAGATCTTCTCTTTCTTTCGTGCTTAATTTATCAAACTTTTTGCCTGCGGTTTTTTTTGCAAAATCAGGGAAAGCAGCAAGACCTGAACTGAAGAGGACCTGATTTTCAGTACTGAGGCAATCATTAACCATTACCAGAATAAAGTCCGGAACCTCCAGTTCGAGTGCTCCTCTCAACTCACCTGCCGGTATAATTGTATTAGATATTTCCCCCAATAGTTGTTTCTGGGAAACAGTTACTTTGAGGTTTTCATATGCTGCCAAGATATCATCTGAACTGAAGTCACAGGATGGAATGAGTGCAAGCCCACCGGAAATCAGTGCAAGATGCCTTAAGGCAATTCTTCTGTTCATGACTTAATAGGTTTTGGGTTATAATTAGGGGATGAATGTAGCTAAATCGATGATTAATTGCCACTTAATTTTGATGGACTGTTTAGAACAGTATTCAGCCAATCTTGGTGAAGTGTTACTAGTTCTGAGACCACTTCGGGATGTTCTTTGCTTAGATTTTTTGATTCAGTACTGTCTTGGCTGAGATTTACTAAGTACAATTCATCCTCCTTGGTAAATGTCAACTTCTTTGCCGGATCGCTTGGATTACCCAGTAGCTTCCAGGGCCCTTTGCGTACAGCCCAGGAATTTGTGGTGACTTCTGGATTACCTGTAGCCCAATGCATTACGTCGTGACCCGAAGCTGAATTGTCATAGATTACTTTTTTCAAACTCAAACCATCCAGTTCAGTGGGGTTAGGAACAGTTACTTCAGCAAGGTCAGCGAGTGTTGGGTACCAGTCTACGCTTCCCGCCCATTGGTTTCGCACTTCTCCTTTTGGAATATTTCCGTCAGGCCAAGAAATAATTGCAGGTACCCGGATGCCTCCTTCCAACATGCTGAACTTAGCACCGTTGAATGGTCCGGCATTGCCTCCGCCAAAGTATGCACGCTCCTCTGTACTATGTCCATGGTCTGATTGGAATACAATGATCGTATTTTCTAATTGACCGGAGAGTTCCAGATGATCAAGTACCTCTCCTATCAGATCATCCATGGTAGAAATGAAAGCTGCATATTCCTTCCGTGGGCTTTCTAGACTTTCATAATGTTCCAGCCATTTTGGATTCCCTTGATAGGGGTAGTGTGGCATGTTGATCGCCCAATAAATAAAAAAAGGTTCCGCTGATGGTTGGGCAAATTGCTTTACTTCTTTTACCATCAAATCACCAAAAAATTCACCTGGGCGGTAGATTTCCTTTTCATTTTGATAGAGATCGTGAAGATTTGGACCACTCCAGAAGAAGTAATGGGAATAATTATCGATACAGCCTCTTTGGTGGCCAAAGAAGTAGTCAAACCCTTGACCATTTGGAAGCTTCTCGGGTGTATGTCCAAGGTGCCATTTTCCTATAGCAGCAGTTCGATATCCCGCAGGTTCAAATAGTTCCGCCATAGTTATTTGCTCCGTAGGCATGCCTGATTTACCTTTTGGATCGTGATCCGGAATGTCTACGTTTCCATATAATCCTGCATGGTAATTATATTTTCCAGTCAAAAGCGCTGCTCTCGAGGGAGAACAAACGGGAGCTGCAGCATAGAATTGAGTGAATCTCACCCCTGAAGCTGCCAATCGGTCCAAATTTGGAGTTTCTAAATCTGACGAACCAAAACTATTTAAATCCAATGTTCCCTGATCATCAGATAGAATAACCAAAATATTAGGTTTTGAAGGCTTGACAGGAATTTTACCTGATTCCTTTTGACAGGAAACAAGTATAAAAATTGATCCTATATAGATTATTAGTTTACTTTTCATCCTAAATGTAAGAAGGCTCAATAACAAACTTGTGCAAAGGGTTTATCTGGTTAACACACCTACTTCTCCGAAAGTAGCATCATTTCCATCCGCTGTTTTTACTGCTTTCAAGCGAATATATTTCGCCTCAGTTTCATTGAATTTGATGAATTGTTCGACCGGGCTATTGACAATGTTGGAGAATTCCCCGGATGCTACCTGTTTCCAGGATCTGCCATTGTCACTGACTTCAAATACATAATTGGTGATGATCCCGCTAGGATAGCGAGCCTGCATGGGTGTATAAGTAAAGCCTTTAAGGGTTGTGGCATTTGCAAATTCCACCACTAATTCCCCGTTTGAGCTTGTGAAGAAGGTCTGCAAATTCTCGTCTATCGCTTTTTGCACTTTTTCATCTGTAACCTTCCAATCTCCTTTTGGAATATCTAATTCAATTCGCTTTGCTTCACTCTTTTCTCCGGTGGTCGGATCTACTGAAATTGCTAAAACGGTGGTTGCTTTTTCTATGGAAATTGGTGCCGAATAAGAATTGCTTTCTGAAGTGGGATCCGAGTCGTCCACTGTATAATAAACTTCTAATCCTTCATCAGGTGGTGTCAGTGTAAGTTCTCCTGAAGTAGATCGGGTAGGGTTAGGGGGTAATAATAGCTTCGGAGCATTGTATATTCCTACTTCAGAAATAACTGGAATGTCTTTTCCATCCATAAATCTGATGCGAATCTTGGTGGTAGTTACATCAGGAAATCTAAGAATCCGCTTATACCCAACTGTAGTACCTTCGGCTATTTTCTCCCAATTTCCATTTGTTTCTTTTTCCAAAATAAATGACTTCACCCGTTGTCCCAGCGGGGTGTATTCCTGAAGTAGTAATCGGTTGAAAGTAGTTTCTTCACCAAACGCCAGTTCGAGGGTTGCTTGTGGGGAACCATCAGGCAGTGTCCAATAGGTTTCATAATCTCCATCTTGAACATTTCGTGGTTCATATCCTGTACCCCGGTCCTTGTCTGCGGTGATCTCGGAATGCGCAGCTAGATTAACCTTGAAATCCTCTTTTACTTTTGCTGAAAGTTTCATAATGGCTTCCACATCATTTTCGTGAATCAACCCTCTTGTATCCACCGGAAAGTTGATGAGTAAGGAGCTATTTCTGCCGATACTCTTGTAATAAATTTCCAGAAGTTCAGGTAATGTGCGGACCTTATGATCTTCGTATTTGTGATAATACCATCCTGGTCGAATAGATACATCTGCTTCAGCCGGTACCCAATGTGTTCCATTTTCTTGTCCAGAAGCATATTTTTCGGGATATTCTGGCATACCTGCATATACAGAATCGCGCATCAGATTGGACCATGTAGTTTCATAAGCAAATCCATGCTCGTTCCCGACCCATCTTATATCGGGGCCACCATCACTGAACATCATCGCTGCAGGTTGGAGATCACGGACCAGTTGATAGGTCCTTGGCCAATCATAATAAGTGAACTTATCTACTTTCCGGGTTTCGTTTGCACCTCCATAATAACCGTCACCGCCATTCGCGCCGTCAAACCATACTTCAAAAATATCGCCGTAGTTACTCAGTAATTCCGTCAGCTGATTCCTCATGTAGGTAACGTACTCAGGCTTTCCATAGTCAGGATGATTTCGGTCCCATGGAGAATAATATATTCCGAATTTCAGGCCATATTCTTTACAAGCTTCGGACAATTCTTTAATCAAATCCCCTTTCCCATCCTTCCACGGACTATTTTTCACCGAATGTTCTGTATAAGCAGAAGGCCAAAGGACGAATCCGTCATGATGTTTTGCCGTAATGATCAAACCTTTCATTCCTGCCTCACTTGCTACTTTCGCCCATTGCCGGGGATCAAGTTCAGAAGGGTTAAACATCTCTGGCTTTTCATCTCCAAACCCCCATTCCCGATCAGAGAAGGTATTCATATTAAAATGAATGAAGCCATAGAACTCTAGTTCTTGCCAAGCTAATTGATGTTCATTTGGAACAGGTAAAACTGGTGCTGGAGGAGCTGCTTTTTCTGCACAAAAGGAAAGGATCAAAAGCAGAAATGGCCAAAGCGTTTTTTTCATGTGATTATAATTGAATTTTATCGGGCACATGGAATCTCGCGCCTGTCTTCCCGAGAGATAGGTAGCTGATACTCATTTCAGTGTGTGACGCTGAGGTCATGCTCGATTTCATGTTTGGATGATTAGACCTGACTATTAACTTTTTTGGGTTGGAATGAAAAACGGAATGTGATAGCAGACATTCTCGTGCAACCATTGATAACATTGCAGTAATTTGTTGCCAAGAAAGCGCTTAATTTGCTTTCATGAATAAGATTGTTACAATTATACTGATTTTTCTTAGTTCTATCGCCCAAGCTCAGATTCACATTAAAGTGACAGATGGCACATCTTTCCAAGCTTTGGTAAATGTAAAAGTATCAGATAAGTCAGACCATGTTTTTTTTTCGGATTCCCTAGGTCATGTTGCAATCGATCAGGATGGCCCGGTAACACTCACATTCGAGTTGCCTGGATATGAAGATTATGCATCCACATTCAATGCGGGTGAGCATGCTGTTACGATGATGCCAAGAGAGGTGAATCTTGTAGGTGTGACGGTCAATGCTTTCGAGTCTGAACGGCCGATTCTTCAACAATCCGCGGCTATAATCAGAGTGACAGATGCGGATTTCAATCGGTTCAATGAAACTTCAATTGTCAATTCCTTTAATACCAAGCCGGGGATTCGAATAGAAGAGCGAGCTCCGGCCAGTTATCGAATATCCATCCGTGGCAGTTCGGTACGTGCTCCATTTGGAGTGCGAAATGTAAAAGTATATTGGAATGACGTGCCTTTTACCGCACCTGACGGAACGACGGCATTGAACCTTCTGGATCTATCCAACATCCGGACCGCTGAGCTGATTAAGGGCCCATCAGGAAGTATTTATGGTGCAGGAAACGGCGGCGTGGTGAATCTGCGAAGTGCTGCCGAGCCAGATGGTGGTAGGGTAGAAGCTGATTTCTTAGCCGGAGACTTTGGGTTAATGAAATATAGATTGGCTATTTCACAGCAAGTGGGGGAAGGCGGCTTTGATGCTTCTTATGTGAGTCAAAAGTCGGATGGATATCGGGAGCAGTCTGCGGTGGACAGGCAAGTTTTTCAACTAGGGAGCTTTTTTCCTATTTCTAAGAAGCAGGAGATTCGCACACAGCTTTTGATTTCTGACCTCAACTATCAAATTCCGGGAGGTCTGAACGCCCAGCAACTTGTCGAGGATCCCACGCAGGCCAGACCGGGTTCGGTAGAGCAAAACAGTTCGATCGCACAGCAATCTATCTTTGCCTCGCTAGCTCATTTGTATAATTTCTCTTCCTCTTTTTCAAATAACACCACCCTCTATTTGAACACGAATGATTTTGAGAATCCATTTATATTGGATTACAAGAAGGAACTTGGGTTTGGTTTTGGGGGAAGAACCCGTTTTACGCTGGATACGAGGCTTGGAGGCAAGAATCTGCGGATAATTGCTGGTGGAGAGTACCAGCAAAGCATGACCAATGCGCAGAATTTTGGCAATAGGAAAGGAGTAGCAGATACTATCCGGTTTGCTGATCAGCTCGTTTCCACACAAGGGTTCCTCTTTCAGCAGGCTGAATGGGAAATGGCAGCTAACTTGTTGATCACAGTAGGATTAAGTGAAAACTTCAGTAAGGTAGATGTAGATAGGCAAGTAGATGCTTCAGGTGGCCCTACAGGACTGCAAACAAGGAAGTTTGATCCTATTGTAGTGCCAAGAATAGGATTGAATTATCAGTTTAATGATTATTCTGGAGTTTATGGAAGTATCAGTAGCGGATTCTCTCCGCCTACCATTGATGAAATCCGGACCAATGAAGGAAGTTTAAATCTATCTCTGGAAGCTGAAAAGGGAACCAATTATGAGCTAGGTTATAGATTGGGCAAAGATCGGTTGACCTTCGAAGCGACTTTATTTTATTTCAAATTGGATCAGACCATCACCACCTACACGAATCCCCAAGGAGTTGTTCTTTTTAGAAATGCAGGGTCTACGGATCAAAAGGGGATAGAGACGGCTTTGGATTATGCTTTGATCAGGTCGCATGCTGGCTTTGTCAAAGATCTGGTGGTGGGAACAGCATACACAGGGAATTACTTTACTTTTAAAAACTACGAGATGAACGGAGAAGATTATTCAGGGAATGATCTGACTGGGGTGCCTCCCCATACAGTGGTAGGGCGATTGGATTTAAGAACTTCTGTAGGCCTTTATCTGAATTTCACCCATCAATATGTGGATGAGATTCCGCTGGATGATGCGAACACCGTGTATCAGGATGCTTATAATTTAATGAATATCCGTTTGGGTTGGGCAAAGCGGATCAGCAAATCCTGGAATTTGGAAGCCTTCATGGGAGTAGACAATCTGACAGATGAAGTATATTCTTTAGGCAATGATCTTAATCCGTTTGGAGGAAGGTATTATCAGCCGGCACCGGACCGTAATTGGTACGGAGGAGTGAAAGTAGCGTTTGTTTATTGAGCAGAAAGGGCACCAAGAGTGACACTAAGTATACTCAGCCAGTATTTAGGGTTTGTGGTGTGGAGAACAATTATCGCAATGGATAAAGGATAAAGGGAAGGGAGGCTATGCGTTATTATGAACCATGGTTTGTGTCACCACAGACCATGGTTCTCATTGGGCGTTATTCGATGCCATCTAATTCACTCAATTCTAACCAGATCAACTCCAGTTCTTCTAATTCAGCATCAATTTCAGCTATGCGGTTGGACTGCTTGAGTAGTTCCTGATGGTCATTGATTCCGGCCGTTATGTTCTCGGTGATTGTAGATTTCTCCTTTTCTAACTTGGTGATAGTCGCATTCACTTCTTTAAATTCCTGTTTTTGTTTAAAGCTGGCTTTTGCCTTAGCTTGCGCGGAAGGGTCTTGGCTTTTGACAGCTGCTTTTTTTTCCTCTTGATTTTTGGTTCCTAGTTTTTCCGTCAGGCTGACTTGATTCTTATTCTCTTTTTCCCACTCCCTGAATTCCGAGTAGTTTCCTGGGAAATCCTTGATCTCACCCTCTCCTTCAAATACAAACAAATGCTCTACAAGTTGATCCATGAAGTATCGATCATGCGAAACGATGATGAGGCAGCCCGGAAAAGTGTCCAAGAAATCTTCCAGGGTGTTCAGTGTCATCAGATCCAGATCATTGGTCGGTTCATCCAGTATCAAAAAGTTCGGATTTTTGATCAGTACCATCAAGAGCTGTAATCTCCTTCGTTCCCCACCGCTGAGTTTTGCAATTGGAGTGTGCTGTTGCTTTGGCGGAAAGCCAAATTGGGTCAAGAACTGCGAAACTGTGATGGTCGCACCACCAGCAATAGTAACTACTTCGGCTACTTCTTTGACAATATCGAGCAGCCTTTTTTCTTCATCAAAACTCCCTTCCTCTTGTCTGTAGTAGCCAAAAGCCGTAGTTTGACCGATGTCTACCTTACCCGAATCCGGAGCAAGCTGACCCGTGATCATATTGAGGAAGGTGGTTTTTCCAGCGCCGTTGGGACCGATAATCCCGATCCTGTCTTTCTTCTTAAATGTATAAGAGAAATTGTTGACGATCGGCTTGTCCCCAAAAGATTTATAAAGTTTATCGATTTCTATGATTTTGTTACCTAGGCGCTGTGTTGTGACCGTCAATTGTATATCACGTTCCTCACGTTTTTGGGATGCTTTTTCCTTTGTCTCTTCGAAAGCATCGACGCGGTATTTTGCTTTGGTACTTCGGGCTTTGGGTTGTCGGCGGATCCAATCCAGCTCCTTCTTGTAAAGGCTTTTTGCTTTTTCCAGTTCAATATCCTCAATTTCCATCCGCTCTGCTTTCTTGTCCAGGAAATAGCCGTAGTTACCTAGGTAACGGTGAACTTTTCCCTGATCA